>Ga0115560_1001100_pt1 | contig 19650 bp, 18 predicted proteins | sample COGITO_mtgs_1105_5_FD_87278 | JGI IMG/M metagenome (GOLD analysis project Ga0115560, IMG submission 87278) | Pelagic marine microbial communities from North Sea - COGITO_mtgs_110509 | ecosystem: Environmental > Aquatic > Marine > Epipelagic | place: Germany:Helgoland, sampling site Kabeltonne... | reverse complement strand
CTGTAGCCATGACAAAAAAGAGCGGCACTAAAATTACTGCTATTATCTTTTTACGCTGAATGAATCGCTCAATATTTAATTTTGAATCGACCTGCTTAACTGCTTTACGTTTTCCTTGTTTTTGAAATTGATAAATCAGATAAAAAAGGATGACAGAAGCCAATATATCATAAGTGAATTGTAAATCTCCTTTAATATCAAACCAATTTGTCGATAGCTCTAATGATGATAAATCTTTAAATAACTTACGGATAATAATAAGCGTAATAATCTCGTATTGTTTGGTAATGTATGTCGTAAAGGATTTGGGTAAATAATAAATGAGCAAATATACCTCATAGATAAGTATAAACGAAAATGGTGTATAAATCGCGGATATTGGATTCTGCAAAAAATCAGAATCTGACAAAAAATCTATTACCTCTAGCTTAGATAAATATGTCAACGCTAGGTGAATGAAAAAACTCACTAGCGCTAGGTAAAGTATAACTTTTTCAATACGCTCTTGGGTTTCTTCAGAAAGAAAAACTTTATATAGTTTGGTTAGCAAAATCTTAATACAAATTACATATTCTCTAAGCTAATAAAATTATAAACTTCATGAAATATTGGTTAGCTATTATTTTTTAAAATGTTAAGTTATGATTTTAAACACTTAAAATCAATAAATTAAGAAAATGAAGCTCAAATTTTAAGATAATTACTCAAAAAAAGATGTTTAAAGTTATTTAATTGTATGAAATGACATATGTTTAAGTTGTCATTTTTGCGACAATATCCTTAACAGGTAGAATTTCTTTGGTGTGTTCAATACTTGGACCAGCAACCCAAACCGTTTTGTATGTTGCTTTTTTTGCTGCTTTTTCAGTGGCTTTCATACCAATTGAAAAACGAATCATTTTGACCCACTTCTTCAACTTTTTGTTTTTATTTAGTACAGATTCTAGCCAAGTTTGTTTCGTTCCTATTTTTTGAACATATGGTGTGTTAATTACTGTACAAGGTGTGCCTGAAATACGTTCGGTCATAATAATATCTTTGGCACCATAATCAACACAAGCTTTTTTATACTCATCGGTAACACCAGCTTCTATAGATGCTATAAAAGGACTACCCACAGAAACACCCTCTGCACCGTAGCTTATCATCTTATCAATATCTGCTTTACAACCGACACCACCAGCAGAAATTACTGGTATATTTAATTCTTTATTTAATAAACTAGTTAACTCTTCTGGTGTTAGATTTCCTCTATGTCCACCAGCTTCGTTATTTACTGCAATTGCAGCATCAGCACCTAAATCCTCAACTTTTTTCGCGAATTTTAAATCAACAACATCACAAAAAACTTTAATTCCAACAGCATGTGCTTGTCTAATTGTTTCTTCTGGACTTCCTAAAGAAGTAATAATAAAGTCGCAACCTTCCTCACAAATAACTTCTAATTGTCCTTTATACTTAACGTTAGATTTATTGACAATTAAATTAAACCCAAATGAACCGCCTTCGACTTTGTTGGTATGCAATTCTTTTATAGCTGCTCTTAATTCATCAAGTGTTCTATAATTTAATGCTGGAATACAACCCGCTATACCAGATTTCATAGCTTCTGTAACCATAGCTACATTAGACACTAGAAACATAGGTGCTTTAATAATTGGGTGTTTAATATTGAGTAACTCGGTAAGTTTGGTTTGCATTTGCTACAATAATTTTGTCAAATATACTAAAATATATTATGCGTGCATAATAGTTTTATTCTAAGAATTTATAATAACCACACTTTAAATAGCCACCTTCAGGAAATGTCACTGGATGGTCAATATCATGCTTAGTTTTAAGTATGGTTTCAAAAAGTCGTGTTTGTGCATTTAAAACACGCTGGTTTAAGTCAAAAAAAGATTGAGCTAAAACCCTAGATGAGCAAGACGCCAAAACAAGAATACCGTTTTTAGCTGTTAGCTTCTCTCCTAGTTCTGCTAACTGCGCATATTTCTTTTTTGCTAACTCTATATCTGATTGCTGCTTTGCAAAACTTGGCGGGTCTATAATAACAATGTCGTATCGCTGTCCTTTTTGGATTAAGTCTTTCATTTGCTTAAAAGCATCTCCAGAAATAGTTTTGTGTATACCGTAATAGTCATTTAACTTAACATTTGCTCTGGCGATATCTAAAGCTTGCTTACTTATGTCTAAACTGGTTACCTCTTCTGCACCGTTTGCTAAGGCATGTACTGAAAAGCCTCCTGCATAAGAAAACACATCGAGAACGGTTTTCTTAGAACTCAACTCACCTACGCGTCTTCTATTATCACGATGATCTAAAAAGTATCCTGTTTTGTGACCTTTAATAACATTTGCAGAGAAATTGACACCATGTTCTATAAACTGAACAACCTCATCTTCTAATTCGCCAAAAACCACTTCTCCATCTATTAGGTCATGATTACTACTATTTTGCAAATTTCGACTTAAACGAATAACAACGGTTTGAGCTTTTGAAATTTGTTGTAAACTAAGAAGAACAGGTTCTAGATATGGTAACCATATTTTAGAATATAGTTTTACAACCAACACATTACAGTAAACATCTGCAATAAGTCCGGGGAAGCCATCATTTTCGCCAAAAAGTAATCGGTAACTATTGGTTTCCGTTTTTAATAATTCCTTTCTTTTATCAAAAGCTAATTCGATTTTATGATGAAAGAATACTGCATTAATATCAGCTTTAGAGTTTTCGGAATGGATTATTTTAATTCGGATTGGAGATTTGGCATCATAAAATCCAAGTCCAATAACTTTATTCTTATTCTTACTAAAAATAATAGCCAAATCACCAGTATTAGCATCCTCATTAATCTTTACAATACTATTTGAAAATACCCAAGGATGACCTTTAACAACAGATTGTTCACCCTTGCTATTAAGTTTAACTGCGAGTCTTTTTGGTTGGTAATTTGAAATTATTTTCTTTGAAAAACTCATGGTCTTTGCTGATAAATAGACTTTTGGGTAATTAAAAAATTACATTCTTACAAAATCGATTTCACCAGAAAGTTGAGCATCCACAACAGTACCATTAGCATCGACTTGCTCATCAATTGTTGCGAGAAATGTGAGATTGGTTTCAGTCAATTCCGTGACGGTAAGAATAACTGTTTCGCCATTAGTCATTAATGTTAATTGATTACCTGAGAGTGACCAATCACTTGTAGCTGTTTCTGAAATAGGTAACAAACTTTCGCCATCTTCAATGGTCTCAGTCATACTTTGACCTAGTGCTGAAATCTCAATCGTTAAACCAAAAGTACCTTGAGGAGTCAGTTCATTCGGGTTTTCCGTAAATATAAGTTGATAATCTTCATTAAATGAATTCGCATTGATATTAAAGGTCACAGGTAACATTTGTATTGTGGTTGTACCAGTACCTGAACTATTAAAGGATATCATTTCCCAAGTGCCTACTATAGAAGCGTTTGCGTCTGGAGATTCATCATTACTTGAACAACTGGTCAATATTAATGTTACAGCTAATAAAAGGATACTTAATTTTCTCATTGGATCTATCTTTTTAGGAAAGTCCAAATATAAAAGATTCAATGAGAATTATAGAAAAAGAAAAACACAATCGAATTAACGATTGCGTTTTTAATTATTCATATTCCTAACTACGCTGGAATGAAAGTCATTACTTCACTTCTTCGAAGTCTACATCTTCAACATCGCTGCTTTCGTCTGCAGGTTGACCTTGAGCACCAGCATCCGGTCCTGGTTGTCCTGCACCTTGAGCTTCGGCTTGCGCCTTATACATTTCTTCACTAGCTACTTTCCACGCTTCATTGATTTTCTCTAAAGCTGGTTCGATAACTTCTAAATCTTTTGATTCGTAAGCTGTTTTTAATTCAGCTAAAGCATCTTCTATTGGTTTTTTCTTATCATCTGATAATTTATCCCCAAATTCTGTTAACTGACTTTCGGTTTGGAAAATCATAGAATCAGCTTCATTTAGTTTCTTAGCAGTATCTGCTGCTTTTGCATCAGCTTCGGCGTTTGCTTCTGCTTCTTGCTTCATCTTTTGGATTTCTTCATCTGTTAACCCTGAAGAAGCTTCGATACGGATATCTTGTTTTTTACCTGTTGCTTTGTCTTCAGCAGAAACTTTGATAATTCCGTTAGCATCAATATCAAAAGTTACTTCAATCTGAGGTGTTCCTCTTCTTGCTGGTGGAATTCCGTCTAAGTGGAAACGACCAATTGTTTTGTTATCTGCTGCCATTGGGCGTTCACCTTGTAAAACATGAATTTCTACCGATGGCTGATTGTCTGCTGCTGTTGAGAATACTTGAGATTTTTTAGTAGGAATCGTTGTATTAGCGTCAATCAGATTAGTCTTTACGTTACCCATAGTTTCTATACCAAGAGATAATGGTGTGACGTCTAATAAAAGAACGTCTTTTACATCACCTGTCAATACACCACCTTGGATACCTGCTCCAAGAGATACAACCTCATCAGGATTAACTCCTTTACTTGGTGCTTTTCCAAAGAATTTCTCTACTGCTTCAACAACCGCAGGAATACGTGTAGAACCACCAACTAAAATTACCTCATCGATATCCGACTTAGATAAGCCTGCTGCTTTCAATGCCGTTTGGCATGGCTCGATGGTTCTTTTAATTAAATCATCAATTAATTGCTCAAACTTTGCACGTGTTAATGTACGTACCAAGTGTTTTGGTCCACTAGCTGTAGCTGTAACATATGGTAAGTTGATTTCTGTTTGTGTAGAAGATGATAATTCGATTTTAGCTTTTTCAGCAGCCTCTTTAAGACGCTGTAAAGCCATTGGATCTTTACGTAGATCCATATCTTCGTCTGCAATAAATTCTTTAGCCAACCAGTCGATTATTCTTTCATCAACATCATCACCACCTAAGTGCGTATCACCATCTGTAGATAATACTTCAAATACACCATCACCTAATTCAAGGATAGAAACATCATGCGTACCACCACCAAAATCAAATACTACAATTTTTTGGTCTGTACCTTTTTTATCCATTCCATAAGCTAATGCTGCTGCAGTGGGTTCGTTGATAATACGTCGAACTTTAAGACCTGCTATCTCGCCTGCTTCTTTCGTTGCTTGACGTTGTGCATCATTAAAATATGCTGGTACTGTAATTACAGCCTCAGAAATATCTTGTCCTAGGTAATCTTCTGCAGTTTTCTTCATCTTTTGAAGAATCATAGCTGATAATTCTTGTGGTGTATACAAACGACCATCAATGTCTACACGAGGTGTATCATTATCGCCTTTAACCACTGTGTATGGAACACGTTCTGCTTCTTTCTTAGACTCAGAATATTTATTCCCCATAAAACGTTTTATAGAATAAACGGTTTTTGTTGGGTTTGTTACTGCTTGTCTTTTTGCTGGGTCACCAACTTTAATCTCACCACCTTCTACGAAAGCAATGACTGAAGGTGTCGTACGCTTTCCTTCTGCGTTAGGTATTACAACTGGCTCATTACCTTCCATCACGGACACGCAAGAGTTGGTTGTTCCTAAGTCAATTCCAATAATTTTACTCATAATTTTTTATAGTTTTAAATATTTTCGCTTTAGCGAAAACTGTAATTTGTTTTGTTAAATAATTTATTTCAATAAAGTCAATGATTATGCCATCAGAAGAAATATGACATGATGTCAGATTTATTTTAATAAAAATTATTAAAGTAATAGGACTTCGGCACAGCATTTGATATCAATGAAGAAAAACATTATATATTATGAAACGTATACTTACCCTAATTTCAGTATTTGCATTATTAGTAACAGCTTGCGAAGGCCCACAAGGACCTCCAGGTTTTGATGGCTTTGATGGAGAAATTATTGCCTCTTCAGCTTTTGAGATAGTACTTGACTTTACTGCTCAAGATAATTATGAATACATAGAGTCTTATGGTTTTAATGTTTTACCCACAGATGTAACATTAGTTTATATCGAATGGGAAGTAGATAATGGAGAGCCAATCTGGCGTTTATTACCACAAAATGTATTTTTTGATGACGATACTGTACTAGTTTATAATTTTGATTTTACCCAACAAGATGTACGTTTCTTTTTAGATGGAACCACCGATTTTGATACGTTAGATGGTGTCTGGACACAAAATCAAGCTTTTAGAGTTGTTGTTATTCCTGCAGATAATGTTGGTCGTGTTGATTATTCAGATTTTGATGCTGTAGTGGAACGCTATAATATTGAAAGCTTTCCTAGACGATAGTTAATCATTTTTAATATATCTAGAAGCCTGAATTTAAATTCAGGCTTTTTTTATGTGTAACATATTCTATATTTGCCAAAAACTAAATCATCTTAATCAAATGGAAAGCATCTCTGTTTTTGATATGCTGAGTATAGGTGTTGGGCCTTCTAGCTCTCATACACTTGGTCCTTGGCGAGCTGCAAAACAATGGATTAAATATCTTCAGAGCAGAGAATTATTTACAGGTGTTGCTTCTGTGAATGTAGAGTTATTTGGCTCTTTGGCATTGACAGGAAAAGGTCATGCTACTGATATTGCTTTGTTAATGGGATTATTAGGTACAGACCCTGTTACTTTCGATATTTTAGATATTCAAAATCAAGTTAACAAGGTTAAAAGTTCTAAACGTTTAATGCTCAATTTTGAAAAAGAAATCCCTTTTGATTTTGAAAAAAACATAAAGTTTAATAGAAAGTTTCTAGAATTCCATCCGAATGGAATTCGCTTTACCGCGACATTAAGAAACGGTAAAAATAAATCACAAAGCTACTACTCTATTGGTGGTGGATTTGTAGTCCAAAAAGAAAGAAATCGTCGAAAAATTCAAGTTGAAAAATTTCAAGCTTTTCCGTTTCCTATTCAAAAAGCTACTGAGATTTTAGATTACTGTAACACTGAAAACATTTCAATAAGCCAACTTGTATATAAAAATGAGCTTTCACTACGTGATCCAGTCAGGATTGATGACAAACTAAAATCCATTTGGGATGTTATGTTAGATAGTATGTATGTCGGCTGTCATACGGAAGGTACTCTTCCAGGTGGACTTAATGTAAAAAGACGTGCTTTTGACAAACACGAAAAGCTAAAAGGTCAAAAACCGTATACAAATGCTTATGAATGGATTGATTCCATAAGAAATACCGAAGTTAAATTTAGAGAAATACTTAAGTGGGTGTCTTGTTTTGCATTATCAGTCAATGAAGTCAATGCGTCTTTAGGACGTGTTGTAACAGCACCAACAAATGGAAGTGCTGGTGTTATTCCGTCCGTGCTGATGTATTATTTAGTTATAGAAAATCATGATGCCAACTTTGAGGACATCAAAAAGTTCTTATTAGTAGCTGGAGAAATTGGAAGTTTATTTAAAAAAAATGCAACTATTTCGGCTGCAATGGGTGGTTGCCAAGCAGAGATAGGTGTATCGTCAGCAATGGCTGCTGCAGCTTTAACTGAATTAATGGGCGGCACACCTGAACAAGTTTTAATTGCTGCTGAAATCGCGATGGAGCACCACTTAGGGTTGACTTGCGACCCAATCGGTGGATTAGTTCAAATACCTTGCATTGAACGAAACGCGATGGGTGCCATAAAAGCCATAAGTGCTTCTGAATTAGCATTAGACTCTGACCCTCAACATGTAAAAGTACCTTTAGATAAAGTTATTCTAACCATGTGGGAAACAGCAAAAGATATGAATACCAAATACAAAGAAACCTCTGAAGGTGGTTTGGCTATTGGTGTTAATATGAGTGATTGTTAAAATTTTTTAGAAAGGCTAGAATAAACATTTCTTTCGTCGTGTGTCTACTAGATAAATTATTTTCCATGTTTTGTCTTCTTTTATCAACTGAAAAGAGTTTATACCACAATGACTAAAATTTCCATCAAACCAAAATTCATAGGGTGTCCAAGCATTTGCCATATTGCCATCAATTTTAATATCAAAACCTAAAATCTTTTCCTCAAAAGTTTTATCATTTGGTATACTAGCGATATTCTTTACAAAACTGCTATAGTCATTTTCATCTAAACGTGTTTTACCCTCATGATTGACTGATATAGATTGCATATTAATATTACCTTTTGCCATAGCTTTTAGTTTTATGGTATCTTGTTTATGAAAGGCATCAAAAAAATCTACTATTGTTTGCTTTACGCTATCGTTTTCATAATTCTGAGCAATTAAAGAAGATGAGAAAAACAAAGTGATTGCAATTATTGTAAGTTTTTTCATGAGTAATTTTTTTGTTTAAAGTGTTTTAAAATCGTATTTCAACTTAAAGTTAAACAAAAGTTTAACAAAACTCATTATTTTTACCATTCATATAATTACAACACTATGTCTGTAGCCAAAAAAGATTACAAGAGAATCACAGTAAAAACACTAGTGGACATGAAGTCTAAGGGTGAAAAAATATCAATGCTAACTGCTTACGATTATACCATGGCGAAAATAGTAGACGGTGCTGGCGTTGACGTTATTTTAGTCGGTGATTCTGCAAGTAACGTTATGGCTGGTCACGAAACAACTTTACCAATTACTCTAGATCAGATGATATACCACGCATCGTCTGTAGTTAGAGCTATTGACCGAGCATTGGTAGTTGTTGATTTACCTTTCGGAACTTATCAGAGTGACCCAAAAGAAGCACTACGTTCTGCTATTCGAATTATGAAAGAGTCTGGAGGACATGCTGTAAAACTTGAAGGTGGTAAAGAAATAAAAGAATCAATCAAAAGAATTCTAAACGCAGGAATCCCTGTTATGGGGCATCTAGGATTAACACCTCAATCTATATACAAGTTCGGTACTTATACTGTAAGAGCAAAAGAAGAACAAGAAGCACAACAACTTAAAGAAGATGCGTTAATGTTAGAAAAATCAGGTTGTTTTGCTATTGTATTAGAGAAAATACCAGCTGCATTAGCTAAAAAAGTTGCTAAGAGTGTTTCTATACCAGTTATTGGTATTGGTGCAGGTGATGGTGTTGATGGACAAGTATTGGTATTACATGATATGATAGGTATGACCCACGAGTTTAATCCTCGTTTTCTCCGTCGTTACATGAATTTATATGATGATATGACCAATGCTATTGGTCAATATGTTACAGATGTGAAATCTAAAGATTTTCCAAACGATAAAGAGCAATATTAAACTTTAGATTTACAAAATCATTTCACCATAACTTTTAAATACTTATCTTTAATGAATGTGAGGAGGTCTAAATTGAAACTCTCATTGACAATATTCAAAAGTCACTCATGAGATATTATATTTTAATAATGATATTTATTTTCTGTCAAATTTCTTTTGGACAGGATAACAACCAAAAAAATAGAGCTAATGAAATTGGTTTAGAGACTATTGGAATAGTAGATGCCCAATTTATGCTCACTTATGAACGCTCTTTTGGCAAACATTGGACTGGACTCATTGGTTATGGTAGAAAAGCTGAAAAAGGTTTGTTAAATACATCTGGAATTGATCGTGAACGTCTTAAAACAGATGGTGTTGGTTATGACGGACATAAGTTACTAATAGAAGGTAGATACTACATAAAGGAATTTGTTGGCATGAGATCAACCGGGTTTTATGTTGGTATATATAGCAAGTTTTCTAATTATAATTCAAATTTAAACGGTATTTATACATCTTCGGATAGCGAAGATTTCAACTTTCTGCTAGACACAGAAGTAAATGTCACTTCTATTGGTTTAATGGTTGGCTACAAACTACCTCTTAGTAACAGATTTGCTATAGATTTTTTAATAGCTGGCCCTGGAACAGTAAATTATAAAATAAGTTTTCAAAATAAATCTGAAGAATTACCAGATGAATTTTATGAAGATTTAAATGAAGCACTAGAAAATTATGGTATTTTCGATATAATTGATGCCGATTTTGACTTTAATCCTAATAAAAGAGAAAGTATTTTTAATAGCTTATCGTTTAGATATGCCATAAGTTTTAAATTCAATTTTTAAAAAATCTTTGTTTAGCTAGTGATTGAGTAATAAAATATGGCTAAAATTCTTTCAAATAAATCAAATCTCCAAGTTCTCTTTGAAGATAACCACATTATAGTGGTCAATAAACGAGCAGGTGATATTGTTCAAGGAGATAGAACTGGTGACAAACCTTTAAGTGATGTTGTAAAGGAGTACTTGGCTGAGAAATACCAAAAGCCTGGGAATGTCTATTTGGGTGTTGTTCATCGTTTAGATAGACCTACAACTGGTATTATAATGTTTGCAAAAACGAGCAAAGCACTACCTAGATTAAATAAGTTATTTGCTGATAAGAAAGCTAATAAAACCTACTGGGCTTTAGTAAAAAATCAGCCACCTAAAACTGGGGATAAATTGGTGAATTGGTTAAGAAAGAATCCCAAGAACAATAAATCCACAGCATACAAAAAGGAAATTGAAAATAGTAAGAAAGCTATCTTAAGCTATAAGGTTATAAAAGTGCTTGATAATTTTTATTTACTTGAAATAGACTTAGAAACTGGACGACATCATCAAATACGTGTACAATTGTCAGATATTGGCTGTCCAATCAAAGGTGATTTAAAGTATGGTTTTGACAGAAGCAATAAAGATGGTAGTATAAGTCTTCATGCACGCACTTTGGAATTTATTCATCCTGTTAAAAAAGAATCTGTTTTCATTGAAGCACCATTACCTAAAGATACACTTTGGGATGCATGTCATAAGAATTTACTCTACTAGTTTAAATACTATTTTATCTTTTTCTTTTTTCTGACTTAACAAATTAATAGCTGATTCTGTGAGCTGAAGAACTCTAGGATAACCGCCCGTAGTCTGGCAGTCACGCATTAAGACAATTAATTTTCCTGATGGTGTTAACTGAACTGTGCCTGGTAAAACTGGTCCTGTGAGTATGGATTCTAAATCATTATCAAATAACGGAGATAACTGATAAGCCATACGATTATAAAGGTTTGTAACTTGAGATTCTAAAGAAGTTAACTCAGATTTTTGGTTACATGACAGTCTTTCAAATTCAGGACCTTTAAAAACATGTATATTTGGAGAGGAATAATCTACTACTTTTAGTTTAGAGAATGTTTCATAGGTGTCAAATGTATTCTCAGATTGATTTAGATATAGTGTATCACCATTATTCAGTTTATTGGCTAGAGTTAAAGGTTGATAATAGCTTTGACTTCCTAGAACCATATCAGACTTAAATCCACCTTTTACAGCAACATAAGCTCGTAAACCCGATTTTAACTTGTCAAACCCAAGGGTATCAAACTTTTTAATACGATAAACTTTATTATTCTGTATGGTTTTTCTATTTATAGAAGGAGACATATCTGCTCCAGTAATAACTAGTAGGCATTCAACATCAAATTTAAGTTGTGGTCCAATCATTGTAATTTCCAGAACTGCGTCGTTTATAGTATTTCCTAGCAAAGTATTTGCTAATTCAGCTGAGTAAAAATCCATAGCGCCACTTTTTGGAACACCAAATGCACCGTAACCAAAACGTCCTTTATCTTGTATAGTAGAAAACAATCCTGATTTTAAAACCTTAATCATTACACTGAAATGCTTTTAGGTTCATAAGAATTTGACTCAACTAAGTTCAAAATCGAATTGTATTCTTCCTTAGAAACGGGTAGAAACTTAATTTTATCACCAGCTTTAGCAAAGCATGGATTATCATTATCTTTTTTGAAAAAATTGATTGGAGAGTTCCCTATTATGTGCCAACCCCCAGGACTATTTTGTGGATAAATTCCAGTTTGATTTCCACCTATACCAACAGCTCCCTTTTTGACATCTAAATTAGGTATGGATTTACGATTTAGATACAATGATTCTTTTAAGCCACCTAAGTATAAAAACCCAGGTAAAAAACCTATAAAATAAATCGTATATATTGGTTGACAATGATGCTGAATAATCTCTGATTTAGACATGCTATTTTCTGTTGAGAAAGAATTTAAGTCCATCCCAAATTCTTCATCATAACAAACAGGTACTTCCCAAATTTTAGGTTTTACTGAACTTTGCTCTTCTGAATTAAAATACAGAGTTTTTAGATATAAAAATTCACTATAGATATCTTCAATAGTTAATTCATAATTAATTAATATTGAATTATATGTATTAATAACATCAACTTTTACTTTAATATAATTATTAAGTAGCAGATTTTTAAAATTCAAGACATCATTTAGTGTATTTTCATCAATTATTGACGGCCATTCAATTAAAATAGAGTGTTCATTAAATCGTGTGTATTTAAGTTTATACTTCAAAATCGATTATAATATCTTAATGTTATTCGCTTCTAAATTATGATATAAAAACTCTAAAATAGAGTATGCGTTTTCTGTATCACCATGTACACAAACAGTATCTACTAATAGCTCTACTTCTACTTCATTAATTGTACTAATTTTTTGCTCTAAAACCATTTTAAAAACATGTTTAAAAACATTTTCTTTATTAGTGATTAATGCATCTTTTTTTTGACGTGAAATCAGTGACAAATCTTCGTTATAGTTTCGGTCAGCAAAACCTTCAAAAACAACTTCAATATTTTTGGACTTAGCAAGCTTAGCTATAACAGATTTGTAAGGCGCATATAATTTAAGTGGTTGAGGAAATGATTTTACTACATTCAAAATTACTTTAGCAGTTTTTTCATCATTTACAGCTAAATTATATAATGCACCATGAGGTTTAATGTGATTTAGATGTAAACCTTCTGCCTCAACAATATTGTTTAAATCTATGACTTGAGACACTAGACTATCGAATAAATCTAGAGGGCTTATATCTAAAACCTTTCGTCCAAAATTTAAGGTATCCGGAAAAGAAGGATGAGCACCTATTTTTACTTGATACTTTTTAGCTAGTTGCACAACTATACTCATTGAGTCAAAATCACCGGTATGACCACCACAAGCGATATTGCAAGAGGATAGATAAGGCATCAAACTCTCCTCATTACCTACACCTTCGCCAACATCGGCATTGATATCTATTTTTAATTTATATGACATTAAAGACACTTAAAATTGTTTTTAGTCCCAAGAAAATCATAATACTTAATATGATGTATCCCAAAACATTCTGAAATAGAGAATTTCTATACTTTCCAAGAATCATAGATTTATTCATTATCCAAATCAAAATACCAGCTATTACGGGCAATAGCAAACCATTTGCGACTTGTGCAAATTTGATAATCTCTATAGATTTAAATCCTATTGTAGAGAAAAAAACACCTAGAAACAAAATAAAAATCCATACGCCTCGAAATCGTTTTGACCTTAGACTACTTCCCCAGTTTAAACATCCAGCAGCTACATACGCTGCAGCCAAAGGTGCTGTTATAGCACTCGTTATTCCAGCACAAAACAAGCCAATTGATAAGAAATATTTTGCAAAATCTCCAAATAATGGTTGTATACCTAATGCTAAGTCTGAGGCATTATTAATATCTTGAAACGATAATGCTGAAGCTGAAATAATAATACACATGGATACAATTCCGCCCAAAACAACAGCTATAACAGTATCTTTTCTTGCAAAAGACAAATCGGTTTCAGATTTCCATTTGGTTTTTGCTAATGATGCGTGTAAAAATATGTTATATGGGACTACTGTCGTACCAATTAGACCAATAACAGTTAGAATACTCTTTTCTGGCAATTGCGGTATAAACATACCTTGTAAAACCTCAAAAATATTTGGCTTGGTTATAACTGCTGTAATCAGGAAAGCTAAACTCATTAGTATAACCATAAAAACCAAAGCACGTTCGATAATTTTATAATTCCCAATATACAAGACCACAAAGGCAATAAGTCCAATAACAATTGGCCATATATCAATACTGCGACTAAAAATTTGAAATTCTGGCGTACCAAAAAGTGTTTTTACACCCAAAGCACCACCTGAAATATTTCCTGCTTCATAAGCTGCATTCCCAATAACAATTGCTGATAAAATAAGAATTATAACTGTATTTCTTATGACTGGGCTTTTAATTTCAGCACGAATGGTCTCAGATAACCCTCTTTGAGTTACGACTCCCAATCTTAAAGACATTTCTTGTAATATTATAGTTGCCAAGATCGATAAAGTCATCGCCCAAAGTAAAGCATAACCAAAATTAATACCAGCAATGGTACAAAGTGTTACAGTTCCAGGTCCAATAAAGGCTGCAGCTACTAATGGTCCTGGACCTATGTTTTTAAGAATTTTTTTCAAATCTTATCATTTTAAATCAACCCAACCAACCTTCTCTATCTAGACTTCTGTATTGAATAGCTTCACTAATGTGAGTACCAGTTACTTCTTTGGCACCTTCTAAATCGGAAATTGTACGAGATACTTTAAGAATTCTGTCATAAGCTCTTGCAGAAAGGTTCAAACGCTCCATTGCCGATTTTAAAAGTTGAAGTGAAGCTTCGTCTAACTTACAGTATTGTCGAATCTGTTTGGTGTTCATTTGAGCATTGTAGTGTACATTTTCTAATTCTGAAAATCTGTTAGTTTGAAGCTCTCTAGCCGCAGTTACTCGCTTCCTTATATCTACTGAAGATTCACCCTTTCGTTCCTCAGAAAGTTTTTCAAACGGAACAGGTGTTACTTCGATATGTATATCAATTCTATCTAGCAATGGTCCAGATATTTTACCCATATAACGTTGCATTTCAGCTGGACTTGAAGTCACAGGTGCATCTGGGTCGTTAAAATAACCACTCGGACTAGGATTCATACTTGCGACTAACATGAATGAACTCGGATACGTCACTGTAAATTTAGCTCTAGAAATGGTGACTTCCCTATCTTCTAAAGGTTGCCGCATCACTTCTAAAACTTCACGCTTAAATTCGGGTAATTCGTCTAAAAATAAAACGCCATTATGTGATAAAGATATTTCTCCCGGTTGCGGATAACTTCCGCCGCCTACAAGTGCGACATTTGATATCGTGTGATGTGGACTTCTAAATGGTCGCTGCGCCATCAATCCAGCATGTGCTTTAACACGACCGACTACCGAATGTATTTTAGTCGTTTCCAAAGCTTCGTGTAAAGTCATTGGTGGTAAAATACTCGGCAAACGTTTTGCTAGCATAGTTTTACCAGAACCTGGAGGTCCAATTAAAATAATATTATGCCCGCCAGCTGCTGCGATTTCCATACAGCGCTTTATAGATTCTTGACCTTTGACATCAGCAAAATCAAACTCTGGGAAATTCAGACTTTTATTAAATTCTGTACGAGTATCAATTATCGTTTGCTCTAATGTCTCGCCTTTATCAAAATGATTAATTACTTGCGTAATATTATCTACACCAAAGACCTTTAAGTCATTTACAATAGCAGCTTCTTTTGCATTCTGACTTGGTAAAATAAACCCCTTAAAGCCTTCTTCTCTAGCCTTTACTGCAATTGGTAAAGCGCCTTTAATAGGCTGTAAACTACCATCTAAAGACAACTCACCCATTATAAGGTATTCTTCTATATCTTCTGCTTTTATTTGATTAGATGCTGTAAGTATACCAATAGCTAAAGTCAAATCATAAGCAGAGCCTTCTTTACGCAAATCGGCTGGCGCCATATTAATTGTAATCTTTTTACCAGGGATACGAAACCCATTATTTTGAAGTGCTGCCGCAATACGGTAATTGCTTTCTTTAATCGCATTATCAGGTAAACCAACCAAGTGGTAACCAACACCTTTATCTACATTGACCTCTATAGTTATGATTGAGGCCTCAACACCAAAAACGGCACTGGCAAATACTTTTTTGAGCATAGAATTAATTTGTTTTAAAACTATGAAAGAATTTTAACTAAAACAAAGTCTCTTCTAATGAGATTCTTCAATTTCGCTCAGAATGGCATACTTCTAAAATTTATAATTCATTCACAAACTCCAAAGCTCTTTTCTCATTATAATAAAACTCACCTTTCTGAATAAACCCTACATGACCGCCATACTTAGGCATTTCCAAATACAGATTAGAGTTATATTTTGCTTCTTTAACGGGATAACATTCAGGTGATAAAAAGGAATCGTTAAGGGCATTAATAATTAATGAAGGTACTTTTATGTTTGGTAAGAATTGTAAGCTACTTGCCTTATCATAATAGTCATAAGCATCTTCAAAACCATGCGCTTTGGAAGTATACACATGATCAAAATCTATTAGTGTTTTTATTGACTTGTAATCATCAATAGTAATCTTATCGGGAAACTGTTCTAGTTTTGGTTTTAGCTTTTGTTTTAAGTGGTCTAAAAAACGAATAGCATAAGCTCTATTTTTTAGACTTAACAATTCATCACAAGAGCCTTTTAAATCACATGGAGATGATATAGCTATAACAGCTTTGACTTCTTTAGGTACTTCTCGCTCCTCACCAACATACTTTAAAGTCATATTAGCGCCAAGACTAATACCTTTGATATAAATCTCAGTGTATTTATTTAATGAAATAATATGGTTGACTACAGCGTCTAAATCTTCTGTTGCTCCAGAATGGTAACTGCGATATAATAAATTAGGTGCTCCACTACAACCTCTAAAATTAACTGAACAAGCGTCAATGCCGTTTTGGTTAAAGAGTTTAGCTGTACCGGTCAAATAAGGACGTTGGGCATGACCTTCTAATCCATGTAGAAGAATTATAACTTTATTGTTTTTAGTTTCTGAATAACTCCAATCAATATCCAAGAAATCTGAATCTGGTAATGTTATACGTTCTCTTATCTGATGAAAGTGTTTGACCTTCCGAGCTAAACCTGAAAATACAGTAGAAACAAAACCACTCTTTGTCCAAAAGAGTGGTTTGTAAGTGGATTCGATTATTGGCATTTATTAGTCTTCAATTTGCAGTTTCATCAGTTCGAGTGAAATTGCTTTTTAGCAATTTTGTATCAAGAACTTTTTTAAACAACTTCTCGATACAATTTACTCATTCTTCAAAAATCACTCGAAGTGACGGTGAATTATTTATTTTAAGATTGTAAACTCTATTGATGAATCGTTATAAACCTTGTGTGTTTGCGCTTTGAAGTCTTCTTCTTTAGCCTTAAAGATATTATCTACATACGTCTGTGGATTTGCATCTATATAAGGAAAAAATGTACTCTGCACTTGTACCTGTATCTTATGCCCTTTCTTAAAAGTATGAAATACATCTTGAAGTTTTAAATTAACCTCTGTTTTTTGGTTTGGTACAAAAGGCTCAGGATTAGTCATACTATTTCTAAAGCGACCTCTTAAAGTTTCACTACGCACTAACATGTGGTAATTACTTAGCTTTAAATGGTCTTGAACATCATCTGTATTTTCTGTATCAGCAGGATATACATCGACTAACTTTACAATCCAATCAGCCGCGGTACCAGTTGTTGACACATTAAGTTTTGATAAAATATCGCCAGCTAAAGTGATATCATTTTCTAAAATTTCAGTTTCAAAAGTCAAAACATCTGGACGACGCGATGCAAAGCGCTGGTCATCTGTCATGAACTTACGTGGCGTAAACACAACTTTTATATCTTCGGAATATGGTACTGGTTTTTTTGGGTCACTTATAAAGTCTGAAGTTGCAATATTGCGCGTTGCCTGTTGTGTCAAACGTTCATTAGGCTGTAAAAACCAGCTTTCTTTAGTTGTATTTTTTGGCGGCCATTGTTCGAATGATTGCCATTCTTTTTTACCAGTATCAAACATGTGCGCTTCAGCTAAACCTGTTTCTCCATTAGCTTCACCTTTTAGGAAATGATTAAAAAATTTAGTTTCAATATTTTTCTGAAAATAATCGGATAAACCATCTCCGAAATGAACATTTCCAATCACTTGACGCTCTCTACTTCTTGCCCAATCGCCATGACTCCAAGGTCCAAAAACCACAGTGTTGTAGTTATTACTATTAGCTTCAATACTTTTGTAAGTATTATAAGGACCATATAAATCCTCAGCATCAAACTGTCCTCCAACAATCATAGTTGCAGGCTTAATATCTTTTAAGTGCTGAATGATTCCTCGTTTTTGCCAGAAGTCATCATAAGTCACATGCTCTTCAAGTTGGGTCATAAACACATTCTTTTCATCATAATAATCATCTAACTTACTTAATGGCATATTATCTAAAAAGAATTGGTATTGGTCTTCTGTACCTATATCTGGAAACTCATACCAAGCTTCCTTAGTTGGCGTATCCTTCATGTAACCAAATACAGAGGTTGCTCTCCAATAGCTTAATAAAAATGCCCCATTATGAATAAAATCATCAAAAAAGAAATCTCCAATACAAGCTTGTGGTGACACTGCTTTTAACGCAGGATGTGAATCTAATAATGAATATGTTGCATAAAACCCTGGATACGAAATTCCGTATGTGCCAATATTACCGTTATTATTCTCAACGTTGTTTACTAACCATTCAATCGTATCGAAAGTATCACTAGCTTCGTCAACTTGATTACCTGTTTTATTTGGTATATAAGCACGCATATTATCATAAACACCTTCGCTATTCCAGCGTCCACGTACATCTTGGTATATCATAATATTGCCTTCTTCCATCAAGTACTTATTAGGTCCAATTTTTGATTTAAATTCATTTTCGCCATAAGGTCTGCAACTGTAAGGAGTACGCATCATTAACATGGGATATGTTTTTGAGGTGTCTTTTGGACTATAAATTGTAGTGTGCAACTTAATGCCGTCACGCATTTCTATCATCACCTCTTTTTTGGTGTAATTATCTTTAGCGTAGGTATCAACTGAAGCGGTAACTTTATTTGCCTCTGTCTCGGCTTCTGTAAGATTTATATCTCTTGTGTCTTTGCAGCTAATTGTAACTATTGAAATAGCTAAAAAAAGAAATAGTCTTTTAATCATAGTGGTTGGTAAATTTAAATGAATGCTAAAGATAATAGAATAACATCACAAAAGTTTGAATGAAATGTTAAGACACTTCTAATGATGTAAATTTAAAGGTATCACCATCAAACAAACCTTTATCTCCAAGTTTTAGAGAAGGTATAACTAGTAATGCCATAAATGACAAACTCATATACGGTGCATGAAGTTTACTTCCTAAACCTTTTGCCATTTCGTCTAATTCTGAATAGGCTTTACCAATAGTTTCTGCATTTTGGTCACTCATGATTCCTGCTATTGGAAGTGGCACTACTTTTTCTGAATCATCAGACACTGCACAAATACCACCTTTGTTATCTATTATAAGGTTAACTGCTTTACAGATGGCTTCGTCAGACACACCAACAGCTATAATATTATGTGAATCGTGACCAATCGAAGTCGCTATCGCCCCTTCTTTCAAACCAATATTCTTAATGAATGCTATTGATGATTTCGAGTTTTCATATCTATTAACAACCGTCATTTTTAATATATCGGTTTCAGTATTTGAAATCAAATTCCCATTATCTGTAGTTGCATCTTTTATAATTTCATTGGTTACAAGTTCGCCATCTAAACATTCTATAACTCTAATTTTAGATTGGTTAGATTCATATCTAAAATCTGAAACTAATTTCTTGTCTGTATTGAAATTATT
>Ga0115560_1001096_pt1 | contig 19674 bp, 16 predicted proteins | sample COGITO_mtgs_1105_5_FD_87278 | JGI IMG/M metagenome (GOLD analysis project Ga0115560, IMG submission 87278) | Pelagic marine microbial communities from North Sea - COGITO_mtgs_110509 | ecosystem: Environmental > Aquatic > Marine > Epipelagic | place: Germany:Helgoland, sampling site Kabeltonne... | reverse complement strand
GCTGAGACTGTAGCTGTTGCAACGGCTGCTCCAGTTGAGACTACAGCCGATGCTATTCAATCCGCTCCCGGTCAACCAGCCCAGCCAGCCGCCATCGCAGCTGCCGAGCCCGCTGCCACTAGCGAGGCAGCTCAGGTCTACGCTGGTCCAGCGGTACGGCTGATCGCCCGTGAACTGGGTGTGGCGCTGACTGACGTGCCTGGCAGTGGCCCACGTGGACGTATTCTTAAAGACGACGTCAGCAATTTTGTTAAGCAGGTCATGAAGAATAAAGACGCCCCCGCTGCAGCAACTGGCGGCAGCGGTATTCCACCGGTTCCGGCCATCGACTTTAGTCAGTTTGGTGATGTCGAAGAGCTTGCTCTGAGCAAAATACAGAAGCTCACGGCAGCCAATATGCAGCGCAACTGGTTGAATGTTCCCCATGTCACTCAGTTTGACGATGCCGATATCACCGAGTTGGAAGCGTTCCGCAAAGGCCTTAAAGCTGAGGGCGAAAAGCGCGGTGTACGTGTTACTCCAGTGGCCTTTTTGATCAAGGCAATTGGCGCGGCACTGCAGGCCAACCCGGAATTTAATCGCTCTCTCTCAGTCGATGGTGGGCATTTTATTCAGAAGCATTACTGTCATGTCGGTATGGCCGTGGACACGCCGCGCGGTTTGGTGGTTCCGGTGATCAGAGATGTCAATGAAAAGGGCATCTGGGATATTTCCGCTGAGATCAGCCTGCTCGCTGGAAAGGCGCGGGATGGCAAGTTGACCCCGGCAGAAATGCAGGGTGGTTGTTTCACCCTGTCAAGCCTGGGTGCGATTGGCGGCAATGGCTTTACGCCAATTGTGAATGCTCCAGAAGTCGGCATTCTCGGTGTCTCGAAATCTCAGATCAAACCAGTTTGGAATGGCTCTGAGTTTGCGCCGCGCTTGCTGTTACCGATGGCGCTGTCCTATGACCATCGCGCCATAAACGGCGGTGACGCCGGGCGCTTTATGACGTATCTGGTCCAGTTGTTGAGCGATATCCGCTATTTGGCACTTTGAAAACTGACTTGAGTTGAGGGAGGTTAGGCAATGCGATTTTTACACACGATGGTGAGAGTAACTGATCTGCAAAAATCCCTCAATTTTTACTGCGACGCTCTCGGGTTAGTAGAGCTTTATCGGCATGAGGTTGCCGCGGGACGCTTTACGTTGGTTTTCCTTGCCGCGCCCAATGATGCTCAACAGGCTCGTGAGACCAAAGCACCACTCATTGAGCTGACCTATAACTGGCCGCCGGAAGAGGGTGAGCCGGAGGCGTATGAGGGTGGTCGCAACTTCGGTCACCTGGCTTATCGAGTCGAGAATATCTATGCGAGCTGTGAAAGACTGATGGCTGCCGGCGTGGTGATCAATCGGCCACCGCGCGACGGCCATATGGCCTTTGTGCGCTCTCCCGACAATATCTCCATTGAGCTACTTCAAGAGGGTGAGGCACTGCCCGCCCAAGAACCTTGGGCTTCTATGCTTAATGTGGGTAGTTGGTAGAAATCCAGCAGAAGACTTACTGGCTGGCTTTCTTATAGGGCAACATGGCTGTTGCCTGTTCTATATGGCGGACAATTCCCTCTTTTTCCTCGACTAAAAAACGTGCAATCGCATCGCGAAACCCCGGATGTTTTATCCAGTGCAGTGAATGGGTCTCGATCGGTTCAAAACCGCGAACAATTTTATGCTCGCCCTGAGCGCCGGCGTCGTAGCGCTGTAGTCCGCGACTGATGGCAAACTCAATGCCGGTGTAATAACAGAGCTCAAAATGTAGGTAGGAAAACTCTCCGACACTGCCCCAGTAGCGCCCATAGAGCGTTTCATCATCAAAAAAGTACAGTGCACAGGCCACTGGCTGATCGTCGATCCAAGCCACTGCCATAGCAATTTGCTCCGGCATGGTGCGGGCAATCTGAGTAAAAAACGCCTCAGTTAAATAGCCGCGACTGCCATTGCGCTTGGCATAGGTGCGCTCATAGAGCTGGTAGAAGAGCCCCCAGAGATCGGGGCTGATATCCGCGCCGAGCTCAATGCTGACGCGGATGCCCTGTGCAGCAACATCAGCCCGCTCTTTGCGCACCATTTTGCGCTTGCGTGAGTTCATGGTGGCGAGAAAATCATCAAAGTGCTGATAGTCGCGATTGTGCCAGTGATATTGAACACCGCTGCGCTGCAGCAGCCGAGGGTCTTTAAATAGCTGACGATGTTCTACTGAGGGAAACAAAAAATGCCAGCCCGAGGCGCCAGTATCGGCGGCTAACGCCAATACTTCATCGACTAACTGGGTGCACTCCTCTTGACTTAATGGCTGTTCGGTTCGCACCCGCGGGCCCATTGAAGGGGTGAAGGGAATCGAGGTGACCAGCTTGGGGTAATACTCTAGTCCATTCTGGTAATAGGCATTGGCCCACGCATGATCGAAAACATATTCGCCCATGGAGTGGTCTTTCAGATACAGCGGCATCACCGCGGCGTTACTCTGACTCTCGCTGCCGCTGTCGCCTTCTGCGGAGTCGCTGTGCTGCTGCAGGCTGAGATGGATGGGATACCAGCCGCTGGCCTCACAGGCACTGCCGCTATCTTCAAGTGCCTGGAGAAATTCGTGACGCAGAAAAGGGTAACTTAGGGCGGCTGGATTCAATGTGATTGCTCAATAGGGAGTGATTAAATGATTGTACGTGGTTGTCATTAAACATGATCAAAAATGTGGCTGACTAGCGTCTGTTGACGTTTCGTTCTATGAACAGTGATTTTTTTTGGGTAACGATTGTCAGTAGGGTATCATTGCGCCCTTCAAAATTGATTCAGCACAGTACGGAGACTCAAGAATGATAATCAAACCTCGCGTTCGCGGCTTTATGTGTATTACCAGTCATCCTGTTGGCTGTGAAGCCAATGTTAAAAACCAAATCGACTTTATTAAATCTCAGCCTGCTATCGAAGCACCGAAGCGTGTGTTGGTGATTGGCTCGTCGACTGGGTATGGCTTGGCAGCCCGGATTACCGCAGCCTTTGGAAGTGGTGCCTCGACACTGGGTATCTTCTTTGAAAAGCCTGGCACGGAAACCAAGCCCGGTACCGCTGGCTGGTATAATTCAGCAGCATTCCACAAATATGCTGAGCAAGAGGGTCTGTATGCGAAAAGTATTAATGGCGACGCCTTCTCTGATGAAATAAAAGCCAAGACCATTGCGACCATTAAAGAGGATCTCGGTCAGATCGACCTGGTGATTTACAGTCTCGCTGCACCACGCAGACAACATCCTAAAACCGGCGAAGTGTTTAATTCAACACTCAAGCCCGTGGGTAAAAATATCACTATGCGCGGTATCAATACCGACAAAGAAATTATTCAAGAGTTTAGCCTTGAAGCGGCCAATGAGCAGGAGATATCTGACACAGTAGCGGTGATGGGTGGAGAAGATTGGCAGATGTGGATTGACGCGCTGGATGAAGCGGGCGTGTTGGCAGAGGGTGCTAAAACCACTGCATTCACCTACATTGGCGAGAAGATGACCTGGGATCTCTATTGGGATGGCACGATTGGTCAGGCCAAGAAAGATCTCGATAAGCGCGTTTTGTCGATCCGCGAAAGGCTCGCCGCTAAAGGTGGTGATGCGCGCGTCTCGGTACTCAAGGCGGTGGTTACTCAAGCGAGCTCGGCGATTCCGATTATGCCGCTGTATCTGGCCATGCTGTTTAAAGAGATGAAGCGCGATGGCAGCCATGAAGGCTGTATTGAGCAGCTTTATCGACTCTATACCGAGTGCCTTTACAATGCCGACCCACGCACTGACAAAGAGGGGCGATTGCGCGTTGATGAACTTGAATTACGACCCGAAGTACAGGCCGTGGTAGCGGATGCTTGGGCGAAAATCAGTACAGACAACCTTGCCGAATTAACAGATTTTGCCGGCTATAAGCATGAGTTTTTAGCTTTGTTTGGCTTCGATATTGATGGCGTCGACTATGCGGCTGATGTGGCGACTGATGTGCCGATTACTAATCTGCTGTAATGGTTGTTCAGTGCGTCTTTTAAAAAGTGTTACTCAATACAACTCGACAGCATTTAGTCTATGAGCTCAAAAGCCACCAAGTTTAAATCGACACTATTGCATCCGCGCTATTGGCTGACCTGGTTCGCCTTTGGCCTGTGGTGGCTGATTACGCTGTTGCCATTTCCTCTGCTGCTGCGGCTGGGAAAGGCGATCGGTTTAATTTTTTACGCGATTCCCAGTCGGCGTAAGATCATTGCTCGGCGCAATATTGAAATTTGTTTTCCGGCGCTCGGTGCAGCCGAACAGAAAGCCATGCTGCGAGCCAACTTTATCAGCACCGGCATCGCGGTTATGGAAGTGGGTATCGCCTGGTGGTGGCCGAAAAAACGTTTTAGCAAGCTGGTGCAGTTCGACGGATTAGAAAACCTTGAAGCGGTTAAGGGTCGTGGGGTAATGGTGCTGGGCATTCATTACACCACCCTGGAAGTGGGTGCCGCGGCTCTATCGTCGCAGTGGCAAATGGATGGTATGTATCGCGCCCATGGCAATCCGGTTTACGACTTCCTGCAAGCCCGAGGCCGGTTGCAGCAGTCGATTGGCGACAATGCTGTGTTTGAACGGCGCGATGTGCGTGGAACGATGAAAGCGCTAAAGCAAGGGCACTCTCTGTGGTACGGGCCCGATCAAGATTACGGCTTAGGTCAGGGTTTGTTTGCGCCATTCTTTGGCGTTCAGGCCGCCACCGTGTATGCGACGGCACGCTTTGCCGAGAAGACCGGCGCCGCAGTGGTGCCGTTTAGCCATGTTCGGCTACCTGGATCTGAGGGCTATAAGGTAACGGTTTATCCGGCGCTGGAGGACTTTCCAAGCGGCGATGATCTTGTCGATGCCACCCGAATAAATCAATTGATTGAGAAATTTGTTCAGCTACAGCCGGAGCAATATTTATGGGTTCATCGGCGTTTTAAAAACCGGCCAGAGGGCGAAGCAGATCTGTACAACTTGCCAGCCAAAAAGAAACGTCGCCGCCATGCAAATTAGCGCGAGTTCAGGGCTTTTTTGGAACAGTTCAGGGCAAAGGTTTCGCTTGTGTCACTCTGACGCCATCAGTACCATGATGTGTTTTTTATCAAATAGCTGTAAAGGAAGTAGGACATGATTAGCGGAAGTATTGTCGCGATGGTTACCCCGATGCACCCAGATACTCAGGCGGTGGATTGGTCAGCGTTGAAAAGACTTGTCGACTGGCATATCGAGCAGGGCACCGACAGTATTGTCGCTGTCGGCACAACCGGTGAGTCGGCGACGCTGAGTGTTGCTGAGCATGCTCAGGTTATTGGTGTCGTCGTAGAGCAGGCCGCTGGCCGAGTGCCAATTATTGCAGGTACCGGCGCCAACTCGACAAGCGAAGCGATTGTTTTAACCCAAGCAGCGGCGGATTCAGGTGCCGATGCCTGTTTGCTGGTTACGCCTTATTACAATAAGCCGACTCAGGAAGGTCTTTATTTGCACTACAAAGCCATTGCTGAAGCGGTGGATATAGATCAGATTCTCTATAACGTGCCGGGTCGCACTGCCTGCGATATGCTGCCCGAGACCGTTCTGCGGCTCAGTTCAATTGAAAACATTATTGGTATCAAAGAAGCGACAGGCGATCTTGATCGTGCCAGGCAGCTGATTGCCGAGCGTCCAGCAGGCTTTGCTATTTACTCCGGCGACGACGCCACCGCCCGAGAGTTGATGCTGATGGGTGGTAACGGTGATATCTCGGTGACCGCCAATGTTGCGCCAAAGTTAATGGCACAGATGTGTGCCGCAGCGCTGGCCGGCGATGCTGCCCGGGCAGTCGCGCTAGACACAAAACTCTGCGCGCTGCATCGCGACCTGTTTGTTGAAGCCAATCCGATCCCGGTCAAGTGGGCGGTGGCTGAATTGGGTTTGTTAAGCAATGTGCTGCGGCTGCCGATGACGCCTTTGAGTGCATCACACCATGAAAGGGTTCGCGCTGCAATGCGCAGTGCTGAACTGATTTAATCTTAATTTAAACTGTTTTTAACCAAATTGATGGGTTGCCAATAACGATGAAACGATTGATTAGCGCGCTGAATATAGTTGTTATTCTGAGTCTAAGCGGATGCGGCTGGCTGGGCTTGCGTGATCGCAGCAATGATTATCTGCTTGCTGAAGAAACTGATGTGACAGTCGTGCCAGAAGGGCTCGACAGTATTGTTCTTGGGCAGATTTACCCGGTGCCACAAATTCCCATCAACAACGTTGAGTTGATTGAGTTTGACGTGCCACGCCCGCAGCCGGCATCGGTCAACACCTTCGAGCAGATGGTAAAAATTCAGAGTTTGGAAGGACGTCGCTGGGTGCTGATCAATGTGCCGCCAAGCGAAGTTTGGCCGCGTGTTCGCAACGTGTTAAACCGCAATGGCGTGCCCGCTGCGTTGGCCGACGGGTCGAAAGGTGTTATCGAGACTGTCTGGGTTAAATTTAATTCGGATGAAGAAAATTCCCACCGCTTCCGTTTTCGGATTTCCCCTGGTGTGCAATTGGACAGTGCTGAGATTTCGGCGCTGCACAATCAGGCGCCTCGCTCTGAGGAAGATCAGGCCGCCTGGCCACAGGGGTCTGACAGTGACCAGCGCGAACAGGACATGCTGTCGATGATTGCCAATGAATTGGCCGACAGCGCAAATTATGCTTCGGTATCGCTGCTCGCTCAGGATATCGGCGGCGATGCGAAAGTAGAGGTGGTCGCTCCTGAAGTCGCTGATCCCTTTATCAGTGCCAAGTTAAGTTTTGATAGAACCTGGGCATCCATAATCTATTCTGCCGATCGCGGCGGTTTTGTCAGTATTGATCAAAATCGTTCAGAGGGCATTATTTATGTTAACTACAGCGATGAGACAGCCGATGAGCCAGGATTTTTTGCGCGTTGGTTCGGTGGCGGCAGTGACGAGATTTTAGAGGTCAACTACCGCGTTCTGGTGGAGACCGTTGGCGCCAATGTCGAGGTCCGCATTGTCGGTGCTGAAGGGCAGGGGCTAAACAAAGCTGAAGCTCTGCGCCTGTTAAAAGTGCTGCGCAGCAATATGTCTTGATAACCTTTTACTCTGGTCGCTGCTAGGGGATCACTGCCGGGCGGCCACTGCTAGGCGATTGTGGCAAAGGGATTGTTGATAAAGGGTTGTTAGAAAAAGGTTATTGAGACTATGCGTTTTGCTTCTCTAGGCAGTGGCAGTAAAGGTAACGCGACTCTGGTCGAGTGGCGAGAGACCTGCGTTATGATCGACTGCGGTTTCTCTATTCGCGATACCGTCAAGAGACTGGAAAAGCTCGGCAAAACCCCAGACTGTATCGACGCGATCCTAGTCACCCACGAGCACAGCGATCACTGGAAAGGGGTCGTGCCGCTGGCATCGAAATACGCTATTGATGTCTATGTGACAGCCGGCTGTCTGCGCAGCAGGCAGGCAGACGATAAAGTCTTTCCCCACCATATTATTGATAGCCACACTGCATTCCAGATCGGTGATCTTCTGGTCACGCCAGTCCCCGTTCCTCACGACGCCAGAGAGCCTGTTCAGTACCTGTTTAACAGCGAAGATCACCAGCTGGGTATACTTACAGATGTCGGTTCGCTAACGCCTCATATCGAGTCTGTGTACGCTAATTGCGACGGTCTGCTTATTGAGGCCAACCATGATCTCGATATGTTATATGCCGGAGCCTATCCAGAATTTTTAAAAGATCGCGTGGCCGGCCCTTGGGGGCATCTGAATAATCAACAGACGGCCAAGCTTCTGTCCGCCATTGATCAGCAGCGCATGCAACAGCTGGTGATTGGTCATATCAGTGAAAAGAATAACAGCCTGGAAAAAGTAAAGACTGCAGTGGAAGCGGTTATTGACGGTTGCGGCAACCTTCATTATGCCTGCCAGCAACAGGGCTTTAACTGGCTTGAGCTGCGCTAGAGCTATTGATAAATGTGTCAGCTTGGCTGTCAGTGCCAAAGACAAACGGATCGATTTTTAAGCAAACAAAAATTGCGTTGAACCATTTTTTTTTCGTCACTGCAATATTTTTTTGATCGTTTAGTAAAACTATTTACGATTTTTTTCCACAGATAGCAGACATTCCTACAATTAGTTTCATAAAAGTCTCCTAAGCTATTGATTTTTGGCCTGCAAAAAACTAACTCTTTGATTTTAATGCTTATTTTTAGCTGGTTAAAATTTGATCAATTTAACAGTTATGCCCGTTATTGGGGGATAAACACCCCGCATTCCTATTTAATCCACAAAGTTATCCACAGCTATTGTGGGTATCTTTTTGCACCGTAATGGCGCAGTCAACAGATTGTCATATCGCTGTGCTGCAGATTGGCGCCACAATATCAGCCTTTTCTAACAGGTTTGCCAGCGCTTCGACATCGCTGCAGCTGATGTTGGGGTTTTCTTCGAGATTAACTTGGCGTAGATCGCCAAGAAACAGCAATGGTTTAATGTCAGTCAACTGATTATGGCTCAAATCAACGCTTCTGAGTCTCGAGAAAGTCTCGATACCTTTGAGTTGAGTGACGCCGGCATAGGTGCAGTTAAGTACCTGCAGTTGCTCGGGTTGGGTGATTTTTGAATCGACCAGTGCCTGTTTGACACAACTGGCCAGTGCCGGATCGCCAATTCGGTAACCACTATAGACAGAGTTGGGAGTATAGATTGGCTGCTCATTTAGAGTGAAAGCATAGCGTTCGCAGCCCACAAGCAGGGTGATAAGGGTCAGTAATAGCATGCTGTTTTTGTATGGCATAGAAACTCCGGCTGGCGGACCTTTGTAAGACCCTGTAGATAACTCAATAAGCAGTAAACTAGAAGCAGCATTATAGGTGCCCGATCGCTGTCCTGTAACGTTATAATCAGCCAAAATGACATACCCACTGGTTAAGTTACCAACAAGAGATATTTTAATGGCTACAGAGTGTACCCCGGTCATCCGCGTCGCAGTTGCCTCGGCTGATTTTATCGGGCAGGCGCAGCAGCTTGCCGATAAATTATCGCTGCCAATGCACAGCGCTGGCTCGGACGCCTATGACTATCTGCTCGAGTATTCCGACAGTGGCTTGGCGCTGGTGCCATCTGCAGATAAGGGTTATGGATCTATCCGCTGCGACTTTGCTGGCTCGGAGCACAGTCACCGGCGCCGCCATGGCGGTGGCAATGGTCAGGCCATCGCCAAGGCAGTCGGTGTCTCGGGTAAGTTCGCGCCGCAGGTTCTCGACCTCACCGCAGGCCTTGGTGGTGATGGTTTTGTGCTGGCCTCTCTGGGTTGCACGGTGGCGATGTTGGAGCGCAATCCTATTGTCCACAGTTTGCTCGCCGATGGTTTAAGTCGCGGCGGTGAAAAATCTAGAGGCCGTGAATCGACAGGCTATGACTCGAGAGATCCAGAGTTAGATGAAATTATCAACAGACTCAGCTTACTTGAGGGCAGTGCCGCCGATTATCTCAATAGCCTTGCCGAGCAATTGATCAGCTCAGAGGCTGAGGTCTGGCGTCCAGATATCGTCTATATTGATCCTATGTTTCCGATGCGTAAAAAGTCCGCAAAGGTCAAAAAACAGATGCAGGCATTTCATGCGATTGTCGGCGCAGATAATGACGCAGACCAATTGCTCGCCAGTGCGCTAGCGGTGGCTCAGTATCGGGTGGTTGTAAAGCGCCCGGCTGGTGCAGGCTTTTTGGCGCAGACTAAGCCCAGCTATTCACTGGAAGGGAAATCCACGCGCTATGATATTTATGCGCTGAAAAAATTACCTCAGTAAGTCTCTCTTAACAAGTTCAGCCTAGAAAGTTCAGCCTAGTAATCGGTGTGGAAATATTTCAGCGTCGGGTCAGGACCAGAAAATTGCCCAGCGCTACCAGCACAAAACCAGCGACAGCCAGCAGCGTCCACTGGTAGCTCTCAAAGATTGTCGACAGGATGATCGCAACGAAAGGGATAATAAGCGAGCTATAACCGGCGCGGTTGGGTCCTATATTAATCAATAGCTTGAGGTAGGCGCCAAAGGCGAGGATGGTGCCAAACACCGAGAGATAGACCAGTGAGAGCGTGTACTCGAGGGTTGATCCATAGGTAAACTGAGTTCCGGTGAGCAGTGCGATAACGGTTAAAACAGCCGCGCCATACAGAATCGACCAAGCATTAATTGCCCAGACTGATATACCGGTATTGCCATTTCGCGTCGCAATAATATTACCCAGCGAGGCCAAGGCCACGGCAATGAAAGCGAGCATAAAGCCGAGCAGTCCATCGCTGGAGGTCGAGAACGAGGCAATCTCGGGATAGAAAAGCATGCTGATGCCGAGCAGACCAATTAAGCCGCCGACCACGCTCTGCAGTGTCACTGGGTAGTTTAGAAACAGTCTGCCATTGATAATATTGAAAAATACCAGTAGCGAAAAAATCACCGCAACCAGGCCGCTCGGCAAATAAACCTCCGACCAATAAATGGTCCAGAAATTGAAGCCAAATAGAAAACAACCCTGGGCGAACAGAAAGCGATGATTGCCAAGACTGAGGCGCAGGGGGATCTTTTTAATCCAGCACCAGATAAACAGCAGCGCCGAGGCCAGCGCCATACGGTAGATCACCGATACCAATGGATCGACTTCACCAAGCTGGTAGGTAATAGCCAGCCAGGTCGAGCCCCAGATAACAATGGTGGAGAGATACAACGCGGTGTTCAGAGTGCCCATATTGTTTCACTGTCGCAAAGCCACTGGAGCTAGACCAATAGCCGATTATTATTATTTTGTATCGGTGTGCTTACGTTGCGCCGAGCAACCTAAGTCGCCGGCTTACTGAGCATGGGCGCTGACTAAAAGCTTGCCTAATAGCGTCTGATAAATGGCGGTCAGATTGTTTAGGTCATCGATATTAGTGTTTTCGTCAATCTTATGAATACTGGCATTCACCGGGCCGAGTTCGATCACTTGAACACCCAGTGGAGCAATAAAGCGACCATCAGAGGTGCCACCTGCGGTAGACAGCTCAGCGGCTAAACCGGTGACTGCAGCAATGCTCTCGACCGTCGCACTGACTAACGCCCCCTCTGAGGTTAGAAACGGATGTCCACTGAGGTTCCAGTCTGCTGCGTACTGCAGACCGTGATCATCGAGTATTTTCTCTGTGCGCTGAATAATCTGCTGTTCAGTCAATTCAGTTGAAAAACGAAAATTAAAGATCACCTGTAATTCACCTGGAATCACATTGGTAGCACCGGTGCCAGCTTGGATATTAGAGATCTGGAAACTCGTCGCCGGGAAGAATTGATTGCCGTTATCCCACACTTCGCTAGCCAGTGCTGCCAGAGCGGGAGCCGCTCGATGCACCGGATTGTCTGCCAGATGAGGGTAGGCAACATGGCCTTGCTGGCCCTTTACGGTCAGCGTGCAGCCGAGCGAGCCACGGCGACCATTTTTAATCACATCGCCGCACTGATTGGTGCTCGAGGGCTCGCCAATGAGACACCATTCTGGCAGCTGATTGTGTTGCTGCAACCATTCAACCACCTTGACCGTGCCGTTGATGGCAATACCTTCCTCATCGCTGGTGATAAGGAACGCTATACGTCCATGGTGATCTGGGTGCTCGGCGACAAAGCGCTCCGCGGCCACGACCATGGCGGCCAACGATCCTTTCATATCGGCGGCACCACGACCGACAATATAGCCATCAGCAATAGTGGCCTCAAAGGGCGGCTGCTGCCAATTTTCCTCTGGTCCGGTCGGCACCACATCGGTGTGTCCGGCAAAACACAGTGTTGGTCCCGAGCTGCCGTGCACGGCCCAGAAATTATCGACATCGCCAAAACGCAGGCGTTCAATATTAAAGCCGATGGCGCTCAGGCGCTCAATCATGACTTCCTGACAACCGCAGTCTTCCGGTGTTACCGAGCGGCGGCGAATAAGCTCTTGGGTCAGCAGCACTGTTGCTGATTGCTCGGATACTGAATGCTGGGAAGTAGATTGTAGTGACATAACGGGCGCCTTTTTTCAGGTTGCCCATTGTAAAGGGCAAATCTACTCTCGGCTATAGAGTGCCGGCTATATATGCTCGCCTAGATTCACGCTAATATCGCCACCTTAACCTTCCAACAACAGTGTGGTTTACCGCTTGAGTAATAATATCCGTGATAGAAATTTTGATGACCTCAGCGAGAAATTTTCGCGCAAGGTGTACGGTGGCCTGAAGGGAGATATCCGGCTGGCGGTTATCTGGCGCGATCTGCTCGCTGTGCTGCCGCTGTTAGAATCGCAAGCGCCATTACGAATTCTGGATATCGGCGGTGGCTTGGGGCAGTTGACGGTGGCGCTGGCCAAGCTGGGCCATCAGGTTGTCTACTGCGATCTCTCTGAGCAAATGCTTGCAGCGGCGCAGAAACTCGCTGTGGAAGCTGCAGTGCTGGACAAGATTACCTGGCATCAGCAACCCTATCAAGCGCTTGAGGGTGAGGACTTAGGTCAATTTGATCTGGTGATGTGTCACGCGGTGATGGAGTGGCTTGCCGAGCCAGAGGCGCTGATTGAGAGGCTACATTGTTATATGGCACCCTCGGGCCTGTTGTCGTTAACTTTTTACAATCAGAATGCACTGGTTTATCGCAATTTAATTCGTGGCAACTTTAATGTACTGCAAGGCGAGTTTGCCGCTGATCCAGGCAGTCTGACGCCGGGCGCGCCGCTGCAGCCAGACATAGTGCAACAGTGGCTAGAACAGGCGGGATTGGCAACCGATTACAGCAGTGGTATCAGGGTATTTCACGACTATGTCACCACACAGCGTGGCGGGCATGAAAATCCACAGGCAGTGATCGATATGGAACTGCGCTACTCTGTGCAGGAACCCTTTAAGTGGCTGGGGCGTTATATTCATTTTATCTGTGCTGCTGCGAGATAAACGCCGGTTGATAGGCACAATCTAAAAAGGCTCCCCCGATCTCTTCTAGTGAGAGGGAAGCCTTTTTAAGGTTGATCGGTTGGCAGTCGATCAGTTGCTTGTTGGGGCCTTAAAGCGTGTTTTTAGACCTGTTGGTGGCGGCGCTATTTAATCTGTGGTGACTCGCTTGCGTGTGACAATGCCAAATAGGCCAAGGACCATAGAGCCAAATAAAAACAGCGCGCTGGGAATTGGTGTTGCAATAGGCGGCAGTGGAGCAAAGAACTCGCGTGTGGTGCGGCGGTCGTCGGCAGTATAAACCAGCATGGTGGTGGACCAGTCAAAGCCTTTGTTTTGATTTGCCTGCTTCATTAAGGCACGCACAGTCCGTTTGTCGCTGCGATCATTGAGATCGGGCACTCGTCCCATAATGTCCCAGATCACATAGTTAACCAGTGCATTGTATTTTGCCGCGGTCGCGCTGAGGCTTTCAGAAAGGTCCAACAGGCCAAACAAATAACCCGCCTTAGCGTATTTTTCTTTACCATTGCGGCCACTGTTATACTTTCCAGCGCCATTTTGAATGTCATCGTAGCTGTTTATCGTCGCTGTCCAGGTTCCTGTCGTTCTACTGTTGGAGCTATTGACTGCAAGGCTGCTATTGCCGTCGATAGTAATTTCGTGGAGTCCAGCATCGACTGAGCCACTACTTGTGTTGAGTGCGGCAGATGTGCCAGCACTCTGATAGCTGATGTCAACCGTCTCGCTGACGACTGGAGCACTGATCAGGAAAAATAGTGCAACAGTGCCGACAAATTGACTGACGCTTTTTAGATTAATGCCCATTCCGTTCAAGCTCCTTGTCAGCAGCATGCCAACACTTTCCGATTACTAGTGGGGCGATTTTATGATCTGCCGTACAGGCTGCAACTGGGACACCTCAATAGTGCGAACTAGTTAACATTAAAGTCTGAACTAGCGGCGATTAAAGCAGCACTAGGGCTCTCAGCCAGAGTTTTTATACTTGTTTGTGAAAATTACTGGGTACTTGAATCCCTCAGCTGAGCGGACCACAGGTCGGCATAGCGACCGTTTAAGGCTAACAACTGCTCATGGTGGCCCTGTTCGACAATCACTCCCTGATCCAGTACCACAATTCTGTCTGCATCAACAATGGTGGAAAGGCGATGGGCGATGACCAGGCTAGTATGGCCCTGGGCAATTTCTTCTAAGGCAGCTAATATTGAACGCTCGGACTTACTGTCCAGTGATGAGGTGGCTTCGTCAAACAACAGGATTGGTGGTCGTTTGAGAATTGTCCTGGCTATCGCGACACGTTGTTTCTCACCGCCGGATAACTTCAAGCCGCGTTCACCGACCATCGTATCCACGCCTTCAGGCAGCTGCTTGATAAAGCCTTCAAGGTGGGCCATGCGTATCGCGGTGTAGACCTCTTCATCGCTGGCCTCGGGCTTGCCGTAGCGAATATTGTCAAAAATACTGCTGTTAAACAGAACCGTATCCTGGGGCACTATGCCGATTGCCGCGCGCAGGGACCGCTGAGAAATAGTGCGAATATCCTGCCCGTCAATTGAGATGCTGCCGTGGATTGGATCGTAGAAACGAAACAATAGTTTTACTAGGGTCGATTTGCCTGCGCCACTGGCTCCGACGATCGCGACCTTTTCGCCGGGTTGAATCTCAAAGCTGATATTGTCGAGAATCTGCCGATCAGGCTGGTAGTTGAACGAGACATGGTCAAAGCGAATATGGCCCTGATTAACGTTGAGTTGTTTTGCCGCGGGCGCATCGATGACCTTGCTACTGAGCTCCATCAAACGAAACATATTTTCAATATTCGCCATTGAACCTTTGATTTCACGGTAGACGAAGCCGAGAAAATTAAGCGGTATAAATAGTTGCATCATAAAAGCATTGATCAGCACAAAATCACCGATGGTCATACTGCCCTGAGTCACGCGCTGCGCGGCTAGCCACATCATGGCAGTCATGGCGGTGGTGATAATCAGGGCTTGGCCAGTGTTGAGTGAGAGGAGCGAAAGTCGGTTTTTGCGCCGCGCAGTCTCCCAGTCGGCGAGTGCTTCGTCGTAGCGGCGAGCTTCATACTCTTCATTGGTAAAGTATTTAACCGTTTCATAGTTGAGCAGGCTGTCGATCGATCTGGTGCTCGCAGCGGAGTCAGCTTTGTTCGCTTCGCGCACAAACTGGGTGCGCCAATCTGTGGTGACCATCGAGAAGAGAATATACAACACCACCGACGCCATAGTGATGGCCGCAAATGCGATACCGTAATTGTAAAGCAGCAGACCAATTACCAGGCCTATTTCGATTAGGGTGGGAGCAATGTTAAAGACAAAGAAACGCATCAAAAAACTGATGCCAGTGGTGCCGCGCTCTATATCTCTCGCCAACCCGCCGGTACGGCGATTGAGGTGAAAGTCGAGATCCAGATTGTGCACATGAACAAATACTTGCAGGCCAATACGACGCATGGCGCGCTCGGTCACCCGGCCGAAGACGGTATCGCGAATTTCGCCGAGTAAGATCATCGAAAAACGGGCAAATCCATAGGCTAAAACAAGTCCGACAGGGACGATAATCAGACTCGAGGCAGCGCTGGAGTTGTCGCTGGCGAGACCATTTGCACTGAGTGTATCGACAATATCTTTAAGCAGAAAGGGCCCGTAGACACTGGCCGCTTTGGATAGCACCAGGCAAGCGATGGCGATAACAATACGAACCTTATACTCGAGTAGATAGGGCCAGATAACCTGAAATATCTTCCAGTTGATCTTCCGCTCAGAATCAATCTCTTGATACCCGTGGCGCATAGAATGCTCTTTTAGTGATGGCGCTAAGGAGGTTGCTCAATTGCAGCGCGGCTGGTTATGGGGCTCTGTGTCGGTGGTTGAGAACAGTCAGATCAGTGTATCTTTTGCCGCATTGATTTTTGCCGCCAGATAATCACTGCCGCCACGATCTGGATGCAGGCGTTGAATCAACCGTTTGTGGGCTTTAATAATCTCTTCTTTCGAGGCGTCAGATTCGAGGCCAAGAATATTAAGTGCTTCTTCAGCGGACAGTTGGGAAAAGTTACTGGTTGCGGAATCTTGCTGAAACTGCTCTCCGCCACGACCATTGCGCAGCAGATAAGCCTGCAACAGGACGAAAGACTCGCGATCAGCCTGCCGCAGATCATCACTGAGCTTTTGTGTTTCTTCACTGCTCAAATCGGACAAGCGGCGGCCGGCAAACTCCCCGTCGAGCACTTCGCCATCCATTTGGCGAGTCGAGAAGTTGACCTCGACGGCTAGGAATTGGGTGCGAAATTGCGATGGGCTGGTTTTGAAGCGACTCAATATTTGTAGAAAGGGCAGTGCGCGCAGTCCCAAAGTAAAGGCGCCTTTAAGCAGCGGCACCAATACGGCTAATCCGGCGCCGAGCCAGTGCATACGGCCTGTTGCAACCAGTGCAACTGAGGCAGCCAAGACTAACCAGAAGGCGGTGCGCCATAAAAACGCGCGCCGTTTTTCCTTCGGCAAGCGAGTGACTGCTGACCACCAGTACCAGATCGAAAAGATAATTGCGACGAGTAAAAGTAGTCTAATCATAGGCGTTTCCCCGTCTGTTCAAAGACTCTTAGCGGTTTTTTAACACATCGCGAAGCTTGTCTGCCATCGACAGCAGAGCGGTTTCGGTGGTTTCCCAGTCAATGCAGGCATCGGTAACCGAAACGCCGTACTGCATATCATCGGCATTACTCGAGAGTTTTTGGCTACCAGCATTGATATTGCTCTCTAGCATCACGCCAATAATTGACTTGTTGCCTTCAAAAATTTGATTGGCAACATTGTCGAGTACCAATGGCTGCAGATTGTGATCTTTATTCGAGTTGGCGTGACTGCAGTCGACCATAACATTGGCCGCAATTCCCGCCGCATGCAATTCTTGCTCGCAGATTGAGACACTGACCGAGTCGTAGTTGGGCTTGCCGTTACCGCCGCGCAAAACCACGTGCGCATGAGGATTTCCCTTAGTTGTAATAATCGCCACATTGCCGTCGGAGTTTATGCCGAGAAAACGGTGCGGGCTGGCGACTGACTGCAGAGCATTAATGGCAACTGTCAGGCTGCCATCGGTGCCATTTTTAAACCCAACCGCAGAGGATAAGCCCGAGGCCATCTCACGGTGGGTCTGCGATTCAGTTGTGCGCGCGCCAATCGCCGACCAGGCAATCAGGTCTTGCAGATACTGCGGTGAAATAGGGTCCAGTGCCTCGGTGGCGGTGGGCAGACCGATTTCTAAAATATCATGCAGTAGTTGGCGGCCAATATGCAGGCCATCGGTGATCTTAAACGAGTCGTTCATAAACGGATCGTTGATCAATCCTTTCCATCCAGTGGTCGTGCGCGGTTTTTCGAAATAGACGCGCATAACAATCAACAGTGTGTCGCTGACTTTCTCGGCCACAGTCTTAAGCCTTTTGGCATAGTCATGAGCGGCTTTCAGATCGTGAATCGAGCAGGGCCCAACAACGACCACAATACGGTGATCCTTACGCTGGAGAATATTCTCGATATCCTTGCGCCCCTGAGAGATTACGGCACGGGCTTTTTCTGACAGCGGGATTGCACGCTTCAGTTCCGCCGGCGTAATTAAGACCTCTGGTGGTTCAATATTAATGTTTTCTACAGCGTGGGGATCCATGTCTGATGTCCTAACCAAGTACGTTGTTCATAGAGGGACACTATTGTACTGAAATATACTGGCTTTTGAAGATTATTCGGCTTCAAGCTCAATAAACATGGGGATTTGCGGGAAATAGAGCGCGCAGCGAACAGGATTCGGCTGCATGCTGCGGTAGAGTTTCGCGTAGTGACTAAGCTGTGCGCTGTAGGCACGGCTCTGACGGTTAATAAATTGGGCTTCAGACTCGCCTTGCGCAGGTTGTGAAAACTTGTAATCAATAATCCAGCGAACGCCATCATCGATAAAGGTCCGGTCAATGACTGAGGTGCCCATATGACCACTGTCGGTGTATTTATAACCGAGCGCTTGCTCACATTGTGCCTGATCATGGCGCTCGAGAATCCAGCGACCCCGCTCATCCGCGAGCATGATGTTCAGCGCCTGCAGCAGACTGTCCAGTTCATTTGGCTGAGCTAGCATGCCGAGCTCCTTGAGTTGCGCTGCCCAGGTTAAGGGTAACTGCTGAAGCCGAGACACAGACCACTGTTGCATGCCGTCATTGGCGATTTGCTTAAGGGTTCTGTGCAGCACCGTGCCCATTGAACGAGCTCGGTTTGAAAGGCTGCTGTCGTTATCAGTAGTGGACTCCGCAGCTGTTTCGGCGGTGCCAAGGGAGAGGCTGCTGTCTGGCCTTGGCGGCGCGCTAAACCCTGTCGCCAGGCGGCGCATATGACGCAAGCTGGCAACCTCTTTTGCTGGCTTATTGTTGTCAGGTGTGGCCTCGACGTCGGTCTGCTGAACAGTATAAATCTGCTCTTTCAAGCCCGCCTCCAGGATTGGCCAGATCGGCGTCAACAGCGTTGTGTTGCCGGTCGGCTCCCACTGGCCGTTCTTTAGTGGCTTCAATGTGCCACACAGATAGAGCCTGCGCGCTGCTCTGGTCGCGGCAACATAGAGTACACGAGTGCTCTCCAGACGTGTTTTCAGACTGTCCTCGCGCTTGAGATAGCGATAGACGCTGTCATCTTCCTCGTCGTGAGCACCCAGTGGTGCCATCATCAGCGAGGAATCACTATGCTCATCAATATGCTGCTGCCAGCGCAACAGCTGCTTCTTGTCAGGGCGCGAGCCGCGACTCAGTCCGGGCAAAATAACATGGTCAAATTCCAGTCCTTTAGCCTTGTGTATAGTCATAATCTGGATGGTCGAAGATTGATCGTTGCCATTCAGGCTGTCCGAGCCGGCATCATCCGGCGAAGGGGCTGCGTAGAGTTGCCCGACCGCGAGTTTAAAGCTGTTCCAATCCGCCAGAGTTGCCCCGGTTTGCCAGTTCTCCAAGAGGTCGAGATAGCTGCGAACATCGCTGAGGTCTGCACTGTTGGCCAGCGTAGCCGGTCCGCCGAGGTCTATCCATAACTGCTCTACGCTTGAGCGCAAACCGCCACGCCCACGCTGTTGCCAGGCACCCTCAAGCAGCGGAATCACGCGCTGCAAAGTTTGTCGGCCATGTTGAGTTAATGGCGCCTCCATAGCCTCTCGCAATCCAGTGAGCGGAACCAATAGTGCATTATTAGTTTGCTGGCTGGTCTCATTATGGTTTTCAACATGATTGGTAATAACCAGCAAATCGGCGAGAGTGAGTCCGCAAAAAGGCGCTCGCAACAGCGCCAGCCAGGCAATTTTGTCCGCTGGTGACAGCAGGGCGCGGGTTAGCGAGAGCAGGTCAATAACCGGCATCCTGCTCGCTAACGGGGTGATATTGATTGCTTGCCAGTGCAAATTGGCCTCGCGCAACGCCGGAATAATTGCCCGCAGATGGCCGCGCCCGCGCACCAGTATAGCGATCGACTCAGCTTGATTATGATCACGCAGATCGCAACAGAGGTCAGCGATATAGCGCGCCTCAGCGGCTTCATGATCGTCGCCAGCAAAGCCCCGAAAGCTTACCGCCTGACCTTTGTCGGCCGCCTTAACGGCGACAGAGGGAGAGTAGGGAATC
>Ga0115560_1001089_pt1 | contig 19772 bp, 23 predicted proteins | sample COGITO_mtgs_1105_5_FD_87278 | JGI IMG/M metagenome (GOLD analysis project Ga0115560, IMG submission 87278) | Pelagic marine microbial communities from North Sea - COGITO_mtgs_110509 | ecosystem: Environmental > Aquatic > Marine > Epipelagic | place: Germany:Helgoland, sampling site Kabeltonne... | reverse complement strand
TCGCCCGAATCGGCCCTAAGGACGCAGTGGAAGCGGTCGAGCGCCCGCTCAAACCCGTTGACCGCGTCGACCTCTGGAACACCTTCAACCAAGTCCTCCGCCGCCTCGCCGAGCGCATCGACGAAGGACAAATCAATGCCGAGCAAGTTACCGTCTCCGATCGCATGGAGCTCATCCTCCTCCGCATCAAGCACGAGCCCAGCTTCCTCTTTTCGGAACTCTTTGAGTCAAGCACGACCATCACCACAATTGTGGCCACCTTTCTTGCAGTCCTCGAACTAACTCGTTTAAGTAAAATCAAACTACAGCAGGATCGCGCTTTTGGCGACATTCGTTGCCTACGTCTTGCTGAAGCCGAATTATCTCCTTCCGATCCCAGCGAATGAGCCGCTCCAATAGCCCACAATCTAAGCCAGCTCAGGCCCACCTGATCGGCGTCGGCCTCGACCATAAAGACGGACACAAACGTATCACTCAAGCCGAACGCTTCGCCATCGTCGGCGGCTCGCAGGAGACGCACGAGCGTATGACAGAGACCGTCCTAAAAACTTTCGAAACCCTCGACCGAAAGGGCAAGACCCTCGACACTGTCGAGCGCCGCGAGCTAGGACATCATCAAAGAAAGCACGCCGGAATAAGGTCCTCTTGACAGCAGCCGGAGCACCCCTAGCCTACCGACATAATGAAAGATCCCCACCACGAAACACCTGCCGCCCCCCCCAGCCTTAACGAAGCAGCACACAATATCGAAGCAGCACACAATATCGAAGCCGAGCAGAATGGCGAAGCCGAGCAGAACGAGCAAAGTATACCCAACACCGCCTCCCGCTCCCCTCTCACGCTCAAGACGCCTGCAGCACAGCCAGCCGCCTCTTCCGAAGAGCTGCCTGAGAGCACATCGGCCCAGTCAGTGATCGCTCCAAAGCCCGCTGCCGCACCGACGCCGACACCAGCCAAAGTGGCTATCTCCCAAAAGCCAGACACAGCACAGCCCGCGCCCACACCCGCGCCCTCCATATCGATCAATCCAGATTCCGGACCTAGTGTCACCCTGCTCGTTGTCGATGCACTCGCGGCCGCCATCGCGATTGCTTTCACCGTCCTGCTCGTGCAAGACACGCTCCCTTTTCTCAAATAACTAGAAAACAAACCAGACAGATATCATGTCCGATAAAATCACAGAACTCGATAGCTCCAATTTTGATTCGACCGTATCCAGCGGTCCCGCTCCAGTCGTCGTCGACTTTTGGGCACCGTGGTGTGGTCCCTGTAAAGCCATCGCCCCTATCCTGGAAGAGCTTGCCGAAGAACTCGGTGGCGCCGTCAAAATCTGCAAGGTCAACGTCGACAATAACAGCGAAGTCGCCACCAAGTATGAAATTCGTGCGATTCCGACGATCCTCATTTTCAAAGATGGTAAAGTCGCGGACACCGTCGTCGGCCTCACTTCCAAAGAGGATCTCAAAGCCAAACTCGTGTAAATCGAGCCAGCCTAACTTTCAAAAATCCCGCCGGCTAACCGGCGGGATTTTTTTGGCCAGAGACCGTTCGCCAGAATCCCACTGTCGTCTTCGTGTATGACATCTTAAGCTTTAGGATCATACACTCCCTACCTCTCAATCATCAACTGCACTGCCCCCTGCACCTGACCGTTGGAAAACGGCTCTGCACGGTCGATAACCTGCGACTGCTTAAGGAAAGCATGCAATCGCTCTGGTGCATCTCCGGCCGGCCAATGCCACCAGAGGGCTTCCGCCTCCAGAAGGCCTGACGCCTGCGCCAAAGGTAGCAGCGCATCGCAGACCAAAGTATTTAGGCGCTTGGCGCTGATCGCGCCGGAAAAGACTTCCTGGGCAATACGCTCTGCCAAGCCGGCTAACCCCTGCTGTTTACGAAAGGCCGCGGACGAGAGAGATGCGTCCCCGGTTACCGAGCCGTCCAAGCCCTTAAAATCGTCCAAATCGTCCAAGACCCGCTTTAACCGCTCAGGCCAGTCTGGGTGCATTCGGCAGATTTCAACATACTGTGCGAGACGGTGCCGCGGATGATTGGCTGGGCGCAAACCACTCAAGCGCCAGCGTCCCCGCTCCTCCGCGAATAGCGCCTCCACCTCCACGCGCCCCTCGCTGAAATCTTCGATCCGGTGGCTCAGTGCGACGCGGGCCATCGGGGCACGGTTGCGCGCATAACCGAGCACTTCGAGACAGTATTGGTGACAAGCCTCCCGCCAGGAACTGCCTTGCACACGCTTCCGCGCGAAATCCACCTTGCGCGCCCAGCGCGCCGATGCCCCCTCGCGCAGGATCGCACGCCGCTCGTCCAAAGCACGCTCCATAAATCGCAACATCCACTCGGCGTCCTCGACTTGCTCCAATCCGAGGAGAGCGTCGTCCACCGCATAGTCCTCCAGGTCCCGCTCTAAAAGCGGCAGCAAATACAATAGCTCCGGGACCGTCCCCTTGGCAGTGATGACCGTTTGTTTCGAGCCTTTCTCCGGGTAGAGCACTACGTGTAGGCAAACATCCGAAAAGTTTGGATTACCTCGATGCGCATGCAAGTGCCAGTCATCTAAATGGAAGTGCACCTCCACATCACCAACTACCCCAACGTCTTCCAGTTCCAGCTGTGCTTCCAAAAAATCAGGCCCCTCCAAAAGATTCCAGCGACCAGGATCGATCACTCGCAGTCGCTTACCCGATTCCGTGCGCAAAGTGCTTTGATCAAAATCTCCTTGCAGCCATATCTTCTGCAAGATCCTTTCCGATAGACTGAATGAGCCATAGAGCCCTTGGATTTCCTGTAATTCGTCTTTCAACATGCCCATCCTTTGTTACAGCCAATAAGTGAACATGCTTTCACTAGGTCAACTGATAATTTTGCACTCTTGGCTTTGCCAGTAAGAGTCGCCCGAGAGATCAAGCATTGAGCATGTTGCGTTTAGAAGCGTTTCTCAAAAAATCATAACTCAGACCTCTGAATCTAAGCTTGGCTTACGGTCGAGCGTAGATTCTTGAATACCTCGATAAAGTGCGATGTCTGGTATATCAATTAACACCTGAGCAAGTAGTCGCGCGACCACAATTCCGATAACTTCCAAGCCTGCTCCGAGCAAGGAGACCAAGGCGGCCGGCATCGAGGTGTAGAAAAAGAGTGAGACGACTGCGGCCAAAACGACCACGGCAATAGCGATCCAGGCGAGCAGATCGATAATCAGGCGGAGGTCGGCATAGGCAGACTGGTCGCGCACGGTGCGGCGGAGCAGCCCGAGCGAGGACAGACTGGAAGGCGTGTGAGCACCGCGTACGCTTTTTGATGGGCGGCGTTTTTTGCTTTTGCGCTCGGAGCCAACTACCCGCTCACGAGCCGATCGATAGGCAGAATAGGCCTGCTGCCATTGGTGATCGCTCATGTTGCGCGTGGTGGGATCCATCTTCTCGCGCGCAGATTTAAAAGTTTCAAAATCGTCCATCGCTTTAGTCCACTTTGAGATCAAATCGCCCGAAGACCGCTTCGCCACCCACTTGAATCTGCGCAAAGAGGCGATACCAACCGGGATTGGGGACGTTAAAGAGAAAAGCAAGCCCAGCGCCATCATCAGCGCCTGCTCCGAAGCCGGCAGTGCGCGCAGAGACGACGCTATCAACCGGGTGCATATGGGCGAACCCCTTACCCTCGGCGTCAAAGGCGACCATGTGCCCCTTAGCTCCCATCACTGTCTCCAGTTCGACGGGTGCCCCAGACTCAGTCAATACGCTGAGTTCGAGTCGATAGTCACGACCGGTTTTTAGAACTTCGGGTGCGCCTTCGATTTGAAAATGAATGCCGTTGACTACGCTTTCGTTCGATCGTTCAAACTCTACCTGTAGAGACTCGCCGGCTACTTCCATTGAGCTAAGCGCGATGGCTTGGCGGCGACTACGCAATGGAACTATTTCCGTGAAAACGCGGTAGGTACCGGCACGCGCAGGTGTGAAGGCGAATTGATAAACACCATCCAAGCCCTCCGCTTCAGGGTGGAGGTGGTGATAATCTTCCAACGACTGATCGATGACCATGACGTGCATTTTCTCAGTATGGGTCACGGCCAACTCATGTGGAGCAATCGTCATGCCGCCGGAGGTCTCCAAGCTCAGCTCGACACGCGCTTCGCTACTGCGCGTCAACGGGGCCGCAGTCTGCAATTCCGCAGTGATCGGGTACGTCAAGCGGGTCAAATCGAGAAAGCCGGCATGATTAGTGGCGCAGAGTTCAATCTCGCCGTCCGCGTTCACGATTTCTTCGTAGTGCAGGAAACCGCACTGCGCATCAGGCAATGCGCGCAGGACGAAATACGCCCCCACGAAGACGAGGCTGAGCAGAGCAATGGATGTCCAGGTAGATTTAGACAATGATTGAGGGGAAGCGTCTGGCATAAATGATGTCGTATGAATGTGCATACGCTGAAGTCTGGCGCAAGTAGGAATCTGGGGGAGCAGCACACGGATGGCGCCATTTTAAACACTGGGTCAGGGGCCATCCTGCTTAGCGAGAAAGCCGCATACGTATGTCCGCTCCTTTAGGTGCGGGACGCGTTCCGGCAACTGTTGCAGTTTGTGTTCCCCTGTGAATTTAATGGCACCCGCACCTAGACCTCTTACAAGGACTCCGCCGCTTTGAGAAATTCTTTGATAGTCCATGTGGCGCCTTCTTTTCGATAGGCGACACGACCGTTAACGTCGACGAGGAGTGTCGCCATAGTATGGTTGATGGTGCCATCCTCCTCCATAGTGAGGATTCCAAATTGGCGAAGGAGATCATCGACGGTGCTGGGGTCGCCAGTCAGCAGGTGGAAGTTTTCCGGCTCCATGCCATAGCCCTCGGCGTATTGGCGAAGGATGCCAGGCGAATCGAAAGCAGGGTCGAAGGTGATAGTGACGAACTGAAGGTTATCCAGTCCGGCCTCCCGGGCAGCATCCTGAAGACGAGACATACGGGTGCTCGAGGCAGGGCACATGGTAGGCACCGTACAACGAGTGAAGATAAAGTTGAGAATAAAGGGCTTTCCTTGCAGCTGGCGAATTTGCAGAAACTCACCGCGTTGATCGATCATGGCGAAGTTGGGAATATATTCGCCCTGTTTGACATACTTGCGGCGGCTCATCGTGGCAGTGGCTTGATGGAGCTGTTGGTTAACATCGCGAGCGGCCTTGGCACCGAGGCCATCCAATGGGAAGACCTGCTCCAGATTCCACTTATTGCTGAAGAAGGCAGCGGTTGCCCGAATCATACGCCCTTCGTAGCCAATGGCTAGATCACCCGCACCGACGCGAAAGGTCTGCATGCTACCAGTCGAGATTCGGGCGTCATCCGATTGAAGGAGCTCCAGCTCGAAGGAGCGCGTATCAGGCAAAACCTTGATGACTCGCCCTTGGATCGAAGCAGCGTCGGCAGTCAAGACGAAGAGGATAAAGGGTGCGACGATGGAAAACAGATAACGCATGCCTCTAACAAGAATAAGTCGACGATAGATGCAAGCTTCCGAAACAATCGAGGCGTGGCGCTACAGCGAACACAGGCTGCAGCACGCGACTATTCACGCCGCCGCAGCCCGCAGCGCTGTTTGCTTCCAAGTGCCGTCAGATTGACGGCGCGCCCAGAGGCGGCCGTCGGCGCCTAGGGCGATGAGGTGCACCCAGCCGTTTTCGACGAGGTGGCGAACATGCTCCTGACGCTGAAGGATACCATCGATTACTTCGGTCTCCGCCGCAATACATGCATGCAAACGTAGCGGTTCATGGATGAGCTTCTCACCATCGTGCACGGACTGGAAAGGCAGACCGGGGTAGAGATCGTTTTCATTGCCCAGCGCGACGCCCACCCCGCCGACGACGTTGTGAATCGATTTGTGGCCACTACCGTAATGAGTGTTATCCGTAGCCGAGCCATAGTATTGAAGATTGATCCAACTACCGACAACAAGTGGGCCACCGATGATCTGCTCGAGCACCGCCCCTTCGGGATCGCTCTTCGCATCGTATTCGTGAAGAAAAGCGCGGCTCTGCAGGGAGGATGCTTGCGTCCACTTTCGGGGCGCGACGATAAAACCGGCGTTGCCAGCCAAGCCCCACTCCGGCCGCACCTGCGACCAGTCTTTGCTTCGCTCACGGACGGCTTTGACGGTATTCGACTGCTTGGCCGCATTCCCGAGCAAGGCAGAGCGTTCGATCGCGCAGAGCTCGCCCGCTTGGTCGAGCGCGGCACGGAGCTTGCCGAGCTCTGCCGGGTCGGCGGCATCGGTATCGAAGAGCGTCACCTCATCGGTTGTCGTGTTGTGCAATCCCGCGATAAACTGAGTGCCTTCGGGTATAGTAATGCCACGCTCCTTAAGTGCCGGTCGCACATCCACCTGGTTCAAGAGTGCCGCTGCGAGACGCGCATTGGCATCGCCGGCGTGGCCGCCACAAGCGCCACAATCGAGTCCGGAGGCATAGGGGTTGTTCTTCGTGGCGCTGCCGTGCCCGCAGAAGAGCACAGTCTTGGCGAAGCTCTCCTTCAGGCCGAGTCCGCTGAGGATGCCCTCAGCCATGTCGGCACGCACTTCTACGTCCAAATTCTCAAGGAAATCCGGACGGCCGAGATCGGGTGACTGGAGCGTGAGATGGTAACCGAGGGCGTCGCAAATCATCTTGTAGGCGTAGGTCAGCCCCATTGTTTCCACAAAGGTAAAACAGGAGGCTGCCGCTTCCTTGAAGCGCTTCCAACTCCGTTTATCCTCACGATCGAGGATCTTGGTAAACTTGAGCTGGTCAAACTCGTAACTGGCCATGCCGCCGCAGTGGTCGGCGGTTTTGACCGGAGGCACGAGCAGGACAGGGCAACGCGCCTGCGAAGGTCCAAGACCAGGCACGCTGTGGTCGATGGCTAGACCGAAAAATCCGGCAAAGCCCATCGTCTGAACCTGCAGATGGGTCGATTCCAGCGCGCGGCGAAAAACCTCGGAGCGCACGTCGATACAAAAGACGGCCTGCACATCCGGCTGCGAGACCTCGGCGACTTCGGGGCGGATGTTCCCACGGAGTTTCCGTTCAAAGGCGCTCTCCAGAGCGGATTGCCAGACCAAGCGCTGGGCGAGGTCGAGATCGATCACAGTCGCCCCTAAGTTCTCCGGCTCTTCGAGGAGGTTGCGCTGCCAGCCGAGGAGGAAGTCCTTGTCGTCCTGTTGCAGTTTATACAGTGCGACTTCATAGTTGAGGAGGATGGCCAACAACTGGTGGAGCAAGGTGCCCGAGCCACCGCGAATTTCGTATTCCCGGTCTTTGTAACGTAGGTGGCCTGCCCATCCGGGTAAGGTCAGGAGGATGCGATAGAGCAACTCTTCGACATGCGATTCCGGCATCTCAAGAAGTTCGACCGCCTGGGCGATCGCCTGATTTGGATCGTCGGGGAAGGATTGAGCCGTTTCGCGAAAGCCAATGAGCCCACACAACTCGGGGTTCTTGTCGATCTGGGCGGCTTCTTTCCAGCCTTGGTAGAGAGTTAAATCCTTCCAAGGGAATTTCCAAGAGGACTGGCCCTCGTCGTCATAAGCCGCACACCATTTAGCCGCTTCCTCACGGATGACGTATTGCCAATTAGTGCCCACTCGCGAGTCGAGATAGGCGCTGAACGAACAGGTCTGGTAGAGCAGCGTTTCCTCCACCGAAGGCTCATCAAGCAGCGAAACCAGATGCTCGACAGTAAGCGGCTCATCGTAGGCCTCGAAGCTATCGACCACCTCTGGAGTCGCCGTAGATACAGCCGTGCGTAAATCTTCCATCCCGAGATCGCCGGACTTGAATTTTGCATTGAACCACGCACGCGGCATGACTGTATCTGCACCTTGGATACGTTTTGCGAATGTGGCAACCTTGGCAAAGCGCTGATCGGCAAAGCCAGCGAAGGGATTCACCGCGACAAAATGGGACAGCGGCCACAGTGGCGCGATTTTGGCGCAGGCGGCTAGAATAGATTCGTTGAGTTGTTCGGTTTGCATAGAGCGTCGTGGTTGAAAATTAGTATTCAGCTTTTGTAGCGAACCCGCGCCAGCAGGGTCGACGGACCATGACTGCACCCAGTCGACATCGACGTGACTGGCTGCACATCGCTACATGTTTTGTAAGATTGATGCATTCGAGAAGAGTTTACCGTTTTCCGGGGACGAGACCAAGACGACGGGCGACACGGTTAGCCAATGTGTTCATGTAGAAGCCATTAAGGGCGTGCACGTAGAGCCGTCGCTTGTAGGCTACACTGAGGAATCCCGGTTCCCCGTCCTGAAAGCGGATCGAAGTGATAAGGAATGCAAGAAGGATCAGAGCAAGAACCGACTCCAAAATCGGCGCGGGGGGCACTTGAGCCGGAAGCGAGGGCGCGAGCACCTGTCCAGCCAGAGCAGCCAACACGAAGTAGAGCGCGGCCAAACCGCCCGCGACGAAGGCCGTCTGCGCCAAGCTGAGGCCGGTGTGCCCACGGCGCATCGACGTCCAGACCATTTGAGTGATAGCCATCGCCACGACCATACTGAGCACGAGCATACCTGGCTTATTCGAGGGGCTCACCCCGAAGGCGATGCTCAGCGCGACCACGATGGAGACGGCCACCGCGACGGCGAACCAGATGCGGTTTTGCGGCAGCGTGACATAGTTGGCCTTGGCGTTCAGCTTTTTCGCCGTATCCACGGCTGAACCACTAGAGAGGAAGGCGTGCCCCTTGTAGAGTGAGTGCGCCACGAGGTGCAGCACAGCAAGGTGGAAGGCACCCAGACCGCATTGCAGGAGCATGAAGCCCATTTGCGCGATGGTCGAGTAGGCCAGTGCACGCTTCACACTGGTCTGCGACAACATCACCATAGAGCCATAAACGGCAGTCAAAGCGCCGGCCGCCGCGAGGAAGTGGAGCGCTTCCGGCGTGTGCACCAGAACGGGGCTGAGGCGGACGACCAGGTAGCCGCCCCCATTAATAATCCCCGCGTGCATGAGCGCGGAGACAGGTGTTGGCGCGCCCATCGTATCAGGCAACCACGTATGAAAAGGGAATTGGGCGGACTTGAGGAGCGCGCCCAGGATGATTAACCAGCAGATCCAGGAGTAGTTGCCTAGCGAACCACCCACCTCTTGCGTCGCGACGAAGAGCCCACCAAAATCCTGCACCCCGTAGATCGCATAGACCCCAGAGAAGGCACCGATCAAACAGAGATCCCCCACCCGGCTGACAAGCGACTTTTTACGGGCGGAGAGCAAAGTGCCCACACGATCGGGAAAATAAACCAGCAGCTTATGCAGACCTAAACTCGTCGCCACCCAAGCTAAACCGAACTGCACCAGACCGGGCGCGACGACCAAGGCCATGACCGCACCGAGCGTCACACACATCCATTTAAAAAAGTGCCCCTGCCTGGCATCGCCGGCCAGATAGTTCTTTGAGAAGCGCAAGATGACCGCCCCAAGGAAGGCGACCAGCAGCAAAATAGCCGCTGAGAGCGCATCGAAGCGTATACCGATCCAACTGGCGTCTGTCAGGGTGGCCACGACCGGCGTGCTGCTGCTCAGTGCCCAAATCCCGGCCGCAAGCACAGTGCTAGCGAACCCCGCCCAAGCAATACCCTCGGCCAGCTGGCCTGCAGTGAGCGCGCGGGCGTTGAGCCATTTCGAAGGGATCAACGCCCAGAGGAGCGAGACGGGGGCGATCCAAAGAATGAGACTGCTAATGGTGATTTCCATGACGAAGAGTTTAACAGATTCGCTTGAATTTATCCAATATAAGTATTTTATAAGTTTGTTCTATTTTATATATCTATGAACCAACTCAACTACCACCACCTACGCTACTTTCATGCCATTGTTCTCGAAGGTAGCCTGACGCGGGCAGCGGAGAGCCTCAACGTCGCACAATCCGCGCTCAGCATCCAACTGAAAAAGCTGGAAGAGAGCTTGGGCTGCGCCCTCTTTGACCGGCAGCACAAATCACTCAAACTGACCGAAGAAGGGCGCATGGTCCTCGACTATGCCAAGACTATCTTTCGCACCGGCGAAGAAATGCTGGCCACGCTTCAAAACCGCAGCGGACGTTACAGCAACGTGCTCCGCGTCGGGGCGGTCTCCACCCTCTCGAAAAATTTCCAACTCAGCTTCCTCCGCGAGGCATTGGAGGACACCGAGCTCGAGGTGGTCATCCACTCCGCTAGCACGAGTGAATTATTTAACCAGCTACGCGCCCACAACATCGACCTTGTCCTCTCGAACAGCCCTGTCCCGCGCGATCACGAGCGGCGCCTGCATAGCCAGTTGGTCGACAATCAAGCAGTCAGTTTGGTCGGCCCGAAGAAATTCAAGAAGCGGCACACCTTCCGTTTCCCCGAAGATTTGCGCGGCGTGCCCATGGTCTTGCCGAGCATGGAGAGCAACATACGCGCCCGCTTCGACCTGATCATGGAGCGCGCGGGGATCGCCCCACTCATCGCAGCGGAGGCCGACGACATGGCCATGCTCCGCCTCATCGCCCGCGAGACGGAGTGCATCGCACTGGTGCCCCCCGTGGTCGTGCATGATGAGCTGAAATCCGGCATTTTGACGGAGCTCTACCAGATCCCCGACATCCACGAAACTTTCTATGCCGTGACCGCCTCACGCCGCTATCCGAATCCGTATTTAAAGAAGCTACTCGCGCGAGCATAATACCACTTCGCCTTATGTCGTCAAAATCCAGATCGATCTAAATCGAAAGTCCAAGTTGGCCGAAGGCCATTTCACGCTCGTCGAGGAGCTCTTGATTCGAAGCGGCAATCTTTTCTTTGGCGTACTCGCTCAGCTTGATGCCTTCGACCACGCGCCAGTTACCGACGGCATCGACTTTAATCGGCATCGAAGTGATGATACCGGCAGGTGTGCCGTACTCACCATTGGAGATGACACAAACACTGTGGTAGCCGCCGAAGCTCGGTGTAATGAGGTCACGCACAGTATCCACCACCGCGTTGGCGGCTGATGCCGCGGAGGACGCGCCTCGAGCGGCAATGATTGCGGCACCGCGGGTGCCAACATCGGGCACGAAAGTTTCTTTAAGCCACTTATCATCGGTGATGACATCGGTCGCTTTTTGGCGGCCAATCTTGGCGTTGAAGAAATCGGGGAACATGGACGGGCTGTGGTTGCCCCAAACGCAGAGTTCGGAGACGTCCTTGACCGGCACGCCGGCCTTTAGCGCGAGCTGGCTCTTAGCACGGTTCTCGTCGAGGCGCGTCATGGCGAAGAACTGGTTGTCGGGGATGTCCGGCGCACTCTTCATGGCGATGAGGCAGTTCGTGTTGCAGGGGTTACCCACCACAACGACGCGGACGCTCTTCTTGGCATGATCGTTGATCGCCTTGCCTTGGCCGACGAAGACCTTGCCGTTGATACCAAGCAGATCCGCGCGCTCCATGCCCTTTTTGCGGGGCACCGAACCCACGAGGAGAGCCCAATCGACATCCTTGAAACCGACGGCGAGGTCGGAGGTCTGCACGATCTCGGTGAGGAGTGGAAAGGCGCAGTCGTCGAGCTCCATAGCAACGCCCTTGAGGCATCCATGCCGGGCTCGATCTCAATGAGGTTCAGAGCGACGGGCTGGTCGGATCCAAACATTTGGCCGGAAGCGATACGGAAAAGTAGCGCATAACCGATGTTACCGGCGGCACCGGTGACGGCGACCCTAATTGCAGTTTTTTTTGAGAGTGATGTAGCCATATTGTGAATACGTTTTGAGTAAGTTTCGTAGCGCGACGCTTCAGCGAGCGTTCTCACGCCGTTCTGCAGTGCTTGCTAAAGCAGCGCACTACCCGAGTTTCTCCATGATCATGTCAGTGATCTTCTGGACAACGGCTTCGTCGACATCGCCGGAGGATTTGCCGCCGATATCGCAGCCACAGGCCGAAGGCTGAGGTGCCGTGTGGACAGTAAACTCGCCGGCGTCGCAGAGTTCGCACTCCTTGAGCTCGTCGAGACGGTGATCCGGCATACCGAGTTTCTTACGGAGCGTGATGAGCTCCTTCAGCTTATCGGGACCATATTGCTTGGGGCCGCCGATTTGCATAGTCACGGAAACAGTTTGGCAAAAGGCATCGGTGTTTTCCATCTTCCAGTAGGCGTCTTCTACGTCCTTGCCCCAGCAGATGACGCCGTGGTTTTGCATGAGAATGGATTGGTGCTTTTTCGCGAGTTGACCGACTTCCTGGGCATTTTCCGGCGTGCCGGGCGTCTGGTAGCTGGCAAAACCAATCTCACCAAGGAAAACCTCGGGCTCGGGGATCAGGCAAGACGGTGGGGTGACTCCGGCCACGGCGAAGGCAGTGGCGTAAACCGGATGGGCGTGCACGCAAGACTTAGCCTTGGGCTCGTTCTTCATAATACCAAGGTGCGTATTGACCTCGGAGGTGCGCGGACGGGTGCCGGCGACTTGGTTGCCGTCGAGATCGACCATGCAGATGTCGTCGGGCGTCATGAAGCCCTTCGAGATGAGGGTCGGCGTGCAGAGCACGAGATTGTCCCCGACGCGGACCGTGATATTGCCACCGTTACCATCGACATAGCCTTTATTCCAGATGCGCTGGCCGATGTGGCAGATACGCTCTTTGAGGGCTTGAATCTCGGGCGAGTAAAAGAATTTCTCTAACTCGGCAGCCGTCTTAGGGTCGCCTCCGGGCTTCCAATTATACTCGGCGTCGGGCAGCTTGGGCTCATGGATTTTCGGGCGACTGCTTGCGGCTGCGGCCTGTGCAGAGCCAGACGAAGATCCAGGCGTGACCTTGTGCTTACGCAGGATGTCGCGCGCCATCGGCGTCAGCTTGGCGTTGGCGGGTACAGTGCCGAGGCACTGGCCTTGCTCGATCATCTTTTCGAGATCTTTTGCGGTGTAGAGTTTGCTCATAATGTTTACGTTGTAGGAATTTAAATAAATGGGGATGGCTGTTTTAGCTGCCGAATGGGCTTGGGCTATGAGGGGGCAGGTATAGCGGCCCATCCTAGGTTAAAGTTGGTTATTCAGTCGGTGGCTCGTAACGGTATGTGTCAATGAGAGCGACGCTAATGGCGTCAAGAGGCGTGCGATAGTCGAAAGGTTGCATCGCTTCGGCACCTTCTACGTAAAGGATATCGTCCCCTTCTCCGGCTCCTAGATTGTCATAGGCAACCAGTGTCCAGTTATCTGAGAAGCCGCGTGGGTTTTTGCCTGTCAGCTCTTTGGCTCCCTGCGGCGCGACCAGAATGAAGCGCCCACCTCGAAAACCAGAGTCTGCGTGACTGAGAGTGACCTTGCCGATGACCTTACCTACTTTCATGAAGCTTTGGGTGCGTCAACCAGTCCCATGATTTGGTTCCGGATAGGTGAAGTTTCGTCGTGGAGCGTATTCTGCGACCAAGACCCGTCAGTGGTGATGAAGACCCGAGAGTGCTGCCCCGCACCAATCGGATCGAGTGCGGCAATCGGAGAGCCTGTAGCCAAGCCCTCCTCATCGACTGGCGTACAAAGCACTATCTTCTGAGCTTTGAGGCTCGGATGGCCGATGCTGGTGACAACATGGCCGTCTACGCGGGCGAGAATCATTTTATAAGAAAAGCTGAATAAGCTGTTTTTGTAGCCGAAGTTGTGAGACTTTCATTGCCGAACACCGTTTAGTTGTATCGTCCAAATTCTTACGGATTCGATTACGCTCTGAGCAATGTTACGGAAAAGATGTCTGATGAAATATACTAGAACAGGTTGAGCTGATCGACCAAGGTGCAGCGGCGGAAACGGGTAAAGGTGCGGGGTGTGGTGATGCCTTCGCCAGTGGTAGTGGCGATGGAGAAACTAATATAGCCTTCGCCGCCCATGCCGAGGCCTGCGGTGCAAGGACCGTTCTTGACGAAAATGGTAGTGTCCATGGCCTGCGCCATCATGGTCATGTTTGACACGTTCATCGTGTGCACCATCGCAGAATGCTTATAATTATGCTCGGATTCTTTGGCCAGGTGAACGGCGTCCTTGAAAGAACCGGCACGAACGATCGGCATGAGCGGCATCATCTGCTCTTCGATGACGAATAAATCGTCGGCGTCGACTTCAGTGATGAGCATCTCTACTTTCGGATCGATATTGAGTCCGGCTATCTTGGCGAGCACGGCGGCATCAGCACCGACATATTTGCGATTGAGTACGGCGTGCGAGCAACCGCCTCCACCGTCCTTGATATCGAAAACTTCTTTTTTGATCGCTTCAGTTTGTTGGCGGTTGAGAAGGACGGCGCCTTGACGTTTGAAAGCGTCGACAGTCTTCTGATAGGCGTCGCCCACGGCGAAAACTTGTTTCTCACCGATGCAGAGAAGATTGTTGTCGAAACCGCCGCCAAAAATAATATCGCGGGCAACTTTATCGAAATCGAGTGCGTGGCAATCATCGACCACAACAGGCGGATTGCCGGGCCCAGCGCAGAGTGCGCGTTTGCCGGTCTTCATGGCGGCATCGACGACGGCGGGACCACCGGTGATGCAGAGTAGATTGACGTCGTCGGAGGCGCAGAGCTCGTTGAAGGACTCAATGGAAGGCTTCTCGACGGTGCAAATCAAGTTGGTGATGCCCAGTTCAGCTTTAATCGCTTCATTAAATTCGTGAATTGCTGTGGCGGCGCAAGCAGCACCACCTGGGTGCGGATTGAAAACCACGGCATTTCCCGCAGCGACCATGTTGACGATATTCCCCGAGATGGTGGGGATCGAGTGCGTGACGGGTGTGATGCTGCCGACGACGCCCCAAGGAGCGGAATCGTCCATCGTGATACCGGCGTCACCGCTCATGCCGTAAGGCGTAAGATACTCGGTGCCGAGGACATTTTTGATACCGTGAAGCTTGGCAATCTTGTGGTCGAGGCGGCCGATCTTGGTCTCCTCAAACTCGATCTTACCCCAACGTTCAGCATTGGCCGCGCACATCGTCTTGACGATCTCGACGACTTTGGCGCGGCCCGCCCACCCTTTTTTGGAGAGCTGCTCGAAGCCGCTACGTGCGGCCTTGGCGGCCGATGCCGCATCGGCAAAGACGCCGTGGCGCCCAGTGCTTGAAACGATTGCAGGCGAACCGACTACACCAGAGGCGCGGAGTTGGCTTAATACTTCAGTGACGACATCGCGGATGGCGGCTTCGTTCAATTGGCTCATTTAAATATCCTTCCAGGGGTGTTTAGTCGTTCTTTGCTTCGTAAGTCTTCTTGTCTCCAATGCTGACCGTATCGATCAGTCCGACGACGGCGGCATCGACGGGGAGCTGCTTCAAGCCATCGGCTTGACGGGCGGAGCTGCCTTGAGAAAACATGACGAGCTCCCCCTCACCGGCGCCGAGAGTATCGACGGCGATGATGGTGTTGCTGCCAGGCTTGAAGCGCGTGGGATCTTCCGAATCGATGAGCATGGGGCGGATCATGAGGAGCTTACGCCCCCGCATGGACTCGTCCTTTTTCGTCGAAACGATCGACCCTATGACTTTTCCGAGGTACATCGGGATTTATTTAGCAGCACGCTTAGGAGCGGACTTGAGTGCAGGCACGACGGTTTCGACATCTTCGTGCGGGCGTGCAATAACATGCGCGCTGACGACTTCGCCATAGCGGCCTGCAGCTTCAGCACCCGCTTCGATCGCCGCGTTGACTGCAGCGACATCGCCAGTGATGATAGCACTCACCAATGCGCTACCTACGCCTTTCATAGGGCCAGCTAGCTCAACGTTTGCTGCTTTGAGCATAGCGTCTGTGCCTTGTACGAGACCAATGAGGCCTTTAGTTTCGAGAATTCCGATTGCTTGTTTTGCCATGTTATTATTTGGGTTGAGTATGATTTGAGATTCGGGATCCGTAGTTAAAGATCCGTGGTTGAATTATTTGGAAGCTTTACGAAAGACTTCGCGCGCAATGACGAGTTCTTCGTTAGCGGGGATGACGATTACTTTGATTTTGGAATCGGGTGCGCTGATGATACCCTCAACACCACGGATCGCTTTGGCGTTGGCGGTGGGGTCGATCTGCACGCCGAGATCCTCAAGCCCAGCGCAAACAGCGGCGCGGAGTTCGGCGTCATTCTCGCCGATCCCGGCGGTAAAGACAATGGCCTCGGCACCGCCCATTTTGAAAAAGAAAGAGCCCGCCCAATGACGGATACTGTCGATCAGCACCTCAGTGGCCAAGACTGCATCAGTGTTACCCTGCTCGGCGGCATCACGGATGTCACGGGCGTCATTGCTCACACCCGAAAGGCCGAGAAGTCCGCTCTCCTTGTTGAGCTGACGTTCGGCTTCTTCGATCGAGAGGCCGAGCATTTTGCAGACGTAGGGAATCGCCATCGAATCGAGGTCCCCCACACGATTGTTTTGCGGCAAGCCGCTTTGTGGGCTGAAGCCCATACTGGTACCGATAGCGACACCATTTTGGATACCGGTTACGGAGCTGCTGCCGCCGAGGTGACAGGAAAGGACTCGGAGGGGTGCACCGGAATACTCGCCAGGTCCGGTCGTGTAAAGATTCCGCACGCGGTCGACAATTATGCCATTACCCAGTATTTCAGCGGAGCGCTCTGCCACAAATTTGTGGCTGGCTCCGTGAAAGCCGTAACGTCGGATGCCGAGATCGCGCCATGCTTGCGGAATCGCATAACTGTAAGCGGCGGGAGTGATCCATTGATAAAAGGCCGTCTCGAAGAGTGCGACCCGCGGGACCTTGGGTAACTTTTCTGCGAAGCAGCGGATACCTGCAGCATAGGCGGGATTGTGAGCGGGCGCGACCTCCTTAAAGCCTTCGAGGGCTTCAAGGACGTGCGCATCCGCTTCTACACAACCACTAAGGTCTTTACCGAGCACGGTTTTAAAACCGACAGCATCAATCTCCTCACCCGATTGAAGATGCCCCTCCCCGACCAAACTTTCGAGCATCTCTTCGATGCAGCTCGTATAGTTGGTGACACGTTCGAAACCACCGCTGGCGAGTTGCGCAGCATTGTCGGCGTCCATATCGAAAAGACGATATTTGAACGAAGTGGAACCGAGGTTGGCGATGAGTATCTTCATGGGAATTCGGAGAATTCAGTTATCCGGTTTTCAGTTTCATAAACTGATCACTGGACAACTGGGGCCGATGCACTGCGAAAGCTCGCTAGCCAATCCAGCTACCGAGTTTGCTCAGATCGTCGTGCGGACGTGGGATCACTTGAACCGCGACCACTTCGCCAACAGCGCCGGCTGCATCGGCACCGGCTTCGACCGCGGCTTTTACCGCGGCAACATCGCCAGTGAAAAAGGCGGTAACCAGGCCACTGCCGATTTTTTCGTAGCCAGTCATTACAACGTCGGCTGATTTAAGTGCGGCATCGGATGCTTCCATGAGGCTGACGAGCCCTTTGCATTCGATCATTCCAATTGCTTGTTTTGCCATAATACTATGTCTCCCTATTTTTTTGGGGTTATGCTTCGAAATATTTCAACAAGTCATCGTGCGGACGCGCGATCACGTGAGAGGCGACGAGTTCGCCTACGCGGTTAGCCGCTTCGGCTCCCGCTTCAACAGCAGCCTTGACGCTGCCGACATCTCCTTTTACGAGAACGGTCAAAAAACCGCCGCCGATAGAGATCTGCTTTACAAGGCTGACCGAGGCCGCCTTGGCCATGGCATCACTGGCTTCGATCGAGCCGGTGAGACCTTTTGTTTCTACTAATCCGATGGATTCACTCATGATATGTATGGGTTTGTATGGTTGATTTGTTAAACTGGGATCGGCTGCTTTAGCTGCCGAGAGAGATGTGACATTCGAGTTTTAACCGGCAACTGAAGCAGCCGATCCTTATTGGTTGATGCTTTTAAGTTTATTTAACGAGTTCGCAGGGAGTTTCCTGGGTGAAGCCGCAGGCGTTGCCCTCGTCGGTGTCGATGTGGACTTCGAGTTTAAAGGAGGGATCGACACGGACGAAGATCTTATCAAACGTCAGACCAACGTCGCCACCGATGCGAAGCCTCATATACGACTTATTCTCGACACCATAGAAGGCAGCATCTTCAGGCGCCATATGGACGTGCGGTGCGGCGCGAATGACACCCTCATTCATCTCAAGGAAACCGGCGGGCCCCATCAACATACAACCGGGCGTGCCGGCAATGTCGCCGGAGTTGCGGACGGGTATTTTGAAACCGAGGGAGATCGCATCCGTTGAGGCGAGTTCAACCTGATCGAAATCGCGGCAGGGACCGAGAATGCGGAGATTGGAAATGACGCGACTGCGGGGCCCAATCAAGGTGACGGACTCTTCGGCAGCATACTGGCCCTCTTGGTAGAGCCACTTCTTGGGCGTGAGCTGATGGCCTTTGCCGAAAAGCACTTCGACTGACTCCTGCGATAAGTGGCAATGGCGCGCACTAATATTAACTACCAGAGGATTAGGACCATGTGCTGAACCATGTGCTGAACCTTGTGCTGAACCTTGTGCCGAACCTTGTGCCGAACCATGCGCACTGACAGAATTCACGGTACCATTCTGCCTCATGACTCGAGCAAGGCTCTGGCGCACTAATTGCTCGATCTGGGCGCGATTCAGGGGCATATGGCTCATAGATAAATATGGATAATTATTGGTTAAGGCCACAAAAACCAATTTTTAAACCCCAAAAGTCAACATATTTCTTGCATTTTCCCAAAAAAAACAAAAATTAAACTGCATGTTAGCCGCCGAACGCCAAATTCAAATACTGACGCTACTCGAAGAGCGTGGCACTGTGCGCACAATGGATTTGGCGGAAGAATTTCAAGTGACGGATGAAACCATTCGGCGCGATCTTCAAGTGCTCGCCGATAACCAGCAATTGTCTCGCATCCACGGGGGCGCGAGCAGCTTAACTGGGCGCCCTAAGCTGCAATCCTTCACAGAACGCCGCCTGCTCGAGGTCGACAAAAAGGAGGCCATCGCTAGAGCAGCACTCAATTTAATCCAGCCCGGCGAGAGCTACGCCTTTGACAGTAGCACGACAGGCCTTGCCCTCGTTACAATTTTGCCTGACCTGCCCTACCGGGTGCTGACGAATGCCTATGCAGTCCTCGAGCAACTAGTGTCAATGGAACAAATCGAACTGATCTCGACTGGCGGGGCCTATCATTCAAAAACGCAGACTTTTATCAGCGGTGACAGCTATGGCATGTTACGCAGGCATAATATCAACTGTGCCTTCGTCTCCTGCATCGGCCTTGATCGCAACCGCGGCCCGAGCGAAGGTTTCGAGCAGCAGGCCGTCTTCAAAGAGGCACTCATACAAACAGCGCAAAAAGTTGTTCTGCTGGTCGACTCGACAAAGTTCAATCAAGCCTCCGAATACTTTTTTGCCAGCTTGCGCGACATCACCGAAATCATAACCGACGACGGTGCTGACCCCGAATTTGTCGAAGACTTACGCTCACAGGGTTGTATTGTTACCATAGCCTAAAAATAGCCTAAACCAAGAAATTATATGTCAGAGAAAAAGATCTACCTCGCTGTCGACCTGGGTGGCGGCAGCGGACGCGTCCTCGCAGGAGAGTTTGATGGTCAACGCATCGAATTGCACGAATTGAACCGCTTCGAGAACAGACCGCTGGAATTACCTGATGGCAGGCACTGGAATGTGACTGGGATTTATCTGGATATTCTGGACGGACTCAAAAGTGCCGCCAAAAAGTATGGCAAAGCACCGATCAGTGTCGGTATCGACACGTGGGGCGTGGATTATGGGCTACTAGATAAAG
>Ga0115560_1001069_pt1 | contig 19978 bp, 13 predicted proteins | sample COGITO_mtgs_1105_5_FD_87278 | JGI IMG/M metagenome (GOLD analysis project Ga0115560, IMG submission 87278) | Pelagic marine microbial communities from North Sea - COGITO_mtgs_110509 | ecosystem: Environmental > Aquatic > Marine > Epipelagic | place: Germany:Helgoland, sampling site Kabeltonne... | reverse complement strand
GCGTTGTCGAGTGCGCTACTTCACCGACGGTGCGATTTTGGGCTCAGAGGAATTTGTGCGAGGCTTTGCTGGCGCATGGCAAATGGAGCGAAAGCGAAAATACCCTCCAAAGACCCATTGTCTCAGAGGTGCCGACTGGGGAGAACTCGCGGTGATACAGGGACTGCGACGGCAGGTTTTCGGGTAGCTTTTGCTGATACCAATAGTCCTAGGGGGAGTAGAGGGTAAAAATTGAAACAGAGTGAAATTATTCCACTTATGTTAGGGGCGGCGTCCATTTGGTCGAGCTCGACAGGTCTCCACATGAAAGCTACAACACCCCTAGTGCGTCCGCACTTACCCAGCCGGTGATCCCTGCTTCAGTCTTGATTCTCAGGTAGTCGCGATGCTTGTCGAGGAGGTGGGCTCGCTCGCCAGGACGGGCGAGGCCCGATTCGGGCGCGCCGCTCGCGGGGGCATGGTGCATGATCGTGGCGTCTTCGCTCACAATAACTCCGGAGGCTTGCTGCGTGGTCAGGATATCGAGCGCGGCAATCGCTAGTAAAATGCCGACCACAGCGAGGCTCATTAGGATTTTGAGTATGATGGGGCGATTCCTGCCGCTGATGCGAGGCAGGACAATCGCAGCGAGTAGGAGCCATGCACTCATCGATACGACCCAGATCCAAGTGCTCTGGGGTAAGGCTCTGGCGGCGCTTTGCCACCATTTGGCTGGGAGTTCGTAGAGGCCGAGTTGTTGGCGGAGTGTGCCGAGTTTAAAGAGATAGCTCTCGTTGAGCGGATCGAGGCGGACAGCTTGTTCCAGTTGCCAGACGGCTTTGGCCGCCTCGCCGAGTTGGAAGTAGGTGAGCGCGAGGTTATGGTGAGCCGCCGCGCTCTTGTCGGATCTAAGTGCTCGCTCGAAAGCCGTGACGGCTTCGACGTATTGGGATTTGTGATACGCGTCGATTCCGGATTCGAAGTCGTTGGCGTAGAGTTGTACTGCGCCCGCTATGCATGTGAGTCCTAATAGTAAGAATAAATATTTTATCAGTTTCATATTGATTTTAAAATCCTTTCTAACGCTTGCTTGGAGGCGGACAGATCGGCTTCCGGTTTCGTGCCGGCGAAGCGGAGGGCATCGGCGCTAGCGTAGAGCATACGAGTGGATTCAATGTTTTCGGCGCAGAGGCCTTCGCTCTGCATAGTTGCGGTGATCTGGTCGACGCAGGCCGTGCGCAGGTTGAGTCGTGTGCGAGCGGTGAGCGCGAGGCGCATGGCACTCTGCGCCCGAGCGTAGAATACTTCGGCTTCCACCGCCTGCAGGGCGGCTTTGGTGGCGACCTTGAGTTCATTCTTGGCCTGCACATGCTCGGCGAAAGCACGATCTTCGGCGAGGCGTCGCTTGCGGCGTAGCTTGTAGGCCAGGAGGGCTAGTGCGAGTGCGGTGCCTGTGTTGACCATCCAGAAGCGGGAGTCGTGCAGCGGATCGCCGCTCTGCCGCGTCGGTTTTGGCTGGTAGTCGAGGGTGAAGAGCGCCTCCTCCACGCTGAGTTCTTTTTGTAGGGGTAGGGCTTCGATACTGCGTATGTCGTTAGCTGGCACGCTTGGTGCTGGCGCGGTCACCGGTTTGTTCGAGGGGCTGACCTCGATTTGAATCGGCGGTGAGTTGAGCCGGGTGTAACGCTTGGCCTCTGGTTCAAAGTAGGCAAATTCGAGCCCCGGAATTTCCAGTGTGCCTGCTTGGTTGGCGATTATGACGTAGTCGAAGCGCTTTTTGCCACGCAGTGCGTTTTCGGGCGAACGAGGCTGAAAGTTGGATTCGGGCTCATAGCTGCGCCAGTTCCGACTATCAGGGATGCTCGGGCCGTTGATCCGGTCGAAGTTGCCCTTACCCGCAATCTCGATCGAGAGCATGATCGGCTCGCCGACCTGAGTGCTTTGGCGGTCAGTGTATACCTCCATCGCAAAGTCGCCGATCGCACCGGTGAAGCTGGACGGCTGGTCTGTAGTGGGGAGGGCTAGGACCTCGACTTGGGTCGGTTCGGTGTAGACGGTGAAGCGCTCGTTACGGCCGAAAAAATCGTCGAAGATGCTACTGCCGAGGCCGCGTCCACCGAAGGGGTCGCGGCGGTTATTCTGGCCGGGCACTTGGGCGGAGACCGTGAATTGAAAATTCAAGTCCTGCTCGCCGGTCTGGATGGGGGTGATGGTGAGCGGCCAAGTCAGGACGCGGTAGCGGCGGCCGTTATAGATTTCGGTGCTTTCCTGACTGTCGGGGAGTTCGCTCATCGTAAAGGCGTCGGCACTGCGGTCGAAGCTGTTGAGCGCGGACAGTCGGACGCCCTCGGAGATGTAGAGCTTGAGTTGGATGAGGGTGGTCTGGCCTACGTAGAGCTGATCGGGCGTATCAGTCTTGAGGAAGATCAGCTCGTCAGTTGTCGGGGCGGCATCGGTTGGGCGCTCGACGACGCTGAGGGTGGCGGCAGGTGCACGGAGTGTTTGTCCTTTGTATTGGAAGGTGTAGGTGGGGATATCGAAGGAACCGACGCGCGGTGGCTTGGCATCGATAATGAGCTGCTGAGTCACGCTGTACTCGGCCACACCGTTGATAATGCTCGTTTGCTGGCTGCTCGACGTTCGCCCATTGGAGAGTTCGAGACCACCAGTCTGTGAGATGGGCAGACTGGTGATGCGATCCACATCGGGCTGCTTGCTGTTGCTGGTTTCTTTGATCTCGACGACGTATTGTGCCCGGTCGCCCATTGCGATGCGTGGGGGATTGAAGACGGTCGTCACGCTGAGTTCCGCTGAAGCAGAAAGCAGCATGAAACAAGGGACGATGAAGGTGATGAAGTGGAAACGTTGCATAGCTAAAAATTACCAATCACGAATATCGCGCTGGCGTCCGCCGCGAGGCTGATCAATAAAGGGGAGGAGTGTTTCTTTGCCGCGAAGTGAGTCAAGCAGAGCAGCCGCTTCAGCCTCAGTCATGCCTTCGACCGGTTCACTGCTGCTGCCAGCCGCTTCACCTGCTTCGCCAGCCTCATCCTCGGTGGGCTCCGGCCTGCCGGCCTGCTCGTTTGGTTCGGAGGCGTCTTCATTCTCCTCGCCAGCCTGGGACTGCGGGATGTCGTCAACCGGATCTTCGGTCGATTCCTGTGGAGCGCCCTGGGATTGTTCGCCGTCCTGCTCTTGGTCGGGGGTCCCTTGGGCGTCGCTCGGCTCTTCCTGGGGTGCGTCGTCGTTTGGCTCGCCCGGTTGCCCTTCTTCATCTTGTGCGCCCTGGTCGCCCGGTTCGTTCTGCTCGGAGTTGTCACCTTCCTGACCTTCCTCTTGATCGCTCTGATCGCCTTGTTGGTCTTGATTTTGATCCGATTGGTCTGAGTCCTCGGAGTCTTCTGAATCCTGTGGTTTGCTTGACTCGTTTTGTTGCTGCTCTTCTTGTTGCTCTAACAACTTTTCGATGGCCCCGCGTACCTGGGCGATTTGTTCGAGGTCTCCAGAGATGGATGGGTCGTCGGGATCGACCTCAAGGGCGGAGTGGAAGAGCTGCTCGGCTTTTTTGATTTGGTCGAGTGCGGCTTGTGGGTCGCCGCTTTCGTAGGTGCGGCGGCCTTGTTGGTAGGTGGCGTGCCCCATGTTATAGAGCGCGTCGCGCTGGAAGTTCAGATCTTTGCTTTGTGAGAGTGCGCTTTCGTAGAGTTGGTTGGCGGCTTCGTAATCGCCCGCGTTGAGCGATTCATAGGCGGAGTTGTAGAGGCTGCGTGCGTCCGATGGTTCGGCGCCTTGTGCGTGCGCGTCGACTGGGCTAAATGAGAGTGCAGCCACAAAGGCCAAGCTCGTGTGGATAGCGGCGCTGCGGCGAAGGCGTATCAGAGTTTCCAATACAAGTAAGATCGCAGCTGCGGAGAGCGCCCACTGGAAGCGTTCGATGCGTATTTCTTGCATTTCGGATTCACGTTCCTCGCGGGGAAGTGTGGCAATGACGGAGTTATAGAGCTGGTTCAGCGACTCGCTACTCAAGCGGCTGTAGCTGCCGCCGGTGATTTGAGCGATTTGCTGCAGGGTGCTCTCGTCAAGTTGGCTCCGAACGGGCTGTCCGCTCGTGTCGCGGACGAACTCTTCGATCCCTCCTTCGTTGCGAATTTTCAGATATTCGCCCTCAGGCGTGCCGATGCCTATAGCGAAGACTTGGATGCCCTCTTCATGTGCCGCATTGGCCGCCTCGAGCGCCTTGCCGCCTAGGTCTTCACCGTCGGTCAGGAGGACGACGACTTTAACATTATTCTCGGAAGGGAAGGCCTCGGCCGCTTCTTTGAGGGCATTGCCCAGATCGCTGCCACCGCTAGTCATGATGTGGGGATCGATCGCATCGAGGCTCTCGCGAAAGGCGGAGTAGTCGAGGGTGGGGGGTGTCTGCAGAAAAGCCTGTCCCGCAAATGCGATGAGGCCGATGCGGTCGCTCTTCAGGCGCTCGACCAGATCGATGATCGCTAGCTTGGCACGATCCAGTCGAGTGGGGCGCTGGTCGGTGGCGAGCATACTTTTTGAGCTATCAAGCACGAAGACGATGTCGAGGCCGCGCGCTTTGCGTTCCGACCATTCGACGCCGTATTGTGGGCGCGCAAGAGCCAGGCCGATAGCGGCCACGGCTAAGAGGCCGCAGGCGCCCTTGATCCAAGCTCGGGAGAAACTGGCTTGTGCGGTCAACTGATCGAGTAGACGACTGGCCGCGAACTGACCGAGCAAGACATCGCGCCGCCGGGAGCCATACACGAGGATACTGCCGAAGATTAGGAACAGCAACGGTGTGAGGTAGAGCCAGATGGGTTCTTCAAAACTCATGGTAGACGTCGGTAGCGGGTGTTACGAAGCAGATACTCCAAACCGAGCAGGAGAAGGCCGAGGCCGGTCGGCCAGACGAAGAGCTCGCTTAAGGTGGCGTAGGAGCGCAACTGGACCGTAGTCGTCTCTAATGTATCAATTTCGTCGTAAATTCGTTCCAGGTCGCCGTCTGCGGTGGCACTGAAGAAGCGGCCGCCTGTCAGCGAGGCGATTTCGGTCAGCTCGGCTTCGTCGTAGTTGGAGTTATCGCTGCGGCCACGATAGATCGGCGCACCGTCGCTGTCGCGGACGACGCGGCCTTGTCGATCCGTCTCGGGGATCGGGACGCGGCCCTTCTTGCCTGTGGCGATCGTGTAGACTTTGACTCCGAGAGTTTTCGCGACCTCGGCAGCGGCGATTGGGGAGACGGCACCAGCGTTATTTTCGCCGTCGGTCAGGAGGATGACGATCCGGCTGCGGGCTTCGTGGTCGCGCAGCCGGTTGACACTTGCCCCGAGGGCCGTCCCGATCGCGGTGCCGCCACCATCGATCTCGCCGAGTTCAAGGCGCTGGAGGTTCCGCTTGAGCCAGTCGTGGTTGAGTGTGAGCGGGCTGACGACGTAGGCATTGGCCGCGAAAGCGACCAAGCCGATGCGGTCGAACTCGCGCTTGCCAATGAAGTCTTCGACGACTCGCTTGGCGGCGTCCAAACGGGTGACGATGTCGTCGCGAGTCGAAAGGTCGAGTGCGCGCATCGAGCCGGAGAGGTCGAGTGTCACAACGATATCGATACCTTCGGCCTCGATGCTGTCGTTCATCCGGCCGATTTGCGGCCGTGCCAGTGCCGCGATGAGGGCGGCCAGTGCCAGCAGGCGGAGGCCAAAGAGGAATTTGCCGGGGCGGCTGTGGCGATGGCGGCTGACCGCTTTGACCAGTGCCGTGCTGGAAAAGCGGACGGCGGCCTCTGGGCCCATTCGGCCCGCCCACCAGGCGAGAATCGGCAGTAAGAGGAGTAGGAAGAAGAATGCAGGATCGGAAAATTGGAAAAAACTCACTGGCTGTCTCCTTTCTCGGATTGTTCATGGTGCGACTGCTCAATGAGTCGGCGCACCGTATCCGTCAGTTGGGTACGTTCATCAGGACGGATCGTATGGCTGGCGAATTTTACGCGATCAAAAGCGGCGAGCACTTCGCCGAGTTGACTCTGAAAACCCGCATCAAAGCGCGTGTCGACCTTCAGGCTGCGAAGGAACTCCTCGCTGGTGCACGCGCTGAAGCTTAGATTGAGACTCGCTTCGAGGTAGCGGCGAAGTGCGCCCGAGCTCAGCACGGCGAAGCGGTCGTCGTCCTCGGTGGTCAGTTGCGCCGCAGCGTCCAGTTCACCCATGGCCGCATCGTAGGGTGAGAGCGCAGTTGTCGATTTTTTACGTGTCCGTAAAAAGAGCCAGACTAGTAGGCCAAACAAGAGAATACCGCAGCCGACAGCCAGTGCGATTTGCCAAGGCTCGTAAGCCGGAATCTCGATGGGCCCACGCACACGATCGAGTGCCGGTCCTTCCGGGAGTGGCGGTAGCTGTGGTGTGGCTGGAATCTGGGCGAGAAACATTTTTGTAAAGTGGGATACGTGATATGATTTTCAGCATTTCACAATTTCAGGGTGTCCGCATTTCGAATTAGTGTCGGCTTGCGCGACGGGCGAAGAGTTGGCGCAGGGCGGGCAGGTAGGGCTGGTCGGTGTGGGCTTCAATCCAGTCGAGACCCTTCTTTCGCATGCCGGTCTGGAAGCGCTCGCGGCGTTCTCTGGCGAGTTGTGCATAGCGCTCACGAGTCCTGCGGTTGCTGGTGTCGATTTCGACCATCTCGCCGGTCTCGGCGTCTTCGAGAGTGATGAGCCCCACCTCTGGTAGTTCGTATTCGCGCGGGTCGCTTAGGACGATGCTCACCAGATCGTGCCGCTGGTGGGTCAGTGCGAGGGTCGAGAAGAGTGGTGAGTGGGAAGTGGGAAGTGGAGAGTTGTTGTCAGACGAGTCACTCTCCAGAAAGTCGGAGATGAGAAAGACGACGCTCTTGCGGCGCTGCACACGGTTGAGGTAGTCGAGCGCGGACTTGTGATGGGTGCCTTTACCCTTTGGTTGAAAAAAGAGGATGTCGCGGATCACACGGAGTATGTGGCGGCGGCCTTTCTTCGGCGGTATGTAGTGCTCGACTTCGTCTGTGTAGAGGAGGAGACCGACCTTGTCGTTATTCTGCGATGCTGAAAATGCGATGACGCTGGCGATCTCAGCGGCGCGTTCTCGCTTGCTTTGCTCCACCGATCCAAAAATACCGGAGGCACTCAGATCGATCAAAAGCATGATTGTGAGCTCACGTTCTTCGCGGAAGACTTTAACGAAGGGACGGTCCATCTTCGCTGAGACGTTCCAGTCGATCGTGCGCACGTCGTCGCCGATAGCATATTCGCGCACTTCCTCGAAGTCCATCCCGCGGCCTTTGAAGGAGCTGTAATAAGCCCCCGTCACCGAGTCGGTGACGAGTCGCCGGGTGCGAATCTCGAGTCGGCGGACTTTTTTGATGATGTCAGATGTGTTCACGGGATGCGGGATACGGGATGCGGGATACGGGATGCGGGGTTAGAAATTTTATCTCGAATCGCGTATCATGGATCTCACATCTGGTTAAGGCACTGCTACGGCGTCGAAGATTGATTGGACGAGATCTTCGCTGGTGATCTCTTCGGCCTCGGCCTCATAGGAGGGGATCACGCGGTGGCGGAGCACATCCATTCCGATTTCCTTAATGTCCTGTGGAATCACATAGGCGCGGCCGTGCATAACGGCCCAGGCTTTGGCGGCGAGTGTGAGGCTGATCGTGGCGCGGGGACTGGCGCCAAACTGGATGTACTGGCCGAGCTCGAGTTTATATTGGGCGGGATCGCGCGTAGCCAGAACTAGGTTGACGATGTAGTCGCGGATTTTTGGGTCGACGAAGACTTTATTTACATACTGGCGGGCATCGCGGATGGCGTGAAGCGTGGTCACTGCGTCGACGTTTAGATTCGGCGCAGTTGAGGACATGCGGTCGAGGATGGCGCGTTCGTCCTCGGGGCTCGGATAGCCGACTTTAAGTTTTAGCATGAAGCGGTCAACCTGCGCTTCGGGCAGTGGATAGGTGCCTTCCTGGTCGATGGGGTTTTCCGTAGCCAGCACGAGGAAGGGCTCGGGTAGTTTATAGGTCTCGTCGCCGATCGTCACCTGGTGCTCCTGCATGGCTTCAAGGAGAGCACTTTGCACTTTGGCGGGCGCACGGTTGATTTCGTCGGCGAGGATTAAATTAGCGAAGATCGGTCCTTTGCGAGTGTGAAAAGTGTTTTCCTTTGGGCTGTATATCAGTGTACCAATGATGTCAGCCGGCAGCAGGTCTGGCGTGAATTGGATACGCTTGAAATCCGCTGCTGTGGCGGTGGCAAGGGTACGGATACTCAAGGTCTTAGCGAGGCCGGGCACACCTTCGAGGAGCACATGACCGTTGGCGAGCAGCCCGACGAGGAGGCGGTCGACCAAGTAATGTTGGCCGACGATGACGCGGCCGATCTCTTTGCGCAAGGCGGGGATCCATCGGATCGCCACTTGTAGTTGTTCTTCAATTTCGGGTGAGTGTAAATCTTGGCTCATAGTTTTTAGCTCATACTAGCAGCTCGGTTGCCAGTAGAGGAACTGACAAGGCAGAAAAGCATAGGTTTCATGGCAATCCGAATATTGCATTATTCAGTGCAATGTGCCTTATTGTCTCACATGCCAGCAACTATTTTAATCGTCGACGATGAGAAAAACACACGTGAGGGGCTCGGCCTCGCGCTGGAAGAGGAGTATGAGGTTTACATGGCTTCGGGGGCGGATGAAGCTTTTAACCTGATGGAGGCGGAGACCTTCGACGTCATTCTGACCGACCTCCGCATGGCGGGCAAATCGGGCCTCAAGGTGATCGATCGTGCGATCACGTTGCCCAATCGTCCGATTTGCATCATGATGACGGCTTACGGCAACGTGGAGACAGCTGTCGAATCTATGCGCCGTGGAGCCTTCGATTTTCTGACGAAGCCAGTGAGCTTGGAGAAGCTGGAAATCCTGATCAAGCGCGCATTGCAAAGCCGCTGGATCGAGGCCGAAAACGTTGTCCTGCACGAGCGCCTCGACAAGAAATACAGCTTCGATGGAATTGTGGGCAACTCCCCAGGACTCTCTGACGTGCTCGACAAGGTCAAACTCGTCGCGCCCTCGAAAGCGACCGTCTTGCTCGAAGGCGAGACCGGCACGGGCAAGGAGCTCATCGCTCAAGCCATTCACCAGAACAGCAACCGCTCGCGTCAGGCCTTCGTCCCTGTTCACTGCGCTGCGCTCGCTGCCAATCTACTGGAGAGTGAGCTTTTCGGTCACGAAAAAGGCGCCTACACCGGAGCCACCGAGCGCCGTGTTGGCCGCTTCGAATCGGCCGATGGCGGCACGCTTTTTCTCGATGAAATCGGGGAGATCGACGCTTCAACACAGGTTAAACTCCTCCGCTTTCTCGAGACCCGCAGCTTCGAGCGCCTTGGGAGCTCCAAACCTGTTAAAGTGAATGTTCGCCTCGTCTGCGCGACCAATCGCAACCTTAGCGAGATGGCGAAGCGGGGCGAGTTTCGAGAAGACCTTCTCTACCGGCTTAATGTCGTCACCATCATTTTACCGCCCTTGCGTGAGCGCCCCGAGGATCTCCCGGTGCTGCTCAACCACTACATCAATTACTTTGCCGTTGAGAACGAACTGCCATCGATTCAACTAAGCGAGGGGGCTGTTAAGGTCCTCTGTGACTATCGTTGGCCAGGGAATATCCGTGAATTACGCAATTTCTGCGAAAACACGGTCGTGCTCAAGCGCGGCAACGAGGTCACTGAATACGACCTCGACCCCAAATACCAAAATGTGAAGGAGACCGCAGCTGATCCTCAGCCACTATCCAGTAGTCCCACCCTCAGCCGTGAAGAAAATGAGAAGCGCCTCCTCCGCAACGCCCTGATTAAAGCCAATGGAAACCGCACGCACGCGGCCGAGCTGATGGGCATCAGCCGCCGCACACTCCATCGCAAACTCATTCAGTGGCCGGAGCTAGACGTCCAGAACTAACTGAGCGCCTTTTAGCTATTCATTTGACTCTGTCGTTTCAGCATTCAGAAATGAGTATTGACCTGTAGTTTATTGATACCCCTCAACGACGATTGACCATGAATCTCGGCAAAATACTCTTACTCTTACTCCTTCCTGTCTTGGTTTCATTAGAGGCTGAGGAGATTCGCATCGCTGCCTCCGATCTGCTCGCCGATTATATTGAAGCACCGCTCGAAGTTTACGGTGAGGACAACGACTTGACTTTCACCATCGACAGCATCGGCAGTCTGCCCGCACTCGACCGCCTCCGCTCGGATGAGATCGATCTCGCCATTATCGCAGTCCCTGATGGGGACGAAGTGCCTCGACAAGAGTTCAGTGTCTATCCCTTTGTTTACGATGTGGCAGTGATCGCCGTTAATGAAAGCAATCCTATCGACGAGATCAGTCTGCCATACCTTGGAGGTATCTTCGGCTCCAATGAAGAATACAATTTCAACACTTGGGGAGATATGAATCTCTCCGGATGGGGGAATCGGAATATAAAGCCGCTGGCCGGCACCCGAGAAGGGGGTATCGCCCTCGAACTCTTTAGATATACAGTTTTCAAGGGTGGGGTGATGAAACCCAACGTAGCCATGGTTAAAGATTCGGAGATTGAGGATTTACTTCGTTCGGATGCCGCCTCCATCGCAATCCTGTCCAATCTATCTGAGAAGAGTCAGGTCAAAGTCCTCATGGTCTCGGAAGAAGAAGGTGCGCCTGCCTTCGGTCCTTCCGAAGATAATGTGCATTACGGCGACTATCCGATCAGCCTGGCCTTTTACATAGTCTATAATGAGAGGGATGAATTGAAGCTTCGTCCGGTGGTTCGTGAACTGCTTAATGATGATGTAGCCGCCAGCCTACGTCAAAACGATCTGGTTCCGCTGCCCGATGCAGTCCGCCGCAAGTTGCTGCTCGATCTCGATTTGAAGTAAGAGTACTGGTCGAATGTGGCGGTTAATTTTTCTAAAAAACGCGTTGACATAAGAATTCGCTTATGGATTCTACCGGCTTCGTTAACAAAAGTGAGTGTAGCTCAGTTGGTAGAGCACTACCTTGCCAAGGTAGATGTCGAGAGTTCGAACCTCTTCACTCACTCCATTTTTTAAACCCCTAAGTCTTTGAGGCTTAGGGGTTTTTCTTTGCCGGATGACGTCGAGATGACGGTTTTCTACCTTCGCTATAATCCCCAGTTTAGACCAGTTTATAAGAATTATACTGAACAAATACTGATCGTTAACCTCGAACTTCTGACTTATATTCCGCGTTCTTTCCGTTCTTTGCGGACGGCAGCTTCCGTGTGGGGTGAAGTTATTGGATTAGTTCGCCCAATGTGATTGATTGACAAGTCTTTACGAGATATTAACGGCGAGGCTTCTGAATGCGCAAGTTACATTATGTTTAGTCACTCTAGGAGGTCGGATTCTTTTGAGAGTAGTGAAAGTTAATTATGAGAAACCCACGGCAATTTCTACGGGCGATAGGATAATCGCGTCGCCGTCTACAAGCGCTACGTTTCGAGTGGCAGGTCGACCACGTGCCAGGGGAGGCCGCGGAGGTTGAGCTCCTCCATGAAGGGGTCGGGGTCGCGTTGTTCCATGTTCCAGACGCCGGGCTCTTTCCAGAGGCCTTTGAGAATCATTTGGGCACCGATCATGGCGGGCACACCCGTGGTATAGCTGATGGCCTGACTGGAGACTTCCGCATAGCACTCCTCGTGGTCGCAGGTATTGTAGATGAAGATACGCTTCTTCTCTCCGTCCTTCATGCCAACGATGTCGCAGCCGATACAGGTCTTACCCTTTGTGCGTGGACCCAGGCTGGCGGGGTCGGGGAGGACGGCTTTGAGAAACTCGATTGGCTGGATTTTCTGCCCCTTGAAGTCGATGGGTTCGATTGAAGTCATACCGACGTTTTCGAGCACCTTGAGGTGAGTCAGATATTTTTGAGAAAAGGTCATCCAGAAGCGGATTCGTTTGAGGCCTTTGATGTTTTGGCAGAGCGACTCCAGTTCCTCGTGATAGAGGAGGTAGGCGTCCTGCTCACCAACGACAGGAAAGTCATAGACCTGATGTACGCTCATCGGTTCGACCTCCTTCCATTCGCCCGCTTCCCAGTAGCGGCCATTTGCTGTGATCTCGCGGATATTGATTTCGGGGTTGAAGTTGGTCGCGAAGTGGTAGCCATGGTTACCCGCATTGGCATCGAGGATATCAATCGTTTCGATTTCGTCGAAGAGGTGTTTCTGGGCATAGGCGCAGAATACGTTGGTCACGCCGGGGTCGAAGCCGGAGCCGAGCAGGGCGGTCAGGCCGGCGTCTTTGAAACGGTCTTGGTAGGCCCACTGCCATTTGTATTCAAACTTGGCCTCTTCCGGTGGCTCGTAGTTGGCCGTGTCCATGTAGTGCACGCCGGCGGCGAGGCACGCGTCCATCAGTGCCAAATCCTGATAGGGCAGGGCGACATTAATAATGAGTTTGGGGGCTTCGGCTTTGAGAAAAGTCGTCGTTGCGGCGACATCGTCCGCGTCGAGCGCTACGGCGCGGATGGTAACACCTGTCTTGGTGAGCACGTCGGCGGCGATGGACTCACACTTAGCGACGGTGCGTGAGGCCAGTACGATCTCTGTGAATACTTCGGGAAGTTGGGCACATTTTTGCGCCACTACATTGCCCACGCCACCTGCACCGATGATTATAACTTTAGACATAAAGCACATAAGTCGCAGCGCGCCGTGATCTTCAAGATTATTTCTGTGTGATCGGGACAAAACCTACACCCTGCACTTCTCGGCAACCGAATTTGCATTTGTTGGAATAAGTTCTACGTTCATTGCACTTGTTTAGTATGAAAACCACCTCAATCCTACGCAGCTACGGCCCTGCGCTACTCGTTGTTTTATTGGCCGGTGCACTTTTTACTTTTGCTATGCCAGAAAATCCGACGCGCCCTGAGCCGACTGATGTCGACCTTAACGAATGTGCCAGTGCTTGCGGCCTGCCCTCGCATGTGGACTTGAGCGGAGAGGATTACCCTGTTCAACGCACTGAGGCGGAATGGAAGGAGCGTCTCACTGACCTTCAATACCACGTTGCGCGTGAACAGGGCACCGAGCGCCCATTTTCGAATCGCTACCACGATAATAAAAAGACCGGTCTTTACCGCTGCATCGGCTGCGACACGCCGCTTTTCAGCAGCACGGATAAGTTCGACTCCGGCACGGGTTGGCCGAGTTTCATCCAGCCGATCGATAAGCGCATACTTGGCGAGACCCGCGACTCGAGCTATGGCATGGTGCGCGTCGAGGTGCATTGCAATGTCTGCGGCTCACACCAAGGTCATGTTTTCCCTGACGGCCCGAAGCCAACCGGGTTGCGCTACTGCATCAACTCGGCTTCGCTGAGCTTCGAGCCGGCCGAGTCACCCGAGGCGATTAAAGCGTTGGTTGAGGCGTGGTATCTAGGAAAGTAGGTACTGCATACATCCGAGCCCGCTGGATTTTTGGGGAGGCTGCACGGATGCAGCGGTCATGCATGTTACGCATGTTACCCTAGTTAGGAGTCTTTAATAGACGTCGCGTAGGTAGCGTTTTTCGTCTTTTAGTTTTTTGACGTAGGCAGCGGCGTCGTCCTTACTCAGGCCACCTTCCTTTTCGATGATATCGTGTAGTGCCACGTCGACATCGGTGGCCATGCGGCTGGCATCGCCACATACATAGAAAGACGCACCTTCTTCTAGCCAAGCGTAGAACTCTTTACTGTTTTCGCGCATGCGGTCTTGCACGTAGACTTTATCCTTTTGATCACGAGAGAAGGCTAGGTCGAGCTTCGTCAAAACACCATCGGCAAGGTAGTCTTGCCACTCGGTTTGATACAGAAAGTCGGTCAAATAGTGCTGGTCGCCGAAAAAGAGCCAATTCTTGCCCTTCGCACCGATCGCCTTGCGCTCTTCAACGAAGGCGCGGAATGGCGCGATGCCAGTGCCGGGGCCGACCATGATCATGGGCGTGTCGTTATCGGCCGGAATCTTGAAGTGCTTGTTTGGTGTGACGAAAACGTCGGCCTTTTCACCCGCCGCGATGCGCTCGGCTAGGTAAGTCGAGCAAACGCCCTTACGGGTGCGGCCATGGGCGTCGTAGCGAACCACGCCGACTGTTAGGTGGACTTCACCAGGGTGTGCCTTTGGGCTGGAGGCGATCGAGTAGAGGCGCGGGGGCAGCTTGCGCATGATGCCGATAAGAGCATCGGCCGTGATGTCTTTAGCTGGGAACTCGTGGAGCAGGTCGATAATCTCACGGCCGTAAATATAGCTCTGCAAGTCAGTCTTCTTGTCCGGGTTGAGCAGCTTTTCCAGTTTCGCATCCTGTGCGATTTCGTTGTAGCGCTTAATGACCGGGAGGGAGAGCGAGGTGATGTCGAGTTGGCTCGTTAGCGCCTGGCGTAGGGTATAGGCCTGGTCTTTGATTAGGACCGGGCTTTCGGGATCGAGCTTGCTGGTCTGGATGAAGTCTTCAACCACGTCCTCCGCATTGTGTGGCACTACGGCGAGCGCGTCCCCGGCCTCATAGATGAGTCCAGAGCCTTCGAGGTTGAATTCGAGGTGCATGGTCTCTTTCGCGGAACCTTCGCCATTGAGCAGGACACGCTCGAGTAATTCGGAGGCGTAGGGGTTTTTTCGTGAGTATTTAACTGGGTCCGCTGTAGTGGCCGCAGGCACGGCCAGCGTAGCGTTGGCCGCTGGTCGGGACTCGGCTTCGAGCGCGCCCAGCGCGCCCTTGTGCCATTTGTCAAAGTCATCGTCGTAGTCCACATCGCAATCGACGCGTTCGTATATCCGGCGGGCCCCCAGCGCTTCGAGGCGGGCGTCGAAGTCCTTGCCCATTTTGCAGAATTCTTCGTAGCTGGTGTCGCCGAGGCCGAGCACGGAAAAGCGGGTGTTTACAAGCCTCGGCGCATTCTCAGCCATGAAGTCTTGGTAAAAGTCTGCTGCAGTCTCGGGCGGATCGCCTTCGCCCCAAGTGCTGACGATGACGAGCAGATTTTCGATATCTCTGAGTTTGGGCACTTTTATGTCGGCCATGTTGACCGCCTTGGCTTTGAATCCGATGGTTTTGGCTGCCTTGACGGTCAGGTCCGCCAAGCTCTCTGAGTTACCTGATTCGGTGCCATAGAGCACGGTAAGCGCGGGTGCCTCTGAAGGCGCGGCTAGGGCGGCTACCTCAGACGAGCCCCTGCCGGAACCGGCGCGGAGACCGCTGATGAAGCCCTCGATCCAGAGCAATTGATCGGCTTGGAGGCCTTTGAGTAGGCTGTTCAGCGAAGCCGCCTGCTCGGGTGCGAGGGGCGCTGTATTCGGAACGACTGGGTCGGGTTGGCTCATGATGCGTCTATTTTAAAAACAGGGTATGAAAGCACGGATCGACCGAAACGCTAGCCTATTTCTGTGTTTTCGGGCATTTCTTAGGTTTTTGAGTGACAAACCTAAGTAAAGAGTCACTTTGCTCTGTGTATTTTCTTAGTCGAGACCGACTTCTACGTTTGCGTCGCTGAACAGAAGGCACTTATTAAAAAACATAATTATGATTTCCGACAGCCAATCCGCTCCTCAACTTCACAAGAATGAAGGCATCAAAGTACGCAGTCATTACCTGCGCGGCACAATCCTCGAAGGAATCGCTGACACGTCCACGGGAGCGATCGCTGCAGATGATCAGCAAGTGAGTAAGTTTCACGGCCTCTATCAGCAGGACGACCGCGATGTGCGCGCCAATCGTCGCAAGCACAAGTTGGATAAAGCTTACTCATTCCTGGCTCGTATCTGCCTGCCCGGAGGCGTCTGCACGCCCGAGCAATGGATGGTCATGGATGATTTGGCCAATTACTGCGCCTTTAATACTCTGAAATTAACGACGCGCCAGGCTTTTCAGTTGCACGGTATTTTAAAGGGGAACCTTAAAGAGGTCATCCAGTCCTGCAATGAGGTAGCGATGACCACACTGGCTGCCTGCGGCGATGTGAATCGCAACGTGATGTGTAATCCGAATCCGATCGCTTCTGAGGTGCATGCCGCCGTCCAGAAGGTGACCGAAGAAATCGATGCCCACCTCAAACCACAAACGCCGGTCTTTTCCGAAATGTGGCTCGACGGAAAGCCGATTAAGCTGACTGTCCCGCAAGCTGCCGAGCGTTCTAAAGACTGCGGTGGCGACGAGGTCGAGCCACTCTACGGCCCCACCTATCTACCGCGGAAGTTTAAGATCGCCGTAGCCATTCCGCCCTATAACGACGTCGACATTTTTGCCAACTGCCTAGGCTTTATCGCTCTTGTGGAAGCTGGTCAACTCGTCGGTTTCAACGTCACCGTCGGTGGGGGCATGGGCATGACGCATGGCAATGAAAAGACCTTTCCACGTCTCGCCGATGTGCTTGCATTCTGCACGCCTGATCAAGCAGTCGCGGTGGCCGAAAAGATCGTCACCATCCAGCGTGACCACGGCAATCGGGTCGAGCGCAGCAACGCCCGTTTCAAATACACGGTCGAGCGTCTCGGCAAGGACTGGATCCGCCAGGAGCTCGAGAAGCGCCTGGGCTATCAGCTGGAAGATCCGCGGGACTATAAGTTCATCAGCAACGGCGACCGTTACGGGTGGAGCGAAGGCTTCGAGGGTAAATGGCATCTTGGGCTCTTCATCGAGGGCGGCCGAATCGCCGACCTTGAAGACAAGCCCCTCAAGACGGGCATGCTTGAAATCGCTAAGGTGCATACGGGCGACTTTCGCCTTACCGGGAACCAGAATTTAATTATCGCTAACGTCGCTGCGGAAGACAAGGCACGCATCGATGCGATGGTCGCGCAATACAAGCTCGACGGCTACAAGACCGCTTCTGGCATGCGTCGTAGTCAGATTGCCTGTGTGGCGCTGCCGACCTGTGGCCTCGCCCTCGCCGAGTCCGAGCGCTACCTGCCCGGTCTGGTGTCGGATTTGGAAGTCATCCTCGAAGAGGCCGGCCTGCTGCACGACGAAATTATCATCCGCTCCACCGGTTGCCCCAATGGTTGCGGTCGACCCTATCTCGGCGAGATTGGCTTGGTCGGCAAAGTGCCTGGTAAGTATAATCTCTATTTGGGTGCCGGATTTGAGGGCGAGCGTCTCAACAAGCTCTATCGCACTTCAATCACCCATGATCAGATCATAAACGAGCTCAAGCCCATCCTGCTCAGTTACGCCAAAGAGCGTGAAGAGGGCGAACGCTTCGGCGACTTCACCGTTCGTCAGGGCTACGTCCAAGCGACCACCGCAGGAAACAACTTTCACGCAAACGTTGTAGAGGCTTAACTTGCTGTGAAAATCACTTTGCAACTAGGGGAGAGAGTCGTTGTCATGCCGATATCAATATGTGTTTTTATCGCTCGACTCCTTTCCGGCTTTTGGCTGCCTCTATCCTCGCGCTGCTTTGGGCAGGGGTTGTGCGGGCGCAGGCACCGCTGACGGCGGATCGAGTCGCGCAGGCGGATTTTTCGGAAGAAATCGGGCTGGAGTGGCGGATTGAGTGTGCCGAACGTGCGTTGGATTCCGGGCTGCCAGGGCTGGCGGAGACGATGTATCGCGCTCTGCTCGAACGCCAGGTGGGTGGATCGGAGGGGCGGCAATCCACATTCAAGCTAGGCCTGGCCAAGGCTCTAATCGGGCAGGCTCGCTATGAAGCCGCCTGCGTTCAACTCGAGGCGGTGCCTGCCCACCTTCGGACGGCGCAGCACATGCTCTACTACGCGCTGGCGATTTTTGGAAAGGGGGGCAGGGATATTGATGAGGCCGCCTTCCGCGCTGCCCTGGCAAAGGTTTCGAAATCGCAGTTGTCTTCTACAGATGTGCCTTGGCTGGCGCTGTTGGAGGGCTTGCGATTGGATATGGATGGCGATGCCGCCGGGGCGGCCGCCGCCTTTCGGCGTGCCGTTCAGAGTACGGATTTGCCGCTGCTGCGATCACATTTTGAAGGGATCATTTTGCGGCAAAAGATTTTATCCGCCCCGGCTGACGAGGCCGTGGCGGCAGAGCTCAGATCCAAGATCAGCAAGTTTGATGGCCAGGCGGGCGCATATCCCTATGTAAGAGAGTATGCCGTGGTGCTTTACAGTCTTGGGCGTATTGGTGAGGCGGTTGGCGCGATCGAGCGGGAATTGGAAAACATATCGGCCGGCTATGCTTCAGGTGAGCGGGAGCAGCTACGCTTACTCAAGGGTATCATTCTCGGTGCCGACTCGGAGAGTGGGCGCGCAGCGCTTAAGGAATTGATCCGCACGGGGCGCAACCGGGAGGCCATGGGGATCGCCCTGCAGCTACTGGCACGTGCCACAGGGCAGGATGCCGATTTGTTGCAATTTTTAAAGGTCATGATCTCGCAGACAGAGCCGCACCCTTTGCTCGGGCAGATGTATTACTTGCGCAGCCAACTGGCTCTCAAGGATTCCGAAATGCGCACGATCGCGGAGAGTGACGCCCGTATTCTTTTGGAGCAGTTCCCCGGGTTGAGCGAGATCACCAATGTCTATCGATTGCTAGCCTATGCGGCACTGGAAAAAAAGCCGCCCCAATACCGGGCGGCGGCGGATTTTCTGATCCAATTGCGCGACCAATCAGAGGACGCCGCCGAACTGCTCGATTTGAACCGTTTGATCGGGGACTGCTACTTTTTGAATCGTGACTACGCGAATGCGGTAGACTTTTACACAGCTGCGCGGAGCCGTGAAAGCGGCGCAGCGCGAAATGGAGATCTCTTCCTCCGGCTGATCTCGGCTATGGTGCGCTCCAGTTCGATCGATGCAGCTTTGCAATTAATGGACGAGGCCGATTTCAGCGGCAGCATTGGCATGGCTGAGCGTTGGCGGGCGGAGTGGAATGTCGCCCAATCACTCCAAGCCGCAGGGGAGCCCGAGCGTGCTTTGCAGCGTCTGCGTTTACGTTTACAAGATTGGTCACCCACTTCGGTGCCAACCGTGCTCGACATCCGCTTGCGCTGGCTGGAAGCTTATCTCTCGCTGGAGGCGGGGCAGGTCGAGGCCCTCGGTGAGCGCGTGGCCGGCTTGCTCGCTCGGCTCGACTCGATGCCTGTGCAGGCCGAAGGTGGAGTCGATGTGCTCAACGCTGAAGTGAAGCGCTTGCTGAAAACCGAGATACTCCTACTTCAAGGCAGCGTGCTCATGCGCGAGGGCGATGCCAACGCGGGCATGGTCGTGCTGACCCAGTTGCGGCAAGCGTTCGCGTCGACGGCTGCCGCGCAGCGCTCCTATTTGATCGAGGCTGCTTACCACGGCCTGGTTGGCGACTTTGTTTCTGCGCAGGCGACCCTCACCAGTCTCGCAGAAAATTACCCAGAGAGTCCGCTCGCGCCAGAGGCACTCTTCGAAGCTGCGCTCTACTGCGAGCGCCGTGGAGCCGAATTTTACCCGCAGGCTGTGGTCCTTCATAATGATCTAGCCGAACGCTATGCGTCGGATCCCTTATTCTACTTCGCGCGTTTGAAGCAGGGCAATATACTCCGCTCGATGAATCAATTTGCCGATGCGCAGATCGTCTATGAAAATTTGATCAACGGCTTTCCTGCGCACGAAATGCGCTACGTGGCCGAGCTCTCCCGTGCCGACTGTATGCTCGCGCTGACTGGTAACGAGTCCGGTGAAATGGGCGATGTGATCGTGGTGCTTGAGCGCCTGCTCGACCTGCCTAATCTGCCACTCGATTTTCAGTGCGAGGCTTCATACAAGTGGGCTTTCGCCCTGATCAAGATGCAGTCCACGGCAGATGCCAAGGAGGTGCTCTCACTCAGCGTCTCCCGCTTCCTACTCGATGATCAACAGGCGGCAGATCTGGGCGCAGCGGGACGCTATTGGATCGCCCGATCGATGCTCAAGCTCGGTCAATTGCTCGAAGAGGAGGAAGCTCTGGAAGAGGCGCGACGTGTTTATCGGAAGTTGATCGCTTATAACTT
>Ga0115560_1001056_pt1 | contig 20097 bp, 18 predicted proteins | sample COGITO_mtgs_1105_5_FD_87278 | JGI IMG/M metagenome (GOLD analysis project Ga0115560, IMG submission 87278) | Pelagic marine microbial communities from North Sea - COGITO_mtgs_110509 | ecosystem: Environmental > Aquatic > Marine > Epipelagic | place: Germany:Helgoland, sampling site Kabeltonne... | reverse complement strand
TGATCCGCGTTTGATCCACAAGGATCGATTCTGTGGGACCAAGTTGATGGCCGACAAAGGCAAATAGGTCGCTGGGGCGGTTGGCGAGAAGTGTGGCCATAAAAGACTCCTTATTTTTGCTTGAGTTTATCACCGTGGCTGGCATTGCTGGAGCCTGTTTACGGGGCTTTAGTCCATTCGCATTACGCTAGAGCGGCGGCGATGCCGCTAGAATAGGGCGACAGCAAAAGGGGTATAGAATGGAATTATCAGAGCAGCCAAGAGGCCGTCTTCAGGGCAAGGTGGCCGTCGTTACTGGTGCCGCCCGCGGCGTCGGGTTTGCCACCGCACAGCGCTTTTGCCAAGAGGGTGCAACGGTGTTGATGACCGATATCAACAGCGAGCAGGGTGAGGCGGCCGCGGCGCAAATTGGCGCGCGGTTTATGTTGCTGGATGTGGCTCAAGAGGCTGACTGGCAGCGCTGTGCAGCACTGGTTGTCGAGGATTACGGCAAGCTCGATATACTGGTTAACAATGCAGCCATACTGCGTGCCAGTGATATTTTGCAGGAGTCTTTGCAGCAGTGGCGACAGGTTATGGCGGTCAACGCCGACAGCGTATTTATGGCAATTCACCACCTCTTGCCGATCATCACCACCAGTGGCGCGGGCTCAATTATCAATATGTCCTCCTCCTCGGCACTGCTTGGCATGCCGCACTTTTGTGCCTACACCGCGGCCAAGGCCGCGGTGCGCAATCTCACTATGAGCACCGCGGTACTGTGCAAACAGCAGGGCAACGGAGTACGCTGTAACTCGGTTCATCCCGATGGCATTAATACCACGATGGCGCGGGAGATTGCCGCCGATATGCCCGCGGATGTGATCGCCGGCTATCAGCGCACGGCGCCGTTTATCTGTCAGCCGGACGATGTCGCCAATACCCTGTTATTTTTGGCCTCTGACGAATCGCGTCATATCAATGGCGCGGCTATCTGTCTAGATAACACGGCGACCATTCATCCACCTTACTTATAAGAGTCTCGAATGAAACGATTTGAAGGACGTTGTGCCATTGTCACTGGTGGCGCCGGTAATATCGGCCAGGCCATCACCCGCTATCTGTTGAGCGAAGGTGCCGATGTGGTGATCTGTGGCCGTCGCGAACCGGATGAGCCTGTTATTGCGGGTGGCAAGCAGGCCCTATTTGTTCAGGCCGATATTCGCCAGGCCGAGCAGTCACAGCGAGTTATCGACGCTGCTCTGGCCACCTTTGGGCATCTCGATATACTGGTCAATAATGCCGGCGGCAGTCCGCCGGTCGAGTCGGCAACGGCGTCGCCGAGCCTGACCGAGAAGCTGGTGCAGCTCAATCTAGTCGCCCCGTTGGTAATGTCGCAGCAGGCCTATGCCGCGTTGAGTGTCGGTGATGTGCCAGGCAGTATTATCAATATCTCCAGCGTCAGTGCGGTGCGCTCTTCGCCGGGCACCGCCGCCTATGGAGCGGCTAAGGCTGGACTGTTGAATGCCACTCAGTCGCTGGCCATGGAGTGGGGGCCAAAAGTGCGCGTCAACGGTCTTGTGGTCGGGCTGGTCTATCATCCCGCCAGCGAAGCTCACTATGGCGGTGCCGAGGGCTTTAAGCGGGTCGCGGATATGCTGCCGATGGGGCGCATGGCTGAGCCCGAGGATATTGCCAAGGCGGTGGTCTATCTGTGCTCAGACGATGCCTTTTATGTGTCAGGTGCGAGTCTCGAAGTCCATGGCGGCGGCGAAGTGCCGGTATTCCTACACCTTGCCAAACAGGGTGGGCAGTAAGGTCTGGCGCCACAGCCAAGGCTACTATAAGGGCTTTAGCAAGGCACTCACGGCAGTGCGCGCATCGTCAATGGCGCCATCGAGATAGCCAATTGAGCGGCAATCGCCAATCGTCGTCACCGCATAACCGGCCTTGTTGATCAGTTCACTGACTCGAGTATCGGCGTCAGCGCCTTGGGCAATAATCACCTGATCGGCCTTGATGCAGTGCATTTTTTCATCATGCTTGTAGTGCACTCCGGCTTTGTCAATATGACTGACGGCTGCTTGGGTCAACATATTGCAGCCATGTTCGCGCAACAGATGAATGACCCGTGCGCGGCGCACAATACTCAGTTCTGGCGATAGGGTCGCGCTGGGCTCTAAGACGGTGACACGACGCCGTCGCTCGATTAAAAATTCAGCAATTTCGATACCTACCAAGCCGCCGCCGACAATCACTATCTCTTTCTGCAGAGGCATCCAAAGGTGGCTTAGCGCTCGCACCCAGCTAATATTATTGGTCAGGCCTAGGGCTTGAGACGTTGCCACCAGCGCGCGCTTAATCGGGTTGAGCTTTTTCAGACCGCGATCATCACCGCCGAGCAACAGGCCGCGCATCTCTTCACCGTCAAAGACATGATTGAGATTTTTACCGGTAATTTCCGGTGCCTCGCGCTTGGCGCCAGTGGCAACAATCACATGATCGGGGCTAAGCGCTTTTAGGGCGTCGATCGTCACTGGGCTGTTAAGCCGCACATCGACTTTTAGGCGCTGCAGTTCCGTGGATAAATAGTCGATTAAACCGCCGTTTGGCTCATAGGCGAGGGCGGCAATTCGCGCAGTGCCACCTAACTGCGGTTCTTTTTCAAACAGGGTTACCTGGTGCCCGGCAGTGGCTAGCAGTCGCGCCGCTTCCATGCCCCCTGGGCCACCACCGACCACGGTGAAACGCCTGCCTGTCTCAGTACTGCTGGCAATAAGGTCGCCTCGATACTCGCGGCCGACATCCGTATTGACGGCGCAGAGCATGGGTTTATTGATAAAAATTTGGCTGACGCAAATATAACAGTAGATGCAGGGTCGAATACTCTGAGCCATGCCGGCGGCGCTTTTGTTGGGTAATTCAGGGTCGGCAATGAGTTTGCGGCCAAGACCGAGAAAGTCATATTTATGGTTGGCGATATCCTTGGCCGCACTGTCCAGTTCAATTCGACCAACCGCGATCACCGGCAAATCCAACTCGCGCTTAACCCGTTCACTAAACGGCACATAGGCGGAGGGTTGGTGAACTAAGGGCGCTTCGGTAAAGGCGATACCTTTTTGCGTGTCGCTGTAAGCGCTGACATCAATGGCGTCAACACCAGCGTCTTGGGCGAGTTTGGCGGCGACAATAAAATCATCTGGGGTAATGCCGTTTTCGACACGATATTCCTTGGCGTCGAGGCGAATAATAATCGGGAAGTCGGGACCCACCGCCGCGCGTACAGCGCGAATAATTTCGACCATTAAACGCGCGCGGTTTTCCACCGTGCCGCCGTAATGGTCATCGCGCTGGTTGGTTGCCGGTGACAGAAAGCTCGAGATCACATAACCGTGACCACCGTGTATTTCAATGCCATCAAAGCCAGCGACAATGGCACGTTTGGCCGCCGCGACAAAGTCATCTACCAACGCAGCAATATCGCCCTCATCCATCACGTGGTAGCGCGGTCCCTTGCCGTCGGGCCCGCCCATTTTGATAAAGTTGCCGAGTTCTTCACGGGTGAGCAGGGGCATCATGTCATTGCGACTTTTCGCCGGTATGGAGGGGACTAGGATGGGTCGCCCTGCCACGGTATCCTCCTGGGATACCTTGCCGCTATGGTTGAGTTGAGCGGCAATTTTGCAATCGTACTGATGGACTCGAGAGGTTAGGTTGCTCAGTCCTGGCAAAAAGCAGTCATCTGAAAAACCGACCATATTGGGCATTGAGCAGCCCGCCGGCCAGCTCACCGAGGTGGTTTCTAAAATCAACAACCCAGCACCGCCTTTGGCACGCGCCTCATAATAGGCGATGAGCTGTTCACTGCAATGACCATCAGCGGTGGCATAATTTGAGCCCATGGCAGCCAAAACGAAACGATTTTTAAGTTGCATTGTGCCAATATTGGCGGGACTATTTAATATTCTCTGGCTCATAGTTGGCTCTCATGTGCCGACGCAACGTTTGCGCGCAAGCCTACCAATAACATAGGTATAACAGTGGTTGCGGCCAGACAGCCGGCCCAGACACCTTTAAAAATAGCGTACTCCAAGGGTGTGAACAGGCTTGCCCCGGCGACCCATAATAGCAGCAGAGTCAGGGGCGCGATAACTAGCATGCCGAGCAGGCCAAAATAGAGACCGTTCAACCATAGGGACTGGGGAAAACGGTTGAGAAATTGCAGTAAACGCGGCGAACTATTGTCGCAATGCCAGGGTTGAATTTTACCTTTGAGTACTTTGCGGCGCTGCAGGGGAATAACAATCATCGCCACAATCCATGGCAAAATAAGCGCCGTCGCAATGATATCTCCGGCAAAGCTGTGCTCGCCCCACCAGGTTAAATCGGCCTTTTCTTTAATCAGGTACCAACAGATAACGCCGTTAAAAAAAGCGTTTGTTAATCCATTTGTAGTAACTTCGCGGAGTAAATAAGGTTGGTAGCTGAGATCTATCATGGCACTATTGAGTCTGTTTAAAAAGTTAATATACCGAACTCTGTGGCTTTAGCTAGAACACAAAAATTCGTTTTTATTGACAAATTCTCTCGACATAAAAATAACAAGAGAGGTGTGGCATGGTTGATATTAATGTTGCTGCGAGCACGTTTCATCGACTGATCGACTACATAGAGAGCACGGGGTTAGATATCGATGCTATTGCAGCTGCGGCAGATGTTGATGTCGCCAGACTGTCGTTGCTTGACGAAAACACCCCACTTTCGAGCATTGACTATTCTGCGCTCTACCGCGAGTTGGTCAAGGCAATGCAAGTTACTAATCCTCACGTCCCTTGGGGCGGGGGGCTTGGCACAGAGTCCTTTGAGATGATGTGTTACGCACTCATGGGTTGTGCGACATTGGGTGAAGCGCTGAACCGCGCGCAGCGTTTTGAAGAAATGATGCGGCCCTTGACCGGACGTCAGTTGAGTCTCGAGGTTGGCAGCGATCAGGCCAGCTTGCACTACAGTTTTGATACCCAAAACGTCTCCTCACTCTTTGTCCCGCCCTCGTGGAAATTGGCTGGCACATTCGATACGGTTACTATGGCATCTGGTCTGCTGGTCTGGCATGCGTTTTGTGGTTGGTTGACCGGGCACTCGATTCAGGCGGTCCGCGTAGAAGTTGCGCGACCCAGCATTGGTTCGTCCTACACCAGTAATATGGAAGAAATGCTTGGCTGCCCAATAACCTTTTCTGCGCAAGCGAATCGTATTATTTTCCCCCGCGATACGCTCGACCTTCGGGTTGTGCAAAATACCGCCTCTCTGCAACCGTTCCTCGATACCACTGTTTTCCAGCTAAGTATGATCGAGCGGCAACCGAGCTCAGCGGCAGAGGCAATCAAGCAGCTGATTGGCTGTGATTTTAAAACGGGCGTGCCCTCTTTTTCTGAAATTGCTCACCGCTTACATATGTCGGAGTCGAGTCTACGTCGGCGTCTGCTGAAGGAAAAAATTTCCTACCAACTGATAAAAGACGAGGTGCGCTGCAAATTAGCCATTGATTGTCTGGGAGATGGCAGCCGCAAGATAAATGATATCGCCGACGAGTTGGGCTTTACCGAGCCGAGCTCATTTGTGCGCTCTTTTCGCCATTGGACGGGGCATACGCCGAAGGCCTATAGGCAAAATATTTTAAAGCTAAAGACCATTGATGCCGCATAGAGTGGCAGCGACTATTTGTATTGGGTGACGCGTTTGGTCAATTAAGTTGACAGATTTTGTACTGTCTAACTGGCCTTTAGCTCGGTAACTTGGATCGATATTACAAAAACAAGAATCGTTAGAGCGTTGTAGTGAGTGATTATCAAGTAATTCAACAACTGGTTTACGGCTACGCAGAGCGAATTGATGCTGGTGACTTTGAATCTGTAGCAGCTTTAATGAGTCAGGCGAAAATAATATTTCTGCCTTCAGCTGAAGTGCTTGAGGGTAGCAGCCAAGTGCTTGCTGCACACCGTTTGAGGGTGAAAGTGTATCCTCACACAGGGACGCCGTGCACGACCCACTATGTCAACAATCTAGTGATTGGGTTAGATGGCGATGAGGCATCAGCGCGTTCGCTTTTTACGGTGACTCAGACGTTGGAGGGTTTTCCCTTGCAAACCATTATAGCGGGACGCTATTACGATAAGTTTGTTAAAGAAAGTGAAATGTGGCGCTTTAGCGAGCGCACAATTGCTCCAGACTACTTTGGAGATTTGTCGTTTCATTTAAACGAGTTTGAGACATCAAAAAGTAACTTTGCACGTTCAAATATGAATTAATAATAATGTCAATTAGACAGTCCATGAAAACCGAGGGGGTAAGTATGAAAAAAGGTATGCAAACCACAATCTGCAGAACGGCTATTGCTTTAGCTGTTGTGGCGGCAAATTCAACTCTTGCAGCGGGTATGCTCGAAGAGGTTGTTGTAACCGCAGAAAAACGCGAGCAAAACCTTCAGGATGCACCTATTTCAATCGAAGCACTGACTGAAACTGCTATCGAAAGCCAGGGCATCATCGATATTAAAAGCTTGTTCGATGCCATTCCCGGTGTGCAGGGCTATGAAGCTCCTTCATCGCGAGGCAACGTTAGCTTTTCTCTACGTGGCATTGGTTCCGGCAACCCCAATAGCGTGTCCTCTGACCCGGCTAACGCTATCTATATAGATGGCGTCTACCTTGGTAAAGCGACCGGCAATGGCGTTGATGCCATGGATTTAGAGCGCATTGAGGTGTTGAAAGGCCCGCAGGGTACTCTCTACGGACGTAACTCCATCGGTGGTGCGATTAACTTTATCACCAAGAAACCCGGCGAAGAGCTGGGCGCTAAAGTGAAAGTGTCTACTGGCGACTACGGCTATGAAGCCGCTAATGTACGTGTCGATGTGCCCCTGAGTGATAATCTGGGTATGGCTGTTTCTGGTTACACGCGTAAGCGTGATGATCTCTACGACAACAGCAATACAAGCCTTGATGGCTTTGAAAATCTTGACCGATCGGGTCATCGTTTGTCACTGCGTTTTACGCCCTCTGAGAATCTTGCTATCGACTACAGCTATTCCCATGATGAGCTCGATGAGCACTCGCAGATGATGGATGTGGTTGGCTTTAACCCTCGCGCTCCCGGCGTTGTAGCTGCTGCAGGTTTCCCCTCAGCGGTGGCTGTAGACAGTGCTGAACGCGCACAAACTGTAGCAACTTTGGCTGGTTATGTAGGCCAGTACAGAGATTTTGGCCTGTTGCCTAATCTGCCGCAGGTACAAACCTATTTAGGTTGGGCCAACGATTTTGTTGCCTGGACCAATGACGAACTTAGTTCGGTTAATTCAAAGCCAGGTCTTGGTTCTTCCGATATGAGCTCACGCTCTACCAACGACGTTGACGCCCATGCATTAACCATCTCATACAAGATTGATGATATGGGTGCCTTTGGTGATGTTGAGTTCAAATCTATCACTGGTACACGCGAAGCGACAAATATGAACAGTGCCGATTTGGATGGTGTCAACAACGCCAATATTATTACCGATTTGCCGCTATTGACCATTGGTGGTCTGTTCTTAGATACCGTTGTGCCAAATGATATTGGTATCTACAGCATGGATGGCGCCACTGAGTTTGGCCTGGCCTTGCAGATGGTTGATGCGATTGAAGAGCGCGGCAATGCGCCGGTGTTCAATAACTACTCAGTGACTGACCACGAACAGTTCTCTCAAGAGCTGCAAATGGTGGGTAGCACTGACACCTTGGACTATGCAGTTGGCCTCTATTACTACGACGATGAATCGTCATTCCGCAATCACCGTATTGCTTCGTTCCCTCTGGCTACCTCTGATACCTCGTCTCACGATGTAGCGGCTGAAGCGACCTCGGTCTATGGTCAGTTTACTTACCGTGCCAGCGAAGAGAGCAAAGTGGCTATCACTGCCGGCTTGCGTTATACCGAAGAAACCAAAGATGTCACTTACCTGTGGCGCGGATATAACTCCAACTTTATCAATATGTTTTATCCAGTGCTGTTAAATCCGACTGTTGATAATACAAGTTACAATCCCAATAATAATTACGTAACTAACGAAGAAGCCGAGTCTTTACCTGAGCGTGCCGGGATTTATGGCCGCAAGTTCTCTGAAGATTTCAGCAATCTGTCCGGTCGTTTAACCGTGCAGTATGATCTCTCGGACGATGCCAATATCTACGCAACCTATTCAACAGGTTATCGTAGTGGTGGTTTCAACGGTGACTACTTCGATGAGGTGAATGACTCAGCGGACGCGTTCAATGAAGAAGAAATCGAAAGCATGGAGTTGGGTTATAAGTCTATGTTCTGGGATGGTCGTGCACAGTTGAATGCCGCACTTTACTCTTATGACTACACCGATCTGCAGGTTTCCACTGTGTTGACCGAAGGGTCTAAAGTGACGAGTGCTATTGCCAATGCGGGCTCGGCCTCACGCGATGGTGTTGAAATGTCGCTGCGTGTTGCGCCTACTGATAATCTGCTGGTGTCGCTGGCCTGGAGTCATATCAACGGCGATTTTGATGAGTATCCAGCGGTCTATGGTTCGCCTACAGACGGCGCAGCTGTGCTACCGCTCAATAATGTTGCTCAGCGCGCGATGGTACCAGACGACTCTTTCAATCTTGGCGTCGATTGGAACATTATGGAGAGTGGTTCAAACCAGCTCGCCTTAAGCATTAGCGCGGCCTATCAGGATGAGACCGTTTCAATTCCTGTGTCTACCGCGGTTTACAACACTAATGCCAACCCAGCGCCGGATACACCAGTGGCCTATGCGCAAATGCCAAACAATGAAAGAACCATTGTTAACGCGCGCCTAAGCTGGACCAAGGCACTCCAGGATAGCAATGTGGTTGTAGCGCTGTGGGGCAAAAACCTGCTCGATGAAGACTATCGCAACTTTGGTTTCAACTACGGCGAAGCCTTGGGTCTTAATCTGCACCAGTACGGCGAACCAGCAACATTCGGTCTCGACTTTACCTGGGAAATGTAACTGTTAAGGTAGCTTCGGCTACCTTATTCGATGTCAAAAAAAACCGGCTCTTTGAGCCGGTTTTTTTATTTCGTCGCGGTTAAATACTGACGGGCCTAAACATGGCATCGTGGCCGCCATCGATGTAGAGCATCGAGCCGGCGATAAAGCTGGCCTTGTCACTGATTAAAAACTCCACCGCATCAGCCATGTCGTCTGGGCATCCGGGACGCTGCATGGGAATCGACGCGACAAACTTCTTGATCGCGGCACCGTACTGAGGGTCATTGGCAACCGCTTTGGTCATGGCGGTTTCGGTATAGCCTGGTGCAATTGCATTGAGGCGAATCCCTTGACCGGCAAATTCTGGGGCATTTTTGCGCATCCACTTGGCCACCGCCAGTTTGCTAGCACTGTAGCAGTCATGACCAGTAAGCTCTGCCAACATAGCGTCTATGTTGTGCCACTGATCTTCGAGTAAGTAATCAGCAAGTTCAGGCTTTTGGCACAGGGGCGCTGAATTGGATGACACCATCACTACACTACTCCCCGGTGCTAGCCGCTGGCGCAAGCCATTAATAATCTCGACGCTGCCGGTATAGTTAATGGTGAGGATCTTTTTCAAGTCGGCAAAATGCGAGGCCACGCCAGCACAGGTAATAATGCCGTCGATGGTCTCTGGCAGCATGTCCAGTAGGGTGTTAATCGCGGTTTGACGCTGGCTTGCTTCAGACAGATCAACCTCAATATCAGCATCGCGTAAATCGAGCACAACCACTCGAAGGCCGGCAGCCTGCAAACGCGCTTTGATTGCCGCGCCAATACCGGTGGCGCCTCCGCTCAATACATAAGTAGCCATAATGTCTAATCCTGTTCGCTGTCAATTACATTTTGTATGGCGCTGCCGGGAAGGGCCTGCATACCACCGTCGATTTCGAGAATTTTACCGCTGACAAAACTGCTTGCCGACGAGGCCAGATAAAGTGCTCCGAGGGCAATATCTTCTGGCTGACCGAGACGCTTCAGTGGAATCCAGCGAGTCGTGTTTTTTAGCATGGTTTCATTTTGAGTAATAAAGGCTGTGCTGGGTGTTTCGATGGCGCCGGGAGAAACGGCATTGACCCGAATATGCGGTGACAGCTCATAGGACATAACCTTGGTCATCTGATTCATACCAGCCTTAGCTGCCGCATAGGCGGAAAAGTTTTTATCCACCATCCAGCTGAGTGCCGAGGATACATTGACAATGGTTGGGCTATCGGCGGCGCGCAGCAGACCGAGACACAGATGGGTGAGAGTGTAGGCCGAGGTGAGATTGATCCGTACCGTGTGTTCAAAGCGACCCATATCGACTTTCTCGATACTGCCCCAGCCCTTGCCCGGTGCACCGGCGTTGTTGACCAGAATATCGAGCCTGTCGCTGTGCTCTGCGACTCTGGCGACCAAGGCTTTAAGTTGATCTTCCTTGGTCACATCGCAGACGATAGCCTCAGCCTTGACGCCAAACCCTCGGCAGGCCTCTGCAACCTGCTCAATATCGTCAAGGCTGCGCGCCACGCAAAATACATTGGCGCCCATCTCGGCAAAGCTTTTCGCAATACTGGCGCCAATACCTTTGCCAGCCCCGGTGACGATCGCGGTTTTTCCATCCAGTCTAAATGCATCGAGCAACATTTTTTTCTCCTTTAGCGGTGTTATTTTTTCCCTTGGAAATAACTGACACCACCAATAATGGTTTCAATAATTTGGATATCTTTTAATTTTTCGGGGTGCAGCAGGGGGTTGTCTGCTAGCAGGGTGAAGTCGGCGTATTTACCGACACTGATAGAGCCTATCTCATGGTCCATATGGACTTGCCAGGCAGCATCTAGGGTAATCGCTTTGAGTGCCCGGGTGACGCCAATACGCTCATCTTCACCCAGTGTTGCGCCACTGGCGGTCAGCCGGTTGACGCTTGACCAGACCGACAGTAGGGGCTGCATAGGGACAATAGGCGTGTCCAGATGGGTGCTGAAGCGCAAGCCTATGTTTTCGGCACTGCGGAGAGGGCTGATATGCTTTGCGCGCTCTGAACCAATCAGTACATCACGGTGTTGATCACCCCAATAATAAGTGTGAGCGACAAAAAAACTCGGCGTGACGTCGAGCGCTTGCATGCGTTGAAGCTGGTCTGGCCGAGCCATTTGCGCATGGATTAATATTGTCCGCTCGACCTGCTGGCCGAGGGTATTTTGCACATAGTCAATGGCGTCGAGAATATCGTCAATCGATGCGTCACCATTGCCGTGGATCACCGCCTGAAAACCGGCCTGAGCAATATTGAGCACTTTGTTCTTAAGTTCATCGAGAGGAATGCGCGGATAGCCTAGGTATTGGTCATCACCTTTGTATGGGCTGTGGTATGGGTGGGTTAAATAACCGGTAAAGCCCTGAATAGAGCCGTCGGCAATCAACTTGATCGCGCCAATATGGCGTTGCTCACTGGCCAGCTCAGCGACCTTAATCTGCCCCTCAATCAGCTCGAGACCAAGGCTGTCGTAGTCGGGGAAAACGACCAAGCGCTGGGGAATTTTGTTCAGGCCCATGGCCAGCGTCAGCCCTTGCACATATTGCCGAGACGCATTGCTGGCCTGGGCGGTGGTAACACCGTTGCTGAGGTATTCGTTGCGGGCAAAGTCGACCATGGCGACAAACTGCATCAAACTTAAGTCGAGAGCGGGCTTCTGAAATGCCAGGGCGGCGTTTTCTTCCACCAGGCCATTGATTGTACCGTCACTATTGCGGTGAATATGCCCCCCGGCAGGGTCTTCTTGCAGCTGATCAAAACCGACCAATTTAAATGCGGCACTATTCGCTACGCCCATGTGCCCAGAGACATGCATTAAAAATACTGGGTGATTGGGCGCAATGGCATCCAGCTCTTGCAGGCTGGGGTGACGCTTTTCACTGAGCATCAACTGGTCGTAGCCATAGCCGCCGACCCACTCTCCCGCTGGTGTCTTTTGCACCTGAGAGCTAACGCGTTCAAGTAGCTGCGGTATGGTCTCCACCAGACCTACGGGCGGGCTGCGCAAGTCAGCTAAAAACAGTGCCATGCCTGAAGCGGGAAAATGACTGTGGGCATCCACCAATCCTGGCAACATAATGGTTCCTGCGAGATCGTGAATAACCGTTTCGGCATCTATCAAGGCTTCGATGTCGGTGCGACTGCCGAGAGCAACGATGCGGTCGCCGCGAACCAATACCGCCTCGGCGGAGGGTTGACTGTCATCCATGGTCAAAATCGTGCCATTTAACCAGACTTGGCTGGCTGCCGGCATTTGCGGTTGCAGTGCCCAATAGAGGAGGGCGGCCGCGCTGACAAGCAGCAGCAGTAATATCTTGAAAAATAGTTTCATTGCTCTGTCCTCGCGCGCAGCATTAGGGCGACCTGTGCAACCATTTTTATCAGTTGCTTGCCGAGGTCATTGGGTGAGTGGGTGAGAGCATTCATCAGAGAATAAAGGTAACTGCCGACAACAATTTGCACCTGCAGATCAATATCCACTTGGCTGTCTACATCACCCTGTTCGCGGCCTTTAGCCAGTAACTCAGCCATGGCGTTATTGAGTTTGCTCAGACGATTTGATGCTTCATCGGGTTTCGCTAGGCCACCTAGGCCCTCGACAATAATCACCCGCATCAGCGGGATATGCGACTCCATATAGTCGGCGGTATTGGTCATCAAGTTGCACAGTCGTTGCTCGGTACTCAACGGTTTTTGCAATTCGTCAGCAATGGAGGCGATAAATTCATTGTCCATGCGCTCGACCATACTTTGCAGCACGGCATGTTTGGTTGAGAAGTAATTAAAAAATGTTGGTTTAGAGATCTCTGCGCCTTCGGCAATAGCATCGACGGTGGTTGTCTGATAGCCGTTGGCGACAAACAGCTCGCCTGCGCAATCGACAATCCGCGAGTATGTCATCCGTTTTTTGCGTTCGCGCAGTGGCAAATTTTTCAGCGAGTTAGCAGAGAGCATGGTTTTACCTGGGCAAATTTACTGATCAAAGTATATACCATGGTTAAAAAATAAAGTAGAGTAAGATTTTTTGAGGGGGGGAGTTTCTGCAATGCTGTTGAATAATAAAATTGGATTAGTTACTGGTGGCGGCATGGGAATCGGTCGGGCCATTTGCTTGGCCTATGCCCGAGAGGGGGCCAAGGTTGTCGTGGCAGATTTTAACCCTGAAAGTGGCGCCGAAACCGTTCAGTTAATCCGCGACAGTGGCGGTGACGCGCTATTTGTGCAGGCCGATGTCAGTGACGAAGCGCAGGTGCAGGCGATGGTGGCCAAGGCGGCCGATCACTACGGTCGGCTCGATATTGCCTGCAATAGCGCTGCCGTGAGCCGTGGTTCTGGGCCCATTCATCTATTTGAAAAAACGGTCTTCGATGACACGCTAAATATGTGTTTAAGCAATACTTGGCTGTGCCAAAAATATGAATTGAATGCCATGCTCGAGCAGGGCGAGGGCAGTATTGTCAATATATCTTCAAATGCCTCGCTGCGTGGTCAGGTCTATAACACCGCCTATGCTGCAGCTAAAGCGGGGGTCAATATATTGACCCAGAGCTCAGCGGCCGAGTATGGCAGCAAAGGCATTCGAATTAATGCCGTCTCCCCCGGTGTGGTGCGTACGCCAGGTGTAGAGAAATATTTTGCCGAGCAGCCGAAAATTGCTGAGGGCTTAAAGCGTGCCGCGGTGATGAACCGTCTGGGCGAGCCAGAAGAAATTGCCGAAGCAGTGGTGTTTTTATGCTCTGACCGCGCATCCTTTATTACTGGCCAAATATTATCCGTTGATGGCGGCGCTGCCGTCCGTTAAATGCTCTTGAGGAGAGATAACCAATGATTATTGCAAGCGATAGAAAGCTACCCCGTGTCGATCTGCCCATCCCTTCGGGCTGGTTTCAAGTGCTGTACTCCAATGAGCTCGAGGTAGGTCAAGCGAAACCCCTCGAGTATTTTGACCAAGAGCTGGTTGCCTTTCGCACCGAGTCTGGTCAGGCAAAGGTGGTCGACGCATATTGCCCCCATATGGGTGCACACCTGGGCTACGGCATTCGCGATCAAGCGGGACATGGCTCGGCGGTTGTCGGCGAGAGCATTGTCTGCCCTTTTCACGGTTGGGCCTATGATGGTGAGGGTAAATGCACCCATATTCCCTATGCCAAAAATATGCCGCCAAAAGTTGCTCGCGGTGAGCAGGTTTTAGGCACCTGGCATGTTCGCGAGATCAATCAATGTATTTTGGTCTGGTATCACCCTCATGGCGAGGCACCTACCTATGAGCCGCTGGACGTGGTCGAGGCGAATAGTGACAACTCAGACTGGGGTGAGCTTGATACTTACAGTTGGGAGATAAATACCCATATGCAAGAGGTGGGTGAAAATGCTGTGGATTCGGTGCATTTTCTCTATGTGCACGGCACTAAAGATATACCTGATGCGGAAGTTATGGAGTTTGAGGGGCACACCCGGCGCGGACTGTTACGCACTCGCAACCCAACCCCACAGGGAATAATTGAAGGCTCGATAGAAAACCAAAATATAGGTCCCGGGCTGGCGATTGTGCGTTTTTCCGGTATCGTCGACACGGTTCTGCTGGCGCACTTAACGCCGGTCACAGCGACTCATACCCGTGCCTTTTACGCCTTTATCCAAAAATCGTCTGATGCTGAATCTGGTAAGTCGCGCATTGCTGAAGCGATTGTGCGCAACATCTGTCAGCAGATGGAAGAGGATCGGATTATCTGGGATCGCAAAAAATACTATGAAAAGCCAATGTTATGCGATGGCGACGGGCCTTTTGCAAAATTCAGAAAATGGTATAAACAGTTTTTGATTGAATAATACTGCGTCTTTAATAGCGTCACTCAAAGCTATTAAAGATTATAGTTGTGAGGGATCTGTACTCCCGCAAGATCATTGGTTGGTCGATGGGATCTCGGATAATAAAGCGAATCTACTTAACCCGGGAAGTAGCGAAGCAAGATATTTTCAATTACATAGAAATGTTCTGTAACTCTGTTCGCAGGCACACTGCGAACAATTTATTGTCGCCGAGAGAGTTCGAGCGACGGTTTGAAAGTGAGGCTGGGAAGTGTCTGCTGAACTAGTGGCGATTCAGTTTGTGTCAATAAAAGTGTCTCTCAGGTTGCTGCGCCAACCGAAGAAAGTGTGCTAACGCGATATCATGTTTATAGTTTTTTGACGATAAGGTCAGGGTAATTGAAATAGATCTTCAACCGAGCAATTCAGGGTTTTGGAGATTTTCAGCGCCAGAACAGTCGAGGGAACATAGATTCCATTTTCAATGGCATTGATACTTTTCCTAGAGACCTCAGCACTTTCCGATAGCTCCTGCTGAGTTAAGCCGGCAGATTTTCTGAGTTCTTCAAGGTTGTTTAAGAGCTTTTTGTGGTGTTTGCCCAAGATTTATTGCTCTTCAAACTTTTCAACTGCATCTGTTAATTCTGCGCTGGTATTGGGATAGAGATAGCCAGCAATCATAGTGCCTATGCCTATAGCGCCAACCAAAAGACCAATGCCCTCAAAGAAAGGTCCCATTGCAGTAAAACCAAGAAGATAGATGCCGATACCTACAAACAGGGTTATTACACCTCCCCTGCGATAATCTATTGGTTCTTTTTTTCTTTCATCAAAAATACCAAACAATTCTTCCACTTTGGATGGATCATCCATATGTTTAGCTATCTCTAGAATGGTTTCCCTTTTGCCTTTACCTTCGTGATAGAGCCAGATAAATACTGCCAGCGGGACAATAATTCCCGTCAGGATGCCTAGAATTGGGATTAGATCGGACATGGATTTTCTCTCAAACAATAATGTAACGCAAACTTATCATATTGCAGGAAGGTAAGTAAAGGTTACATTCTTGATCGAAGTATTTACCGCTAAGCTTGGACTCTAGGATTATTATATTATAAAACGACTACAAGGCCTTCAGGTCGGCACAATGCCTCCTGCAAGGGTCGGACAAAGTACTTTGAGGGAACTGCATGCAACTGGCAATTTATGGTGCTGGCTCGACGGGCTGCTATTTGGGAGGGCTTTTACAGCTCTGTGGCCATAGCGTCAGCTTAATCTGCCGCGCACGTATTCGAGATTCAATTATGGATGCTGGGGGTATAACTCTCACTGACTATACCGGCCAAAATGAAAAGGTTATGCCATCGACGTTGATCACCGGTCTGGCAGATGAAACCTTTGATGCGGTATTTGTGACACTCAAGTGTCATCAGCTCGAGACAGCCATTGATGATCTAAAGCAGCTTGCTGAACATGGGGCGCAGCTGTTTTTTATGCAAAACGGTCTCGACAGTCTGGACCCTATATTGAGTCAATTGCCGAGGGATAATGTTAAGCAAGGGATCACACCCTTCAATATACTGAGCCTGGACAATGCCCATTTTCATCGAGGTACTGAGGGCACATTTCTGTTTCACCAGACAGCTTTGACAGAACAGCTTGCCAAGCAGCTGGGTGCCATTGGTTTTTCCACTGTGCTGCATACAGATATGAAACCCGTGATCTACGGTAAATTGCTGCTCAACTTAAATAATGCGCTTAATGCAGTTGCAAATCAGCCTATTAAAACCCAGCTTGAAAATCATAAGCTGCGCAAGGTGTATGCTGCAGCTCAACGTGAATGGCTTGCGGTAGCCAAGGCGGAGGGCGTTGAGCTGGCACAGTTTACAGCGGTAAAGCCCTCCTGGATGCCAATGGTGCTGAGTTTGCCTAATTGGATATTCCTGCGCTTGGCCAAGGCTATGTTGGATATCGATCCCCATGCGCGCTCTTCAATGTGGGAAGATATTAAATTGGGTAGAAAAACCGAGATAGCGTTTCTCAATGAAGCCGTCGTAAAACATGCTGAGAAATTAGGCATTGATGTTCCGGTGAACCGAAAAATAACTGCCCTTATTCACAGGCTAGAGAAAGGCGATACTGTGTCGCTGGATTCACTCTATTAACGTTAAATATCTGGAAACAACCATGAAGTATTTTCGTCCGCTATTGGCCTTCTTGCTGGGGCTAATTGTTATTTTAAACAGTTCGACATTTTCTAATTTGGCCCTGATAAATAGTCTGGGGCAGTTGGTGCTGTTTACACTGGTCGTGTGCATACCTATTTGGCGTACCGGGCGTATGAGTTATGTGGATATTGGCTGGCCCTGGGGTTTAGTGGTGCTGGGTATTATTAGCTTTAGTCTCAGCGATGGTTATTGGCTGCGCTCTCTTATTGTCAGTACCGTAGTTATTTTGATTGGGCTGCGTATGGGGATGGGCGCCCTGAAAATGTGGCGGATGGGGTTATTAAACAAGGAGTTTCCCCGCTATCAGTATCAGCGCATTGTCTGGCAGCAAGAGGGTAAAACCAATACTGCGCTAGCATTGCAGGTCGATGCTGTTTCTCAGGGGCTGGCCAATGCCTCGTTTTTGGCGTTCCCTGTATTTATTATTGCCTCCAATAGCAGTGAGCAGTTTCAGCTACTGGAGCTGGTAGGGCTGGTTATCTGGGCTCTGGCTTTTGCCATGGAATCCGTTGCTGATTGGCAAAAGCTGGGTTTTCTTAGGGCCATGAAAAAATCTGGCAAGCACAATCAGGTATGTAATATTGGTCTGTGGAAATATTGCCGCCACCCTAATTATTTTGCTGAGTGGATGGTTTGGAATGGCCTGGTTATTGCGGCTGTTCCATCCTGGCTGGCCCTGAGAGGCGCGGAATCTGATGCAATATGGTGGCTGCTGGGGCTGGGTCTTTTACTGGCTTCTAAATTTATGTACAGCACCTTGGTCTATATCACCGGCGCTGTACCCTCAGAATATTACTCGGCGCAGAAAAGACCTGGCTATACAGACTATCAGCAGCAGACTAATCGGTTTTTCCCGGGTCCAAAAAAGTCTGCTATATAGCGCTCTAGCGGTCCAGCTCGCTGGCATCATGGTGTTCGGCCAGCTGTCGACTCTCATCTCCCCAGACTCGGTTTACTCTGAGTCCACGCTGGACAGTCGGACGCTCCTGAATCTGCTCAGCCCAGCGAATAACATTGCGATAGCTAGCCACATCCAAAAACTCCTAGGCACTATATAGCGAGATAGCGAGCGTGAAACCAATGTGCCATACCAGGGCTGGGTGGCCATAGCGGCGATGGAATAGTTGTCGCCGGCTAAGTATTCGCGGCTTGTCAATTATCTGCGGAGATAGACTGGATCAGGTCGTTATTCTCTGTGCTCCATTTACACAGAGAATTTAGTACTGGCATAAAAGACTGGCCAAAGTCGGTTAATGAGTACTCAACCTTGGGAGGAATGACTTCATAGACCTTGCGATTAATCAGCCGGTCTCTCTCCATTTCTCGCAGCTGCTTGGTCAGCATCTGCTGGGTAATGGGCGATAGAATTCGCTTTAATTCACCAAAGCGCACCGGGTCCTGGCGCAAGTTATAGATAATAGCTATTTTCCACTTGCCGCCGATCAGGCTCAAGGCACTGCTTACCGGGCTTTTACATTGGGTCCTTTTACTTTGGCTCATAGTTTGCACTTCCATACCAGTATGATTTTAGTGACTACTTGTTTAACCACCCTAACAAACCATATCATACTGAATATCAATTAAGGGTCAACTATGGGGCCTGTCACTAAGGAGAGGGAAGTAATGTCAGATAATAGCTCAAAAGAAATACGCTCAACGCTAACCAGCGAAGGCCTATTGGAACTATCAATTGTTAATGCAGAGCGGCCGGTTCCCGGCGACAATGACGTTCTTCTTAAAGTCGAAGCCTCTCCCATTAATCCCTCTGACCTTGGCCTGCTGATTAGTTTTGCCGCTGATCTGGATAGCATAACGGTTTCCGGTGAAGGGGAGCAGACTGTTACCTCAATGAAAATTCACCCGGCGCTAATGGGTGCTATGAAGCCAAGAATGGATCAGTCTATGCAGGTAGGCAATGAAGGCGGCGGTGTGGTTGTCGATGCCGGTGCCAATGCCCAGCACCTGATCGGTAAAACCGTGGGTGCGGCCGGCGGTGCGATGTATAGTCAGTACCGCTGCATTCCTGCCCAGAGCTGTCTGGTGATGAACGAGGGTACTACCTCCGCTGAAGCAGCATCTTCATTTGTTAACCCGTTAACGGCTCTAGCCTTTGTGGAAACCATGAAACTGGAAAACCACAGCGCCATTCTTAATACAGCTGCGGCCTCCAATCTTGGTCAAATGTTGGTCAAGATTTGTCAGCACGACGCTGTGCCGCTGATTAATGTAGTCAGAAAACCCGAGCAGGTCGAAACCCTTAAAAAGCTGGGTGCAGAGTATATATGTGATACCAGTGCCGACAGCTTTATGGACGATCTGGTGGATGCACTGGTTGCCACTGGCTGTACCCTGGGCTTTGATGCCACTGGTGGTGGCAATGGCGGCAAGCTGCCAGGTCAAATACTGGCGGCGATGGAAATTGCCGCTAACAAGACGGCTACCGAGTATAGCCGCTATGGTTCAGACACTTACAAGCAAGTGTATATCTATGGTGGGCTGGATATGTCGCCGACTATTTTAAACCGTTCCTTCGGTATGCAATGGGGTCTTGGTGGTTGGTTATTAACGCCAATGATAGGCCGCATTGGTATGGAGCGGTTTGGTCAGATGCGTCAGCGCGTGGCCGCAGAGATTAATACTACCTTTGCCAGCCACTACACCCAGGAGATCTCTTTTGCCGAGATGCTCCAGCCAGAGATTATTAGAGGCTATGCAAAGCAAGCGACGGGTGAGAAGTACCTGGTGAATCCTCATAAATAATTCATTTTAATAACTGAGAATAAGAGAGAATAAAAATGCCAGAGATGACATTGCTGGGTTGGTTTCACACAATCCTTGGGATAGTGGCGCTGGTCAGTGCATTTTACACTTTGTTTAAATATAAGATCATTTCCCTGGCCAGCAAGTCAGGGAAGCTCTATGTGCTGGTCACTATTGTTGTGGCCGGTTCTGCACTGGGCATCTATAACCAGGGAGGCTTTGGTATCGCTCAC
>Ga0115560_1001054_pt1 | contig 20121 bp, 13 predicted proteins | sample COGITO_mtgs_1105_5_FD_87278 | JGI IMG/M metagenome (GOLD analysis project Ga0115560, IMG submission 87278) | Pelagic marine microbial communities from North Sea - COGITO_mtgs_110509 | ecosystem: Environmental > Aquatic > Marine > Epipelagic | place: Germany:Helgoland, sampling site Kabeltonne... | reverse complement strand
ATAAGCTTATCATCGTACCAAACAGGAGTTTACTTTGTTAAAGTCATTAATAATAAAAATAATTCTAGAATGTTTAAGATTGTATTAAAGTAAGTCATACTTAAATTTTATTATAAAAAGGTCCACAGTTGTGGGCCTTTTTTTTGTTTTAAAATGCATTCAAATTACTGAAGCTTTAGTTGTGGAATCCGCTTTTTTAGATATAGATTATCATGATGGTTTTGTAGCCTACTTGAATGGGCAAGAGGTGGCTAGAAATCAGGTTTCAAAAGGCGTTTCCGATTTTGATCAACTTTCTGCAAGGTGGTCCAAAAATAAATGTTTAAAATAGTCGTAATTACTATAAGTAATTTTAAGCCTTAAAGGTCGTTTCACGATGGTTTATACTTGTTTTAATAGTTTCAATAAGTCATATCTCCCTTTTTTGTAACCATTATTCCCTTAGGATTCTATAAAATGTTTTTAGTTTTGGTATAACCCATAAATTATACTATTATGAAAAAAATCTACTTATTAGTACCCACATTTTTATTATTAATTACAACTGGTTTTGCACAAACGGATATCGAGTATGAATTTACAAATGTTAAAAATGGTTTTTCTGCGGCTGGTCAAGTCGCACTGTCAACCAACGCTACATTTTTAACCGTAACAGTTACTAACACAGGGGGGGCGAATGCTTGTAAATCCCCCGCTTTTAGATCTCCAGATAATTTAGCTTTAACAACCAGTGATTATGCTGGAATCAGAGTACGCATGCGAAATAATTCATCCAAAGCGGCTTATAAAATCGCTCTGCATCCCACGGCTGCAGAAAACAGTGTAGGAGTTGTGAACTTAGTCATTCCTGGAGTTGAAACCTCTGAAACAGCTTTTAATATTAGAAATGTAGATATACCATCCACATACACTGCCGCTAAAATAGAGCGCTTAACGTTTAAAGGTACCGACTATTCTGCCAACTGTGGTGATACGTTTGATATTGATTACATCTATATTTTAACCAGTGCATCTTATAGTACCACTGAATTTTCAAAAGATCAATTTGCAATAAAAAATAACCCTGTTACAAATCTTATTGAAGTTGAAACGTTTAATGGACTTCCTGTTACGAACTTAAGTTTATATGACCTCTCAGGTCGTTTAGTTAAGACCGTCTCTAATGCTCCTTCATTAGATGTTAATGAACTTAATTCGGGACTATATTTATTAAACATTCAATCTAAATTAGGGCAAATGACTAAAAGAATTATTAAAAAATAAAACGTCGTTTAATTTTTGAAAAGGAAACTTGAAATATCAAGTTTCCTTTTTTTTATGCGAATATATGACTACGAACTCTAGTACAGCACACGAGCCCCATAAAGAACCTGGTTAAAATTAGGTTATAAACTCCTATTTTTTAAGGTTTGAAACAATACGTGGACATTCCTGTTTTAAAATAATAAAAATCTACTAATTAAGTATTTAAAATAAATTTCTTACATTCATAGGAGTAATTTGATGTTTAGCCCCCTAATCTATTAAAACTATATGGTTATCAATTGTTCTAAAAAGTTTATTCTTTTTGTTTGTTTTTCGCTCATCTGTTTTCAAACAGTAGTTGGGCAATTTCGATTGTCTCAAATTTCTGGACCTGAGGGTTTGTCTCAAAACACCGTTCATAGCATCGTTCAAGATGATAATGGGTTTTTATGGATTGGTTCCTACGACGGAATCAATAAATATGATGGCTATTCGATGCAGTATTTTAAATACTCTAATTCTGACTATGGATTAAATAGTAATATCATAAAAAACCTTTTTGAAGATTCCGACCATAATATTTGGGCTGGAACCACTTCAGGTTTAAATCGGATTGATGCCATCACCTCTAAAGTGACGCACTTTTTTAATGACCCACCAACTATTGAATATTTTAATGATCTTGATAATAACCTTTACCAATCTGATCAAGGCTCGTTTTTCTTTAATTTGACAACAGGACTGACGGTGTTTGATGTCGATTCTTTGGGGAATTTAGGTTCCTGTAAAACACTTCAAGCTCCAAAGGACGTTAAAGCGATGCCAGAAAAAATAATTAAATCTACGAAATCGGGGCACTGGTTTTATACTCCTGAAAATCCTGTGAAGTTATTCAAAACATATATAAAAAATAGCCAAAACAATTTTGATGTAACGATGCAGCCAACGTCAATTGTAGATCCTTTTTTTGAGACTGGGTATATGATAGATATGATTGAAGATGCCAATAACACTCTATGGGTTCTTAGTAATAAGTTACAACTTTTATCCATTAAGCTCGACGATAACTTGCAAGTTATTGAGCAAAATAAAATTGATTTATTAAATGAGGATCAGGATTTTAATTTCTTAAATTTAACAAAAGTGATCATGCAATTTGACCAATCTAATCGTCTTTGGATTGGAGGAAATGGGTTGTTATTGAATTATGATATAAATTCGAAAAAAGTCATCGATTTGAAACAAACAAAGAATTTGAATGTTGATTTCAGCTTCAATCAAATCCAACATTTATTTATAGATCGTTCAAATATTCTTTGGCTAGGAACTTCCAATAAAGGTGTTTTTAAAATGGATTTAGAAAACACTAGCTTTTCTAATTCAATCGACTTCACTCGAAATTCGAAAACGTATTCATCTAAATTTAAAAACCACCCGATACAAGCTATGACAGAAGACCATCAAGGCAATCTATGGCTTGGACTTTATGAAGACGGTGGCCTAGGGTATATAAACGAAAGTACATTAAGGTCTACTTTATCAAATTCAGAATCTTCACAATGGGGTTTTAAGTTTTTAGACGCTTTTCGATCTGATAATATCAAACGGCTTATGACAGATCATCGCGGCGATGTATGGGTGGGAAGCCAAAAAGGATTGAATAAAGTGTCTTACAGCGCATCACTTGCTAAGCATGTAGTTTCTAACTTTAATGGAATTAAAAATCTTGATGGGCATCTCATTGATGACACGGTTTTTGCAATTGATGAAGATCGTTACCACAATATTTGGGTTGGATACTGGGGTAGTGGTTTGGTTAAGTTGTCAATGAATCCAAAATCTCAAAGGTATAGCACCACAATTTTTCAACAAAAGACACACAATCCTTCAAGTCTTTCAAGCAATTATGTAAGAGATGTTTTAGAAGACACGGCTGGAAATTTATGGGTTGGAACCATTAGTGGTTTAAATTTTTCAAAGTCTCCACTTTCAAGAGAACTAAGTTTCACTTCTTTTTTTAACGACACAAAAAACTCAAAAAGTTTAAATAACAATTATGTTTTAGATATTTTTCAAGCACGTGATGGAACAATTTATGTAGGTACATTTGGCGGGGGGTTAAATATAGTTAAAGACTCTAAAAACCCTCTAGATTTCCTTCATGTTACTTCAGCTGATGGATTGCCTAGTGACACCGTTTATCAAATAAAGGAAGACGATGATGGACGAATATGGATGCTTCATGTTCGTGAAATTTCAATGTGGGATCCGATCACAAAAGTGGTGAAGTATTATCAATTACAAGACGGGTTTTCTGTAACCGAGTTTAAAGATAATGCCATGATTTACACCAAATCGGGTATGATCGTCGCTGGCGGTTCAAATGGATTTACCTTTATGAACTCAAAAGGATTTTCTGTCAATAAAACACCGCCTCAATTACAAATTACAGATTTAAAATTATTTGATACTTCTGTGAAACCATTTCAAAAAATTAACGGTCAAGTTATCTTAAAAAATACAATAAATAATACAAGTCTTATTCATTTGCCCTTTAACCAAAATTCTATTGAGTTCGTCTTCTCGAGCTTACACTTTTCTAACCCTGAAAAAAATCAGTATAAATTTAAATTAGAAGGGTTTGAAGAAAAATGGCAGCATTCAACAGGTAATGTTAGGCGTTTTGCTTCCTATACAAATCTTTCCCCTGGCACGTATGTTTTTAAATTGATGGGTTCTAATAGCGAAGGAGTTTGGTCGGATGAGATTAAAGAAGTTAAGTTAATTATAGCATCCCCTTGGTATTTACAACCATGGGTTTTAGGTATCTTTTTGGTTTTGATTTTGTCAGCTGTTATTGGTTTAGTCAAGATTCGTTTAAACCAAATTCGATTAAAAAGTCAAATTCAATTAGAAAGTGTTTTACACGAAAAATCAGAAGAATTAAATCGAATGAAACTTCAGTTTTTTACAAATATTTCACATGAACTTAGGACACCGTTGACACTAATTATTGGCCCTTTACAACAAATAATGAGTGGGCAATCAGATGTGGAGTATTTAAAAAAGCTCAACAGCGTCATGTTAAAAAACTCTAAAAGATTACTCAAATTAATAAACCAACTAATGGATTTTAGAAAGGCTGAATCTGGTAATTTGAATTTATTGGTTCACTATCAAAATCTTTCAAGTTTTGTCTATGAAATTTATGAGGCTTTTGAAGAAATTGCATCTAATAAAAGGATTAAATTTTTAATTATCAATGACGACCCAATAGAAGATGCTTGGTTTGATAGCGATAAAATCGAAAAAATAATTTATAACCTATTATCGAATGCTTTTAAATATACTCCAAAAGGTAAAACAATTCAATTAACTCTAAAAAAAGTTATTATTGATGGAATTGCACATGCCGAATTAAAGGTGATTGATTTTGGAGTAGGTATTTCAAAGGAACACCTTTCTAGTGTTTTTGATCGTTTTTATCAGGCAAAGGAGGAGCCTTCTTTCGATAAGTTAGGGACTGGTTTAGGACTAACATTTGTTAAGCGACTTATTGAAATACACAAAGGTAGTGTCCATATTGAGAGTGAATTACATCAAGGTACTACTTGTACCGTTACTTTTCCTATTGATAAGTCCGCTTTCAATAATGATACTGTGATCGATCATCAACCGCAATATTATGATTTTAATTATACCAAAATCGGAGTTGAGGCGATACAAGAGTCCATAATTCCAATTCTTCAAAACGCAAATCCAGTCGTTCACACAAGTCAAGCACCGACACTTCTAATAGTAGAAGATAATCAAGAACTTTTGGCTTATTTAAAGACCGTTTTTGAAATTAGCTTTAAGGTTTTGACCGCTGTAAACGGAAAAATAGGCTTAGAGCTTGCTCAGTCACAATTACCAGATATTATAATTAGTGATTTGATGATGCCTATTATGGATGGACTTCAGATGTGTAGAACTCTAAAAACAGATATTAATACAAGTCATATTCCTGTAATTATTCTAACAGCGAAGTCGGGTCTTGAAAACGAAAAAATTGGTTTAGAAACAGGCGCAGATGAATTTGTTCTTAAACCATTTAATATTGAAGTTCTACAACTTAGAGTTGAAAATATTGTTAGAACCAAAGCACAATGGATTAAAAAATTTAGCAACGAAAAATCCACTCAATCTTGGAAAGAACTTTCAAATAAAATTGACCAAGATTTCTTGCAAAAAGCTGTGAAAATAATTAAAAACAACATAGATAATCCCAATTTTTCTGTAGAAACTTTCTCTAGAGAAATTGGAATGAGTCGGTCTTCTTTGTTTAATAAAATAAAATCTATAACGGGGAAATCAACTTCAGAATTTATTCGAAACATTCGTTTAAAACGTGCAGTCAAATTATTAAAATCGGGTACATACTCCATTACAGAAGTGGTCTATCTCTCTGGTTTTATGGATCCTAAGTATTTTAGAACATGCTTTAAGAAACAACATGGGAAAACGCCAAGTGAATTCATAAAAGATTTTAAGAAATCGGGACTTTAGGATGTTCAAATCACCTCTTCTTAAAACCATTAAACCCTTAAGTAAAGTTTGATTTTATTTATAATTGTATTCTTAACTCCTTTTTACTATGAAAAATAAATTTATAATTCTGATTTTTTTATGTTTTGTGTTTTCGATACGATGCTTTGCCCAATCGGATCAACAACGACCTAATATTCTTTTTATAGCTGTAGATGACTTAAAGCCTACCATTGGAAGTTTTGGCGATACGTTTGCTCAAACTCCAGTGATGGATGCACTTTCTAGTGAAGCTACCGTTTTTTTAAACAACCATACCCAACAGGCGGTTTGTGGACCTTCTCGAGCGAGTTTGATGACTGGTAAAAGACCTGACTATACTAAAGTTAGAGACCTTAAAACGAGAATGCGAGATATCAATCCAGATATTTTAACAATTCCAGAATATTTTAAAAACAATGGCTATCACACGGTTGGAATTGGTAAAATTTATGACCCACGTTGTGTGGATAACGATCGTGATAAGCCTTCTTGGTCAGTACCTTTTATTAAAGAAGGTCAACTCGAATACGATAAAGCGTATGGAGAACCAGCTTTTGGATATTATCAAAACAAAGAAATCAAAAATCAGATTCGGTTATTAAGAGCAGAGGTCAAAGCCCAAGGTAAAAAAAATGTAAATAAACATGTAAGAAACCAATATAAACCCCCAGTAGGAAGTGCCGATGTTCCAGATGAAGCTTATGTTGATGGCGCAATTGCAGAGAAAACGAAGCTATTACTCCAAGATTTAAGCAAAGATCAAACGGAACCTTTCTTTTTGGCGGTTGGATTTAAACGTCCCCACTTACCATTCACTGCACCTCAAAAATATTGGGATTTGTATAATCGAGAGGATATTCAGTTAGCCAAGTTCCAAAAGAAGTCAGTTAATGGCCCAGATGTTGCGTATCATACTTCGGGTGAAATGCAGTCTTATAAAACACTCGAAAGTGAATTCACCATCTCCGATGAGAATCTGTTGAGCTTAGACGATTCCTTTCAAAAAGAGTTGATTCATGGCTACTATGCGTGCACAAGTTATATAGACACTCAAATCGGAAAAATACTAAAAACACTCAAAGAAACTGGTCTAGACGAAAACACGATTATCGTTGTTTGGGGAGATCATGGCTGGCATTTAGGCGATCATAGTTTATGGTGCAAACACTCCAATTTTGAACAAGCCACGCGTTCGCCTTTAATTATTTATAATCCTAAAATTAAAAAAGGGGTTAAAGTGACTTCTCCTACTGAGTTTGTGGATATCTTTCCAACACTTTGCGAGGCTGCTAATTTAAGTATTCCCGATAATTTAGATGGTGCTAGTTTAAATTCATTGGTCGAAGGAAAAACAACATCTCCAAAATCATACGCAGTAAGTCAATGGCATAGTGCAAAAAAGAATGGGTATAGTTTCCGAACAGAGCAGTATCGATATACCGTTTGGGTTTCTGACAAAAAAAGTACAGAACCTATTTTTGAAAAGGACATTTTTGCTGAAGAATTGTATGATTATAAAACAGATCCTCTTGAGACCTATAATAGAATTGATGATGAAGCCTATGCGATGCATAAACAACGCTTTCAAAAAATAGCAGCAAATTATTTTCATTCTCAATCAAATAAAAAATCTAATTCATCAGAAACTCCTCCTAAAAAAACCTTAAAAAAGTCAACAAAAAACAACAAATTAATTATTGGTGCTACTTTAAATTATAATGAAATTAATTCCGAAAAAAGTAAGTTGTATCTCAAAGACTTCAAGTATTTAACACCTGCCAATGCTGCCAAGCAACAAGTCGTACACCCAAAACCGGGTGTTTGGAGATGGAAAAAAATAGATGAATTCATTAAATTTTCTAACCAGCACAATTTGGACGTCCGATTACATGGTCCTATTAGTCCTCAAGCCTCTAGTTGGGCTAAGGAAGACAACAGAACTCCTGAAGAATTAGAGAAAAATATGATTGAGTTCGCAACGACTTTTGCGAAGCGTTTTAATGATGAGCCTACTGTAAAATGGATGGACGTAGTTAATGAAACCGTATTGCCAAGTGGAAAATGGTTTGGTCCAAAAAAAGGAACGAAGTCATGGGAAAACCCATGGTTAACCATTGGATTAGATGAAAATGGATTTCCTAAATATATTTTAAAATCTTTTGAAATTGCAACCAAGCATGCTGCAAATTTAAAATTGGTGTACAACCACAATGGAGGAATGCAACCTAAAATGTGGGATAAAGTCAAAAAAACTATTTTATACATACGCTCCAAAGGATTTAGAGTTGATGCGTTGGGTTGGCAAGGGCATATTAAATTAAGTCCTACCACAATTGGGTTTATAGATGATCAAGAAAAGAATTTGAAAAAATTATCGAAATTGATAGATTGGGCACACGCAAATGACTTAGAGTTTCATGTCACCGAATTGGATTATAAAGTTGAAGATAAATCAAATATTGAAGAAGAACTTAAAATGCAAGCACAACTATATGCAAAACTTATTGAAGTCTTAGAATCAAAAACGAAGACCGGAGTTGTTGCCTTAAACTTATGGGATATGGGCGAGCGATTTAAAAAAAACACAGGGTATTTTCAGTCTATTTATGATGCCAACCTAAAACCAACACCAGCATATAGTGTTATTAAACAAGCATTAAATAAATCTAAAAAATAGATATAGATTGAATTCCGAAGTGAAACAGTTGATTCAACAGTTAAATCTACTTTTAATTAATTCAAATTATGAACAACACTAAATATCTTATTTTTGGATTTTTAATTTTAACGCTTACCATTTCTACATGTAAGTCTTATCGTTCACCTGACTCAGATCATTCAACTTCTAAGCAACCTAATATTGTTTTTATAATGGCCGATGACCATGCCGTAAGTGCTATTAGTGCATACCAAGATTGGTTAGCAGAAATTGCGCCTACACCAAACATTGATCGTATTGCTAATGAAGGTATGTTGATGACTAGAACCTTTAATACAAATTCAATTTGCGGGCCAAGTCGATCCGCAATTCTTACTGGAAAATACAGTCATATAAATGGGTTTTTTAAAAACGAAGAAGGAGGCGATTTTGATGGAAGTCAAATGACCTTTCCTAAGGTTTTTCAAAAATCAGGCTATCAAACCGCAGTGATTGGAAAGTGGCACTTAGGGACTGTTCCTACAGGATTTGATTATTCTAAAGTGATGATCAATTGGGGGGGGCAAGGCACTTATTTTAACCCTATATTTTTAGAAAATGGACGCGATACCATTGTAGAAAAACAACGGCATTCAACCGCGCAAGTGGCCCACGACGCATTGAAGTGGCTAGATACCGGTCGAGATAAAGAAAAACCCTTTATGTTGATGTATCAGTTTAAAGCACCCCACCGCCCATGGGAACCAGCCGAAGAGTTTAAGAGCTTATTTACAAATGGAGACCTTCCACATCCTGCAAATTTTAATGATGACTATACAGGACGGATAGCAGCGAGTGAACAATGGATGGAAATTGAAAATCATATGAATCGGCACGATTTAAAAATCGCACCACCGGAAGGGCTTTCTAAGCGAGAATTAAACGCCTACAATAATTTTGGAAATAAAGGTCAGTTTTGGACACCAAACGATACGTTACAAGGTGCGGCTTTGAAAAATTGGAAATATCAAACGTATATCAAAGACTATTTGCGATGTGTGGCAGGGGTTGACAAAGCCGTAGGCCAGATGTTAGAGTATCTTAAAGCGAATGATTTGCTCGATAATACCATTATTGTGTATACGTCCGATCAAGGCTTTTATTTAGGAGAACACGGTTGGTTTGACAAGCGGTGGATGTATGAAGAATCTTTTAAAATGCCGTTTATGATTCGATATCCAGAATTGATTAAACCAAATTCAGTAAACTCAAATTTACTCCTCAACATAGATTTTGCGCCTACCTTACTAGATTTGGCAGGGATTGCGGTTCCAAAAGATATGCAGGGTGTAAGTTTTAAATCTCAGTTAGAATCCAATAAAAAAGTCGTCACTAGAGATGCGGTCTATTATCATTATTATGAATTTCCAAAATGGCACAATGTCCAACCTCATTATGGCGTTAGAACCGAGCGATATAAGTTGATTCATTATTACTATTCAATGGATGAATGGGAGTTGTTTGATTTAAAAAAGGATCCAAACGAAATGGTCAACCTTTACGGAACTTCTGGGACTGATAAATTAACTCAAAAATTAAAGAATAAAATCAAGGAATTACAAGTTGAGTACACTGATGATATGTCTTTAGAGGACATGCGCGCAATGACCGATATTGTGATTGAACGTGTTTATAACGAAGAAAAGATTAATAAACACTAAATAGTTTTAAGTAATGAAATTCATACAGAATCCTTTATTGATTGTTTATATGTTAGCTGGATTGATTGGATTTTCCCAAAATTCAGTAGAGGTCATTAATCCCTCGACTATGGTGTACAAAACGATCGATACAATTTCGCTTAAGCTACATATTTATAAGCCGAAAAATTTTGATACATCTAAACGCTATAATTGTGTAACCTTTTTTCATGGCGGTGGCTGGAATACAGGAAGTCCAAAAGCTTTTAGAAGACAGTCTATGTATTTTGCATCTCGAGGAATGATTGCGATCTCAGCGGAATATCGATTAAAAAATACGCATGGAACTACGCCTTTTGAAGCGACTGAAGATGCGAAGTCGGCCATTCGTTTTGTGCGACAACATGCAAAACAACTGAACGTAAATCCAAATGCGATCATTGCTGGTGGTGGATCTGCCGGTGGGCACTTAGCAGCCTCTTGTGGCCTTATTTCTAAGTTTGACAATCCAAACGAGGATCTATCCATTAGCTCAGTTCCCAATGCTTTAATTCTTTTAAACCCTGTTATAGATTTAGGGCCAGGTGCGTATGCCCATAAACGCATAGGAAATCGCTTTTTAGACCTATCGCCAACAGACAATATTACAGAGGGCGCACCGCCATCAATCATTCTAGTAGGTACAAATGATCGTATTATCTCGGTTGAAATGGTAAAAGCTTTTAAACAAAAAATGGAGGCTGTTGGGAGTCGATGTGATCTCATACTTTATAAAGATCAAGACCATGCTTTTTTTGCTAAAAAACCAATTAAATACTTTATAGATACAACTCATGAAATTGATAAATTTCTAATCTCATTAGGATATCTGTCCGGTGAATCCACAATAAATGATCAATATTTTAAACTAAATAAAAACAATTAAACAAAACAATTATGAAAAAATCAATCCTTCTTTTTACGTTCTTAATCACATTCTCCTACATTAACTCACAAGAGAATAAATTTGCTACTAAACGAGCGGCCAATGCTGTTTCGGTTATTTCTTCAGAAATGGATTTGACAGAGAGTCAGGCTCAATTTCTTCAGGAAACGCTGTATGCTAAATATTCAGAAAATTTATTGAAAATTAAAGGAAAAAATTTACCTGCAGCTGCTAAAAAAGAAATATTCAAAAATGGAGCCGCAACGGCTAAAAAACGACTTCTTGAAAAATTCTCAAAAGAAGACGTATTAAAAATTAATAAATTAGAAAAACAAAGCATTAAAAAAAAGTAAAACTATTAGGGTTTTAAAAAATGCTGATTTACTGTTTAGTAAAAAATTGGGTAAGCTTTAAGCCTGAAACGATCTCTATTTTTTCAGTTCAACGATCACTTCATTTTTGCGATTAAAAACTTCGTATGGGGCATTATATCCTAAAAAGTAAAAACGGTTTGTATAGGATAGGCTCTGCTTGTCTAAGGCAGCTATCAATTTTTGTTTATACGTTTCAATTTTCGCATCATTCGCCCAGCCCTTAAATTGAATGGCTGCAACCGTTTTTGCAGGCTCAGTTCTCAATTTTATTTGAGATTGGTTGGGTTGAGGGAGTGTTTCTTTGTCAAATTTCTTTGGAACCATAAATAACATTGTCATCGAGTCTTCTAATGTCATAGCCACGGGTGAGGTCATCGCTATTTTTTCGTTCCGATCATTATCTCCAAAAATATAGCCTGCCAAAATAGAGAACCCTTTACTTGATGCCTTTTTATATGTTTTAGTAGATAGTTTGACAGAAGTGAATAAAGTGGACTCATAACGCCGTATTTCAAATTGGTCATATGTTTTAGTGACCTCATAAGGATACGTTTCAATATTCCATTGGCTTCTTATGGCAAAAAGCTGTATGATGATAAAAGTGATGAGTAAAACTCCAAGAAATATAGATGTAATTTTCATTTTATAGTTTAGTGATTCGTTCGTTAGATTTAGTCAAATTAGATATCATTAGCTAAATGTGATTCATTGTTGTTATCTATGGTTTTTATTCATCAAAAAAGAAATCGTGGATTTCAATAATATCTCCTCTTCCAATTTGGACAAGGTCTCTTGTTTCTTTTAAAAACATTCCTAAAGATCTTTCGTTATAAATTAATTTTAATTTAGCAGAATAATCATTTACAACGTACATATCACCTGTTAATTTAAAAAACGGTATTACTAACTTGCTTTTGACTCTCACTCCTTTATTGACTACTTTTCCTGCAGTTAACCTCTCTTTTATATACGTGTCATCATTTTCCTTTGAAGCTACTTTTACATAAGAAGTCATCATATTCATCCATTCATCACGATCAAATAAAAACCATTTTATTTTACTAAAATCAATTCCATATTCATTAATCCATCCTTGACTAGTAAATCCAAATAAAATCTGTTTTCGCCCATTAAGTATTGGTTTGTCAGAAGGGTTAAACTCTTGTATTTTATAGGTAATTACAGAAGTTGCTGACATATCTTTTAATTTTTTACCATCAAAAGAAAGTGTTTTTAGAGAAAAACTGGTTAATTCAGGATTATTAGACAAGATCCATTGCGTTGCTACGAGTTCCGCTCTTTCTTCCATTTGTTTGATAGCAGCAATACCTGCACCAATTGCTAAAACGGCCCCTGCAACAACAGCACCATCATTTTGTGCTTTTACATTCTCAGGGGCTAAATAGAGTAATACAATTAATAGAGTTAGTATTTTTCTCATTGGATAATATTTAAATCACCCACAACGAGTTTTTTCTAGTTTGTTGCAAGTATTAGACGTCTAAATTAGTAAATAAAAACCGAATCTGCCTGCCGTCAGTAAGAAAACCCGTTGAGTCTTTAACCCCAGCTGCCACATGAAATCGAAGATTCGACGAAGTCAATCCTTTTGTGAGGAAATTTAAATGAGCCCTCATACACTCTAAAAACAAACACATTATATATGTCGTTTTTACTCTTTATGATCTACAACATTGCTACAATATATTTTAATATAAACGCTTTTGTGCATTTAAAATATAATTTTTAGTTATTACCAAAAGGTTACTTTATGACCACTGTGATATAGCGCGGCTGTAGAGCAATAAAATTAGCTTTTTAATAATAACATTGAAATCAAAAATGAGCACATTGATTGCTTCATATACTCTAAGTTATTTTATAAGGCATCCTCTGCTAAAACCTTTAAGTGTGTAAACCTCCAGTTAGTTCCCTCCATGTCATAGAATACAATGCTGGACCCATTTATAATTATTTTAGTTTTCAGGTTCTTAACTTTGTCTCAAATAAGCTATTTTTACGTAAAAAATTAACCAATTAATTTTATAATGCGTTATCTAAATTTAGTTTTTATTCTTTTTCCATTTTTTACATCTGCTCAAGTTGATCACTGGGAAAGTGTCGTTTTACCAGGGGACCAATGGAATTACCTCGTACCCACGTCACAACCAAATGCCTCTTGGAATCAATTAGCATTTGATTCATCCAGTTGGAGTACAGGTCCTTCAGGTTTTGGTTATGGAGATGAAGATGATGCCACGGTTATATCCCCTACAATGTCTGTTTATGTCCGTAAAACCTTTGAAATCACGGATGCTACAGCAGTGGAGTCCATTATCTTAGATATTGATTATGATGATGGTTTTGTAGCCTATTTGAATGGACAAGAGATTGCAAGAAACCTGGTTTCAGGGGGCGTTCCCGATTTTAATCAAGCCAGTGATGGGAATCATGAAGCCATATTGTATCAAGGTTTTGCGCCAGAACGTTTTGGTGTAGATCCATCGCTTCTGACAACAGGTACCAACACCCTAGCGGTGCAAGTGCATAACCAGTCGTTTGTCTCGTCCGATTTGACTGCGATCCCTGTATTATCCTTGGGAATTAATACTACAGATTATAATTACAGTACGCCACCCGACTGGTTTGTGGCGCCCGATGTTCCAGTGACTGTAAATTTTGAGTCTTCCAATTTACCAATTGTCATAATTGTTACAGATCAAGGTCAAGAAATTCCTAACGAACCTAAGATTGATGCTACGATGAAAATTATTTACAGAGGTGAAGGGGTGCGAAATTATCTTTCAGACGCTAGTGATGCCTCAACTCTTGACTATGACGGTGCTATTAAAATTGAATATCGCGGATCTTCATCAAGTCTATTAGATAAAAAACAATATGCTTTTACGCCCTATGACGAACTTGGGGCCAAAAATAATGTGTCGCTTTTAGACATGCCGAAGGAAAATGACTGGATTTTAAATGGCCTTGCTTATGATGACTCATATATGAGAGATTTTATCAGTTATAAACTTTCAAACTTTACAGGTAATTATGCGTCCAGAGGTCGTTATTGTGAAGTGGTGTTAAATGGTGATTTTAGAGGTATTTATGTATTGCAAGAAAAATTAAAAGCAGATAACAATCGAATTGATATTAATAAAATTAAAGAAACCGATCTAACGTTCCCGAAACTCACGGGTGGGTATGTGACCAAAACTGATAAAACAGAAGGGTCGGATTTTGCTGCTTGGTCTATGGATAATTATGGAGGGTATCAAAGTAATTTTATTCATGAACATCCCAAGCCAACAACCGTTCAGTCAGAACAACATGAGTATATAAAGAATGAATTTGAAGTACTTCAAGAAAAGATAGCGACTCCAAGCAATAGTTCCATTTCAAACGGGTATCCTTCCACGATTGATATCCCATCGTTTATAGATTTTATGATACTCAATGAGCTTGCATCCAATGCAGATGGATATGAGTTCAGTACGTTTTTTCATAAAGATCGTAATGGAAAACTAAGAGCAGGACCCATTTGGGATTTTAATCTAACTTTTGGTAATGATTTGTTTTTTTGGGGGCTCGACAGGAGCCATACCGATATTTGGCAATTTGATGATGACGGAAATGAGGGGCCTAAATTCTGGAAAGATCTCTTTGATGATGCGGTATTTAAGTGCTATTTGACGAAGCGTTGGCAAGAACTTACAGCGTTGGGAATGCCTTTGAATTCAATCGAAATTTTTGCATTTATTGATGTTACCACTACGCTCATTTCGGAAGCTGTCGAACGACAGGAAACAATGTCTGGTATAACAGGTGAGTTTGTAGATCAGATTTCAGAAATGAAAACATTTATTTCCGATCGAATCGAATGGATATCGAGTCAGTTAACAGATACAAATTTGTGTGATAATGTCACAACCCCACCCTTGGTGATTTCTAAAATAAATTATAATCCTTTGGTAGATGCAAGTTTGGATTCAAGTGATTTTGAATTTATTGAAATTAAAAATAACAGCACCTCGACTATTGATTTAACAGGGATTTATTTTGGCGGTTTGGGATTCGTCTATCAGTTTGCAGACGGTCAAACCCTTTCTGGAGAAACCGCTATCTTTTTATCAAATGAAAGTAACTCTTTTAATGATCGCTATGGTTTTGAACCTTTTGGGGAGTTTTCGAGAAGCCTTTCTAATGATGGTGAAGATTTAATACTAAGAGACGCTTATGGAAATATTATTGATGAAGTGACCTATAATGATGTATTGCCATGGCCAGTGGACGCCGATGGCGCTGGGTCGTTTCTGAAACTTGTGAGTTTGGATTTAGACAATAACTTGGCAAATAGCTGGGTCGCAGTAAATGATACGACTGATAATTTATCGGTAAATTCCGTACAGTTTGAATCCTTTGTAAGCCTCTCTCCAAATCCCGTTTCGGATAAATTAAAAATAAAAATTTCGAAAGGAAAAATTTCGAGTCTCAAACTTTGGAGTCTTAATGGAAAATTATTTGACACCTATAAATATAATAATCAAAATGTAGAATTGGATTTAAGTGATTTTGAAAACGGACTTTACCTTTTGCAGATTCAAACCAACAGCGAATTATTATTTAAGAAAATAATTAAAAACTAAAAAACAATCATAGACAGTCACTTACAACCCAAAGCTGACGGATCTATTTTTCGACCCTAGAGATTAACTTTCTCTTGCTCCAAAGAGTTACGTGATTTTAACCCTATTATTTTTATGCGTTTCTACGCGTGCTTTTTATTTTTCATACGGGCACGAGCAAAAGATGCTCGCGCTTGCGGGGATCCAACTTTTGTGTCTGTATTAGAGGTTAAGTCGTAAGTGAACTCTAAAAATAATGAACCAAAAACGCTTAATTATAAAATTATGCCTGGCATACTAGTGTCAAAAAATTATTAAGAAAAGAGTTGTTTTTTAGCTCAGTTCTTTGTTAGGCACTGGCTTTTATTTATCTTTTTCTTCAGAATTATTAGATTCAGATTCCGAATTATTTTGATTTTCTACATTATCTAACAAATCTTTTGGTGGTTTTCTAAAAGGTAAACTTTTGTCAACTTCTCCACCATTTTTTAATTTGTCTTCCATTAATTTTTTTAATAAATCTTTGTCCATTTTCTCTATGTTAGATGGTTTTTATTCAGCTTGTTTAAATTCTAATTTCGGTGTTTTTTCTTTTGGTTTTATAATCTCTTTAGTTTCTTTTTTCGATTCAATTTTATGTTCGGATGATTTATAGTTTTCAATATTAATTATACTATAAAGTACAATTAATAAAACTCCAATAGGTAGAAGAATTACAATACCAAAATTCAATCTTGGTATCCATTTTTCTTGTTTAATTTCGGTTATTTTATTTTTCGATACTTTTTCAATTGAGTCAGAAATTTGTCTAATACTTAAGTAATGTCCAATAAAACCGATAGTCAGGCATAATATGAAAATTGCTAATGAAAGATAAAATATCCAAGAATAAATAGCGTGTTTGAAAGGAACGATATCTTTTATAAAAGTCAAGGACAATCCAATCGCACCACTTGAAATTGCTAAAACTTGACTGTCAAATTTTGACACACTATATTTTAAGTCTTCGTAAAGGTCTTTTATGTAATTGTCTTTTTCGGTCATTTTTTTCAGCTTGTGCCTAACGTTTAGTATAAGAAACGTAGGGCAGTTGATAAGCACTTTCGTTTCAGTTTATTACTTAGCTAAATATAAATATTTTGCTTTTATCTTTTTTACTATAAACGCCAAATTTTATATTTAGCGAACTTATTTAATATTCACAGACTATCGGTTTAGCACTAACGCCCTATGTTTTTTATACATTGTTAGGCACTTTTATTTTACTTCAATATTTATTGCACATACCCCTTGGTTATTTTTTCCTATCTCAAATTCTACGGACATACCGACATTAATGAAATCAAAATCACTTGAAGTTTTAAAGCCCTTTTTATGTGCGAAAATATCTTTTACATGATGCTCAGATGATATAAAAGCAAAGTATTTGTCAGCGCGTATTGAGACAATTGAGCCTTGTTGTTTTTCTTGGTTTTGTCTATTTATCCCATAAATATTTGATAATAAATTTTGCAAATATTCATTTGATTGATTTAGAGAAATTTGATTATCATACTTTTCTAATAAATCACTTATATCTTGAGCATTTTCTTGATTATGTGATTTAGGTATTATTTTTAAATATGACTTTATAAGATTACAAAAACCTTTGGTCATTCTGCTATCATAATTTCTTGAATCTACACTATTTTCATAAATTCCAATGGCTTGTTTAAATTTAGTTATTGCTAAATCGAAATCACCCTCTTTTTCAACAATTGCTCGAGCCCAATAAGAATAAACCGAAATTAAATCAGTGTCAATTATTTTGATTATTTGCTTAGTATTTTCTGGTTGTTTCAGTAATTTATTTAATAAGTTTATTGATGCTTCATAATCACCATTAGTAGACAGAATCCTTGCGTATAAAAGAATTGGATATTCAGATTCAGGTCTAATTTTAATAAGTTTTTCTACCAGTATTTGTGCATTTACTAAGTCACTAAGAGGAGACAAAAGGAAACTACCATAGAAATACAAAAGTCGTGGGTTCTCGGGGGCAATCTCTAAACCTGTTTTATAATCAGATTCAGCACCTAATAAATCATCAGAAGAAGCCTTAATAAAACCACTAACTCTATATACTTCAGCATAATTTGGTAGAATAGACTTTGCTTCACTAATGCTTGTTAATGCATCGTCTATGTCACCTTTTTTAGAGTATCTTAATGCATCAGTTAATAATTTTGCTACTACCTTTTCATTCGAATTCTCAATGGAAAGAGCATTAACACCAAATTCATTGTAACTTGAAACTCTTGTAATATTTGAAGTGCTTGTTTTTAAATTACGTAGTCTTTCAGAAATCAGTTTGATAAAACTACTAGCTATTGGATGATTTTTTAGAATATATTCTTTTGAGAATTCAGGAATAGAATATCTTAAATTTTGTTCATCACTTGTGTATTCAATTTCACGAGAAATAAATGTTGTAGAAAACAGTTCATTCATTGCTCTTCTAAGTTGTAGAGAAGGTAATTCGGTTGTGTAAACTAGTTCTGCATCATTTAAATTTTTTCTTGCGGATAGGATTGTTTGAATAATTAAAATCGCATTTTCTGATAATTTATCATATACATTTGAAAGACAAAAATCTAATAATTCCCCCCTGTTATTTAGTACTTCATTTGGACTTATACCCGTCTCTACTGAATTAACAAACCACTTTAATGATAGTGGGTTGAAATGTAATTTATTTACAATCTCAATAAGTTTTTTGTTTTCAAGTTTATTAAGAACTGTTGATTTTTTAAGGTTGGCTAGACCTCTTATCAAAAGAATTGATTCTTTATCCGACAATCCAAGAAGAGGTCTTCTAAATTCAAGCTCTCCTAAACCTATACGTGAGGTAATCAGTATTTTACTTTCCTGCGAAGCATCTCTAATAAATTCTCTTATTTTTTCATCAAGAATGGTTTCTAAATTGTCAATTATTAGTAAAGTATCAAACAACTCCATGTATTCCAAAATAGTGGACAATTGGTTTTCTTCCTTGTTTGAACCATCAATTGCATTAGTTATTCCCTGAATTACTCCTCCATAACCGACTAATGTATTCTTGATTTCTTGTATCCCTGTTACTGTTAGCATTGTTGTTTTAGCTGACACCCAAATAATAATATCAAATGGATTTTTTGAACCCAAATCAAGAATATCATATGCTGCTTTTAAAGCTAAAGCTGATTTACCAATACCACCTTCTCCCATGATGGTTACGACACGGTTATTCCCTAAAATTAATTTGATAACTTCCGCTACATCCTTTTTTCTGCCAATGAAACCAGTTTCATCAAAATCAGGTATTGGTAAATTGTGATGTGCATCTTCATTTAGTAAATTAAGAACAGGTAATGATAGAGTTAGAACATAGGATGGGTCTTCTTCAATTTTTGTTAATGTGGATTTAAGCGTTAGCCAAACATCATTGCTAGATTCTTGCTTTATTTTCCCAAAAGAAAAGGCAGTTGAAAAATCACCACTCATTAATGGTCGAGTGTGCATTACTCTATTTCTAACGGCAATTAACTTCTCTAATTCGGTAATTGAGTTTTTTATTTCTTCAATTATAGAATCTGGAAAAAATGCTTTGTTAGATAAAATAACCTTGAAAAAGTCTGCGAAATCTAAATACTGTATTACTTCATCAATGTTGTCAGCAATTGGCAGGTTTTGGTTGTCATTTCTAAACCTTTTAACCGTGTTATCTATTGTTGCTTGGCTACCAATAAAATTTAGATTATCGTAAAACGGTGTTAAGTGCTTAAAAACTTGGTTTTTTAAATCAATCTCTATTGCGTAAATAATTGCAGCTATTGTAAGTCTTACTTCGGTTATCTGTGCCATTTATTTGTGTGATTTATGCTAATGTTTTTTATTGTGCCTAACGGGAGACTTCGCAATAAGCCCCATTTCAGTTAAAGATTAATATATTATAACGATTTACAGTACTTCTAAGCCGTTGTTTTCTCTTAAAAAGTACTGTAATTGCATCCGTTCTCTTTTT
>Ga0115560_1001048_pt1 | contig 20217 bp, 11 predicted proteins | sample COGITO_mtgs_1105_5_FD_87278 | JGI IMG/M metagenome (GOLD analysis project Ga0115560, IMG submission 87278) | Pelagic marine microbial communities from North Sea - COGITO_mtgs_110509 | ecosystem: Environmental > Aquatic > Marine > Epipelagic | place: Germany:Helgoland, sampling site Kabeltonne... | reverse complement strand
CAATAACCCTTCAGCCACTATACGACCTGAGCAAGGGTTGTTAAAGCTCCGTAAATCGCTTCAACTATTTGCAGATATTAGGCCTGTAAAAGCCTACAGTCAACTTCTTGAAAAGTCGCCATTAAAAGAACATATCATCAAAGGTACCGATATTAGTATTTATCGCGAGCTCACAGGTGGCATCTATTTTGGAGAAAAGTATTTAAGCGATGATAAAAATACAGCATCTGATTTGTGTGAATATTCTAGACTAGAAATTGAAAGAATCTCACATTTAGCATTTAAAGCAGCACAATCAAGAAGTTTTAATGTTACCTTAATTGATAAAGCTAATGTTTTAGAAAGCTCTCGCTTGTGGAGAAAAGTCGTGAATGACGTTGCAAAAGAATACCAAGATGTCACGCTTGAGTTTTTATTTGTTGATAATGCGGCAATGCAAATGATTCTTAATCCAAAACAATTCGACGTCATTTTAACAGAAAACATGTTTGGTGATATTATAAGTGATGAGGCGAGCGTTATTGGCGGATCTATAGGTCTTCTGGCATCAGCGTCTGTAGGCGATAAGTATGCAATGTTTGAACCCATTCATGGCTCATACCCTCAAGCGAAAGGCAAGGGTATCGCAAATCCAATAGCATCAATATTGTCTGCAGCAATGCTACTAGAACATTTCAACCTTCAATCTGAAGCAAATCGTATCAAAAATGCTGTAGAAAAGTCATTGAAATTACACATTACCACACCTGATATTAACGCAAAATATGACAACGTAACGACAGGTAAAGTAGGTGATTTTATTGAAGATTTTATATCAAATCCAAACGAGACAAATCTCAATTTCACCAATATCCATTTAGGTCAATCAACCATTATATAGTCCTTCACGACTCAAATTACAATATGGTTTTTTATTTTTTACAGGATATAATCCGTACTAACAAAGTTAGATGCTTGTGAAGCTAACAAATCTTTTAAAATCTCATTATTGTAAGAATTATCTTTAGATGCAACAAAAGTTCTAATAGAGAATGATCTTAATGCGTCACGAACACTCAAAGTCGCCACAGCAGAATCCTTCCTTCCCGTAAATGGATAAACATCAGGACCACGTTGGCATGAACTATTGAGGTTCACACGACAGACCAAATTTACAAGAGCATCAATTAGTGGGGCTAAGGTTTTAACATCTCTTCCAAAAAGACTTACTTGTTGACCATAATTTGAAGATGCCATATCATTTAAAGGCTCTTCAATGTTAGAAAAGGGAACTATTGGAATCACGGGACCAAATTGCTCCTCCTCATATACACGCATATCGGTTGACGCTGGATATAAAACAGCCGGAAAAATATAATTTTTAAAAATTTCTCCTCCTCGTTTATTTTTTATTTTTGCTCCTTTCGATACTGCATCATCAATCAACTCTTGAATATAAGACGGCTTATCTGGTTCTGGTAGTGGTGTAAGTTTAGCGCCAGCATCCCAAGGATTTCCAAAGTTAAGTGCATCAACTTTTTCTGAAAATTGTCTAATAAAGTCATCAACTACATCCTTGTGAACATACAAAACTTTCAAAGCTGTGCAACGTTGGCCATTAAAAGATGTTGCCCCTGCAATACACTCATTTATAGCCAAGTTTAAATCTGCATCTGGCATTACAATTGCAGGATTATTAGCCTCCAAACCAAGAACCATTCTTAGACGATTACTTTTAGGGTGTATATTCTGTAATGCATTTGCAGACTTGCTATGGCCAATCAATGCCAAAACATCTACACGACCATCTTTCATAATTGGTGAAGCCACTGTGCGACCTCTACCAAAGAGAATATTAACAACACCTTTTGGAAAACTATTCTGAAAGGCCTCCATTAAAGGCGTTAAAAGAAGGACACCAAATTTAGCCGGCTTAAATATGGCGGTATTACCCATAATAAGGGCCGGTATTAATAAGCAAAATGTTTCATTTAAGGGATAATTATAAGGCCCCAAGCACAAAACCACACCTAATGGGCCACGCCTAATGTGTGCATGAATATTTCCACTTTTAAGAAATTTTGCACTATTACGATCCATTTTCTTGTAATCCTCAATAGTATCATAAATGTACTCAACCGTTCTGTCAAATTCCTTTTCTGAATCAGCTAAATTTTTACCAATTTCCCACATCAATAGCTTCACTACCTCTTCACGCTTCGTTTTCATTTGTTCAACAAACTTCTCCATGCATGATATTCTGTCAGAAACCTTCATCGTAGGCCACAACCCCTGACCTTTATTAAATGCCGTTGAGGCAGCATCAAGAGCTTCTATTGCTTCTTTTTCTGTTAGCGTTGGAATACTTCCAAGCAATGTTGGGTGGTAGTTTTCGGTTGAAGAAATTGTTGAGTATATTTCAGACGTTTCACCTTTCCATTCTACCAGCTTACCATCTAACAAGTACCTAGATTGGTGTATTAACTCTTTGATTTTAAATTGCTCAGGAATTGTCTTAAATCGCATTTTCATAAATTATTTTTTACACTTTCAAATTACAACAAACAGTAGTTAAAATAGGTTAAGACTTTGTTAAGCTAAACCAAAAATTGAAATAAATCTGGCTTATTATTTAGATAATCACCATAAAAATTATGCAACTTCATTTTAGTTATTAGAGGCTCTAAGTCCTTTGGAGATTTTAATTGCACACCAACTACAGCTACATCATTTTCTCTATTGACTTTTTTTGTATATTCAAAATGAGTAATATCATCATCCTTTCCTAAAATTTTAACCACAAACTCCCTTAAAGCTCCGGCTCTTTGGGGAAATTTTATCAGAAAATAATGTTTTAAATTTGCATGAAGTAAAGCGCGTTCTTTTATTTCAGGAGTTCGTGTAATGTCATTATTACTTCCACTGATTAAGCAAATCACATTTTTACCTTTAATCTTTTCTGCATAAGCATCCAAAGCTGTAAGACTTAATGCTCCTGCTGGTTCAGCAACTATAGCATCTTTATTGTAAAGCTCTAAAATAACTTGACATATTTTCCCTTCGGGAACTGTGACTACAGCATCCAAATTTTGTTTACAAATTTCAAAATTTTTATCTCCTACTCTTCTCACAGCGGCACCATCTACAAAGCGCTCAATTTCTTTAAGCTCAATAATTTTATTAGCCTCAATAGATTTTGACATTGATGGTGCTCCTTCGGGCTCCACACCAATAATTTTGGTCTTTGGAGACATCATTTTAACCATTGCCGAAAGTCCAGACGCTAAACCCCCACCACCAACTGGAATAAAAATAAAATCAATAACTTCTTTTGATTGACTTAGGATTTCTAGCCCTACAGTAGCCTGACCTTCAATAACTTTTTCATCATTAAAAGGATGTATAAACGTTTTATTTAAACGTTCGCATTCCAGCTTGGCTACTTCATAGGAATCATCAAATGTGTCACCGACTAAAACAACATTAATAAAATCTTCTCCAAACATTTTAACCTGTTCAATTTTTTGATTGGGGGTTGGTGAAGGCATAAATATGGTTCCTTTTACCTTTAGTAATTTACATGACAAAGCAACACCCTGCGCGTGATTTCCTGCACTAGCGCACACGATGCCATTTTCAACCTCAGTATCATTTAATGTTGACATTTTATTATAAGCTCCTCTTATTTTATAAGAACGAACTTGTTGTAAATCTTCCCTTTTAAACATGATATTACAACCGTAATGATTTGAATATCGCATGTTTTTGGCAAGCGGACTAACAATAGCAATGTCTGATAAACGAGTCGCAGCTGCTTTTACATTTTTTAATGTTGGAAAATATGTCGTTGTAGTTTCCATTAATTAGTGAGTAGAAATTCCATTGACCTCTGATGTTGATTTTATTCGTTTCATCGCAGTCATCGCAGTCCGCAAATGTTTTCCAACAGCCTCAATAGGATGATTACGAATAGCATCATTCACCTTTATTAGTTCAAGATTATCAACAGAATTTGAGGCCTTATAAGAAGATCCAATAACATCTGTTCCTATTGATTTCATAAAATCGTCAAGCAAAGGTTTACAAGCATGGTCAAATAAATAACAACCATATTCAGCTGTGTCTGAAATGATTCTGTTCATTTCAAATAATTTTTTTCTTGCAACAGTATTAGCAATTAGAGGCAGTTCATGCAAGGACTCATAATAGGCTGATTCCTCAATGATTCCTGAATTAACCATTGTCTCAAAGGCTAATTCTACACCTGCTCGCACAAAAGCGACCATGATAAGACCATGGTCAAAATATTCTTGTTCTGAAATATAGTGGTTTGTTACAATAGTTTTCTCAAAAGCTGTTTCTCCTGTTGCTTTTCTCCATTTCAATAAATTAACATCGTCATTTGCCCAATCCTCCATCATCGTTTTCGAAAAATGTCCGGACATGATATCATCCATATGCTTTTCGTATAATGGTTTCATGATGTCTTTCAACTCTTCAGACAACTCAAAAGCTTTAATTTTGGCTGGATTTGATAATCGATCCATCATCGTTGTTATCCCACCGTGTTTCAGAGCTTCCGTAATGGTTTCCCAACCGTATTGAACTAACTTAGCGGCATAGCCTCCATTAATACCCTCAGCAACCATTTTATCAAATAATAAGATAGAAGCTGTTTGTAACACTCCACATAGAATGGTTTGTTCTCCCATCAAATCACTTTTTACTTCAGCAACAAAAGAAGACTCTAAAACTCCTGCTTTATGACCACCAGTAGCAGCAGCGTATGCTTTTGCCTGGTCCCAACCCTTACCTTCAGGATCATTTTCAGGGTGAACTGCAATCAATGTAGGCACACCAAACCCCCTCATAAATTCCTCTCGAACTTCTGTACCTGGACACTTTGGAGCAACCATGATGACCGTTAAATCTTCACGTATATGTTTTCCTTCTTCTACAATATTAAACCCGTGTGAGTACGATAAAGTAGCCCCTTTTTTCATCAGAGGCATAACATCCGAAACAACATTTGAATGTTGCTTATCTGGAGTTAGGTTAAGAACTAAATCAGCAGATGGTATTAAGTCATGATATGTGCCAATTGTAAAATTATTAGATTTGGCGTTTTTAAAAGATTGGCGCTCTTCATCAATTGCTTTTTGCCTTAGAGCATATGAAATATCCAAACCGGAATCCCTCATGTTGAGACCTTGATTGAGACCTTGGGCCCCACAGCCAATTATTACAATTTTTTTTCCTTTTAAAGCATTTACACCATCTTCAAACTCCGAAGTTTCCATAAAGCGACACTTCGAAAGTTGGTCTAACTTTTGACCTAATGATAGCGTGTTAAAATAATTTGCCATTCTAGTAGTTTATTAGTTATTAAATGCAGCTAGCATTTCAGTTATTTTCATTTCATCTTTTGTCACAGCAATCCTTCCTGAGCGGACAAACTGCATAATTCCAAAAACACTAAGTTCTCTATGTAATAATTCAATTTCATTTCTTCGTCCAGATTTTTCTAAAACAAAAAAAGCTTTATTTACAGTTACAATTCTTGCGTTACTATCTTTAATTATATTTTGTATTTGCCGCTCCTCAAATAACAAATCAGATTTTATTTTGAATAAGCACGACTCCTGATAAATCGTCTCGTCATCTGTGTGATAAAAGGCTTTAATTACCTCTACTTGCTTTTCTATTTGACCAATAATTTTCTTAACCTCTTTTTCGGTCATTTTCACTAAAATTGTAAATCGAGAAACTCCTTCAATTTCAGATATTGATGTATTTAAGCTTTCAATATTGATGTGTCTTCTTTGAAAAATCGCAGAAATTCTATTCAACAACCCTATGTGATTTTCTGTATAAATTGATACTGTAAATAGTTCTTTTATTTCCATAATTATTCTAATCTAATATCTGAAACTGATGCTCCTGAGGGTACCATCGGAAACACATTGTCTTCTTTTTCCACACATACTTCTAAAAAATATGCATCTTGACTTTTCATCATTTCTTCAATTGCTGATCCTAACTCCTCTCGCTCTGAGACACGTCGTGCTTGGATATGATATCCTTTAGCAATAGCAACAAAATCAGGGTTTGTCATTTCAGTAGAGGCATATCGTTTATCAAAAAAGAGTTGTTGCCATTGACGCACCATCCCTAAAAAATTATTGTTCAAAACAACAATTTTTACCGCTGTTTTTTGTTGAAAAATGGTGCCTAATTCTTGTATCGTCATTTGATATCCTCCATCACCGATGATCGCAATAACTTCACGATTTGGAGCAGCCATTTTTGCGCCAATTGCAGCAGGTAAAGCAAACCCCATAGTCCCAAGTCCCCCTGAGGTAATATTGCTTTTACTCACATTGAAATCAGCGTAACGACAAGTAATCATCTGATGTTGACCAACATCAGAAACAATCGCAGCGTTTCCACCACTTTTCGAATTAATCTCATTTAAAACTTCACCCATTGTCAAACCATCTTTTGTTGGGTGTAAATCATTTTTTATAACCTTTTCAAATTCAATGGCATATAAATCTTTAAACTTTTGATGCCAAGATTTGTGAGTTTTGACTTCTAAAAGAGGTAGTATTTGGGTCAGGCTTTCCTTGGCATCACCTAAAACAGCGACATCTGTCTTTACATTTTTATCAACCTCAGCAGGATCAATTTCAAAATGAATGATTTTTGCTTGTTTTGCGTATTCGTCTAGTTTCCCTGTTACACGATCATCAAAACGCATCCCAATTGCAATCAACACATCACAATCGTTTGTGAGAACATTTGGAGCATAATTTCCATGCATTCCAACCATACCAATATTTAATGGATGAGAAGTTGAAATTGCTGATGCCCCTAAAATGGTCCAAGCAGCGGGAATCCCCGTTTTTTCTATCATGGCTTTAAGCTGCTCTTCAGCGTGAGCCAAAATCACACCTTGCCCCCAAACAATCATTGGTTTTTTAGCACCGTTGATTATCTCTGCTGCTTGATCAAGTGATGCTTTGTCTGTTTTAGGCACTGGTAGATAACTTCTTACACCTTCACATTTTTTGTATTGAAAATCGAACTCTGCAAATTGTGCATCTTTTGTAATATCTATTAACACTGGTCCAGGTCTTCCACTTCTGGCTATGTAAAAAGCTTTGGCGATAACTTCAGGTATTTCTGCGGCATTTGTAATTTGATGATTCCATTTTGTAACTGGTGTCGATATCCCAACAATATCTGTTTCTTGAAAAGCATCACTACCCAATAAATGCGAAGCGACCTGACCGGTTATACAAACCATTGGGGTTGAATCAATTTGTGCGTCTGCTATTCCTGTAATTAAATTAGTTGCTCCAGGACCAGAGGTTGCCATGGCAACTCCAACTTTACCCGAAATCCTGGCATATCCTTGAGCAGCGTGGGTCGCTCCTTGTTCATGCCTTGTTAACACGTGATGAATTTCGTTTTGGTACTTGTAAAGCTCATCATAAACAGGCATAATAGCCCCACCTGGGTAACCGTAAATCATATCAACACCCTCAGCCAATAAACAACGTACAATCGCTTCACTTCCCGAAATACGCTCTTTTGGCTGCTCTAAATATTGCTTTTTTTTCATTGTTTGTAATTCTTCCATAATCATGATTTAAAACTCATCGGTTACGCACCCCTTTGAAGCCGAGGAAACAGTTTTTGCGTATTTATAAAGGACACCTCTCTGAACTTTTAATTCAGGAGCTTCCCATTGATGTTTTCTTTTTAATAACTCTTCTTCACTTATTTCAAGCGTAATGGCATTGGTTTCAGCATCTATCGTTATGACATCACCATCATTGATCAAGGCAATGGGGCCACCTTCTTGTGCCTCAGGTGTAATATGTCCAACTACAAAACCGTGCGTGCCTCCTGAAAAACGACCATCAGTAATCAACGCAACATCGTTACCTAATCCTGCACCCATTATAGCTGCTGTTGGTTTTAACATTTCAGGCATACCTGGGCCACCCTTAGGACCTTCATAGCGTATAACCACTACGTCACCTTTATTTACTTTTCCATCGCGAATACCATCATTCGCTTCATATTCCCCCTCAAAAACCTTAGCAGTTCCTCTGTACTTCAATCCCTCTTTTCCTGTAATTTTAGCAACACTGCCTTCTGGCGCTAGGTTACCATACAACATTCTTAAATGACCTGTTATTTTTATTGGATTTTCAATTGACTTGATAACCTCCTGACCTTTTTTTAAATCATCTACATTTGACAGGTTTTCCGCCAAGGTCTTTCCTGTTACTGTCATACAATCTCCATTGAGCAAACCTTTTTTAAGCAAATATTTCATAACCGCTGGAATCCCTCCAACTTCATGAACATCCTCCATGAGATATTTCCCGCTTGGCTTTAAGTCTGCTAAAAAGGGTGTATTATCACTGATTTTTTGAAAATCAGACAATGTAAAGTCTATTTGCGCTGCTCTTGCTATGGCAAGAAAATGTAAAACAGCATTGGTTGAGCCTCCTAGAATAGTCACTAAACGAATGGCATTCTCCAGCGATTCTCTTGTTATGATATCAGATGGCTTGATGTCCTTTTCAAGTAGTAGACGCATCGCCTCACCAGCTTTTATTGCTTCATGTTTTTTTGCATCGCCTGTCGCTGGATTTGATGAATTATAAGGCAAGGTCATTCCTAAAGCCTCTATGGCAGAAGCCATAGTGTTTGCAGTATACATTCCTCCACATGCCCCTGCCCCTGGAATGGCTTTCTTAACAATGCATTCAAATTCATCTTGGTCCATAGTACCCGCGACCTTACTCCCCCAAGCCTCAAATGCCGAAACGACATCTAATTTTTTACCATTATGACATCCTGAATCAATAGTTCCACCATAAACCAAGATTGATGGTCGATTTAGTCTGATCATAGCCATAAGTGCCCCTGGCATGTTTTTATCACACCCCACGACAGTTACCAGACCATCGTAACTCATCGCTTGAACTACCGTCTCCATAGAATCGGCAATAACGTCTCGTGATGGCAATGAATAGCGCATACCAGGTGTTCCCATCGAAATACCGTCACTCACCCCTATCGTATTAAAAATTAACCCAATAACCTCTTGTTTTAAAGTCCCCTCCTTAACATACTTAGCCAAATCATTTAAATGCATATTGCATGGATTACCTTCGTAACCTGTGCTCGCTATTCCAACAAGGGGCTTTTTAAAATCTTGACGTGTAAGTCCGATACCATGCAACATGGCTTGAGCAGCTGGCTGCGTTGGATCTTGTGTGACTGTTTTACTGTATTTATTTAGAGGCTTCATGATGATTTTTTTATCCCTAAGTAAAACTTAGTTAGCTCGAAATTATATGTTTCAATTATTAGTTGTAACAAGTGCTTTGTAAATGGTCTAAAGTCATTGACGCTAAGTATTACTCAACTTATTAATAATCAGTAATTTATATTTATAATTATATGATGTTCAAGTTCTTAAAATAATGTGTAAAAAAAGACACCTAATTCTAGACTGTATAAAGCGGCTTTAAACTGATAACATTCTTTTAATCACTGTAAAATTCTTTATATCACACGTTTTAGAATATACTTGTCTTTGAACGTCTATAATCTTGGTAAATCGTAATCATCTTTAGTTGGTAAAAAGGAATCTCCCATTAAATACTTATCTACATGGTGAGCAGACTGGCGCCCTTCAGAAATGGCCCAAACTATTAAAGATTGTCCACGACGCATATCACCTGCAACAAAAACACCCGGAACATTAGTTTTGTAATCCTTGTTACTTGCCTGAATATTATTTCTAAAATCAAATTTTAATCCAAATGCATCTGCCAACGTTTTTTCAGAGCCTGTAAAACCAAGAGCCAATAGAGCCAATTCACAGTCCCATTCTTTTTCTGTCCCTTCTAATTCTTGTAATCGCGGTCTCTCACCATCCTGTAATATCCACTCAACATCAACGGTCTTTAATCCTACCAAATTTCCCTCTAAATCACCAATAAATTCTTTCGTAGAAGTGCTAAAAAATCGTTCCACTCCTTCCTCATGGGATGAAGTCGTTTTTAAACGCATTGGCCAATAAGGCCATGGTTGATGCGCAGGACGACCTTCTGTTGGCTTATTCAAAATTTCAAAATTTGTTATTGATTTAGCATTGTGTCGATTGGACGTTCCAACACAATCAGAACCAGTATCTCCTCCTCCAATTATAATGACATTTTTATCTTTTGCTGAAATTATATCATCAAAAGTTTTTAAGCCATCAACAAATTCATTATTTCGCTTTAAAAAATCCATTGCTTGCACCACTCCGTTTAAATCCGAGCCTGGAATTGGAATACTTCGTTTCACAGAAGCGCCCCCACAAATAATAATAGCGTCATGTTTTTCCTTGAGAGTACTTGCATCAATATTAACACCGACGTGTGCTCCTGTCTTAAAAATAATACCTTCCTTCTCTAAAATATTTAAACGTCTATCAATAATATGTTTTCCCAATTTAAAATCAGGAATACCATATCTTAATAAACCACCTACTTTTTGATCACGCTCATAAACAATAACTGAATGTCCTGCTTTATTTAGTTGTTGTGCTGCAGCGAGCCCTGCTGGACCAGAACCAATTATAGCGACTGATTTTTCAGTTCTTTTATTTGGTGGACAAGGAACAACCCAACCATTATCAAAAGCTTTTTCAATTATATTTTTCTCAATATTCTCAATAGATACGGGGTCTTCATTAATTCCTAAAACACAAGCCTCTTCACAAGGAGCAGGACATAACCTTCCCGTAAATTCTGGAAAATTATTTGTACTATGCAAAATTTTAGCAGCTTCTTGCCACTTCCCTTGAAATACCATATCATTAAAATCTGGAATTAAATTACCAAGTGGACAACCACTATGACAAAATGGTATTCCACAATTCATACATCGCGCTCCTTGATTTTTTAACACCTCTTTGTCAAGTGGAATCGTAAATTCATCATAATTTAAAATTCTTTTTTTTGGTGATTGACACCCTTCGTTTTCTCGCTCAAACTCTAAAAAACCTGTAATTTTTCCCATATCATTAAGCTATTTCTAATTGTTCTTGTTTTAATCTTATAAGGGCTTTTCGATATTCCTCGGGTAGTACCTTTTTAAATTTTGGTAAATAAATTTTCCAATTACTTAATAGACGTTTTGCCAATGGACTGTTTGTCGCCAAAAAGTGATTCTCAACTAATGCCTTTAATTGGGATTCATCCTCTTGTGTTTCAATAGAGAATACGTTTAAAGATGATGAATTACACTGTTGTAAAAAGGATTTTTGTTCATCCAAAACATAAGCAATACCACCACTCATTCCTGCACCAAAATTACGACCAACCTCACCCAAAATAACAGCAATGCCTCCTGTCATATATTCACATCCATGGTCCCCAATACCTTCAACGACAGCTTTGGCTCCTGAATTTCTAACACAAAAACGCTCCCCAGCCTTTCCGTTAATATAAACCTCTCCAGAAGTTGCGCCATATAAGGTCACATTTCCCGTAATAATATTGTCTTCAGGCACAATTGAGCTACTGGATGGGACTTTTATATTTAGTATTCCTCCAGATAATCCTTTACCTAAATAGTCATTTGTATTGCCATGAACCGTCATAGTAACACCGCGTGTTGTGAATGCGCCAAAACTTTGTCCTGCCGAACCTCTAAAGTCAATATTAATGGTGTCTTTTGGAAGACCCTGTTCACCGTATATTTTTGAAATTTCATTGCTAACAATTGCGCCTACAGCCCTATCTCTATTGGTTATTTTAAGATCTAATCTGGTGCGTTGTCTTCTAAATAAAGCTTGATGGGCTTTTTTAATGATTTGAAAATCCAAATGCCTTTCTAAATTGTGATGCTGTGGCAACGTGTTGCATAAAGAAACTTCTTGAGGCACTTCTACTTTATGTAAAATTGGGGTTAAATCTACTCCCGAGGTTTTATAATGTTCGATTGCTTTATTTCTGTTCAACTTTTGAACTTGACCAACCATTTCATTAATTGTTCTAAACCCGAGTTTCGCCATAATTTCCCGTAATTCTTGAGCGACGAAATACATGTAGTTTACAACATGCTCAGGCTTTCCTGTAAATTTTTTTCGCAACTCTGGATTTTGAGTAGCAATCCCGACAGGGCAAGTATTTAAATGACAAACACGCATCAAAACGCAGCCTGATGCTACGAGTGGCGCTGTTGCAAATCCAAATTCTTCTGCGCCCAACAGGCAGGCTATGGCAACATCACGACCTGTTTTTAATTGCCCGTCACATTCTAAAACAACACGATTCCGTAAATCATTCATAACCAAGGTTTGCTGTGCCTCCGAGATTCCAAGTTCCCAGGGTAATCCTGCGTGACGTAATGAGGTTAAAGGAGATGCTCCGGTCCCTCCGTCAAAACCTGAAATTAAAATAACATCTGCTTTTGCCTTGGCGACACCTGCCGCAATTGTTCCAACACCAATTTCTGATACTAATTTGACATTTACGCGAGCTTCACGATTAGCAGATTTAATATCGTAAATTAATTGCGACAAATCTTCTATGGAATAAATATCATGGTGAGGTGGTGGAGAAATTAATCCAACATAGGGTGTCGAATTTCTTGTTTTGGCAATTTCAGGATTTACTTTTTCACCAGGTAACTGACCTCCTTCGCCTGGCTTAGCTCCTTGTGCAATTTTTATTTGAATTTCTTTGGCATTGGTCAAGTAATTAGACGTCACACCAAAACGACCTGAAGCGACTTGCTTAATTGCCGAATTTTTCCAATCTCCTTGGGAATTTTTATAGAATCTTTCTTGATCCTCACCTCCTTCACCCGAGTTTGATTTACCTCCAATTCTATTCATTGCAATAGCTAAATTCTCATGAGCCTCTTTACTTATAGACCCATAGGACATGGCTCCAGTTTTGAAGCGTTTAACAATTTCTGTCCATGGTTCCACTTCTTCTAAAGGAATCGGATCAAATTGATCAAATTCAAAAAGTCCTCTGATGGTCATAAGGCTTTTTGATTGATTATTGATAAGTTGAGAATATTCCTTATACGTGGAGGCTTTGTTGGTTCTTACACTCTCTTGAAGCTTGGCCACAGTAATTGGATTAAACATGTGTTTTTCTTGCCCACGTCTCCATCTATAGTCACCGCCTATTTCAATGTCTATGTTTGTGTCATTTATTTGAAATGCCTTCCTGTGACGTTTGACAATTTCTTGTTCTATCTCTCTTAGACCAATACCCTGAATTCTCGTAGGAGTATTTGGAAAATATTTCTTGACTGTTGCTGTGTCAATTCCTATACATTCAAATAATTGTGACCCTCGATAGGAATTTAAAGTAGAAATTCCAATTTTATTCATAACTTTCAAAATACCCTTACCAATACCTCTATTGTAATTTTTGATAGCTGATAAATAGTCTAAATTATTTAGGTTGTTTGCTTCAATTTGAGCTTGTACTATTTCATTAACGATATAAGGATTTACAGCACTAGCACCAAAACCAAATAACAGAGCAAAATGATGTACTTCACGAGGTTCTGCCGATTCAATAATTAAACTTATTTTGGAGCGCTTTTTTAATTTGTGTAACGCATGATTTACATAAGAGCACGCTAATAAAGCTGGAATTGGGGCGTGCTGGTCATCTACATATCTATCTGATAATATGATAATATTGGCGCCAGCATCAATAGCCTGTGACGCTTTAAATACTAATTTTTCAAGAGCTTTTTCAAGTTCATTTAATCCTCTATTGACCTGATATAGAATGGAGATTGATTCAATCTTAAAGTTAGGATTTGAATCAAAATTTCTAATCTTATCTAAATCATGTTTTGAAATAACTGGATTTTGTATTTTTAATTTTTTACAATGGTTTTCATTGATTTGAAATAAATTAACATCACTCCCTAAAGTCAAGCTTATATCTGTAATTAACTCCTCTCTAATACCATCAAGAGGTGGATTAGTAACTTGTGCAAATAATTGTTTAAAGTAATTATACAATAACTGAGGATGTTCAGATAATATCGCAATTGGTGTATCACTTCCCATTGAGCCAATGGGTTCTTTACCGAATTCAGCCATTGGCCCTATAATTGTTCTTTTATCTTCTTGAGTGTAACCAAAAACGATCTCTCTCTTTTTTAAATCAATTTCCTCATACGAAATAGGACCTTTTTTTGCAGAAATATCTGATAAATGAACCATATTTTGACTTAACCATTTTCTATATGGATGTTTTTTCGCAATGCTTTCTTTAATCTCCTCATCATTGACAATCTTTCCCTTATTCATATCAACCAAAAACATTTTTCCCGGCTCTAAACGACCATGATATTCCACATTTTCAGGTTTAATATCAACCACGCCTGTTTCTGAAGACATAATAACATTACCATTTTTAGTGACTGTGTAACGCGAAGGACGTAATCCGTTTCTATCCAAAACAGCCCCTATAAAATTTCCATCAGTAAACGGAATAGATGCTGGGCCATCCCATGGCTCCATCAAACATGAGTTATATTCATAAAATGCTTTTTTTACGTCTGACATACTTGGGTTTTTCTCCCAAGCTTCTGGCACAAGCATCATCATTGCCTCTGGTAATGATCTTCCAGAAATTAGCAATAACTCAACTACCATATCCAATGTTGCAGAATCTGATTTTCCTCTTAAAATGGTTGGTATGATTTTTTTAATATCGTCACCAAGCTTATCACATGACAATATTTCTTCACGCGAAAACATTCTTGAAACATTCCCTCTTAACGTGTTAATTTCTCCATTGTGACATATGTAGCGAAAAGGTTGTGCCAAGTCCCACGTAGGAAAAGTATTTGTCGAAAAACGCTGATGAACAAGAGCTAATCGCGTTACCAAAGTACTATTGAATAAATCTAAGTAATATTCATTGATATGTTCAGGCTTTAGTAAGCCCTTAAATATGATTATTTTATTTGACAGGCTTGGTATATAAAAAAAAGTAGACTCCGATAATTTGGAACTATAGATAGTATGTTCAGCTATTTTTCTAGCAGCAAAAAGCTTAAGATTAAATTCACGCTCCGTCTGAACATCAGAAGATTTTCCAACAAAAATTTGTTTGATAAAAGGCTCTGTTTTTTGAGCGACTTTCCCCAGGATTTTATTGTTGACGGGCACGTCTCTCCAACCTAATAATTTTAAGCCTTGTTTTTCTATTTCATGTTCTAAAATATCTTTACAATACTGACGTTGATTTTCTTTTTTGGGCAGAAACACATTACTTACAGCATACTCACCTATTTCAGGCAACTCAAAATCACAAAATATCTTAAAAAATTTATGAGGAATATCAATTAATATTCCAGCACCATCTCCTGTAACGCCATCCGAACTTACCGCGCCTCTGTGCTCCAACTTAACTAAAATTTCTAATGCCTTGTGAATAATATCATTGGAACGCTTACCATGTAAACTGCAGATAAATCCTGCGCCACAATTATCATGTTCAAATTCTGGTAAATAAAGCCCTTGTTCTTTTAACATACACGTAAATTTTTACTGTCTTACAACATTCGGAATTTACGAATATAGAGGGTCCCGATGTATTAAAAAAAAAGCATAAAAAGTTTTATGAGATTAATAAAATAACATCATCTCATTATTATTTTAATCAATTTAGATGTCTTAAAATACGAAATTCTGAATACATGAAATCTAACAAAAATGTCTTTTTACTACGAAAACGATTTCGAATAATTGCTATTACTGATAATACTTTAATAAAATCTTTATTTCGCCTCATTTTCCAAATACATAAATTATGAAATTATTTAAATTTAATTATTTTAACATGAGTGTATTAAAAAATAGGGGGTATAAATTACAAAAATGATAAAAATAAATAGTATACCCCCTTTTTTTTGGGGGTCTATTTTAAATTTATATAGATTTGTGACTCATTAATTGAAAAATATAACTTTATGAAACAATTATTTACATTCTTTTTTATCATGTCTGCGTTTATGACAACCGCACAAAAGTCATCAGAGGAAATTACAGAAGCTAGCACTAATAAATCAATAACAATTTCAGGTAGTATTGACGCTTACTATAGAGCCAATATTACGGCGCCTAATGATGAAAATGCAATTGCCCCTGCATCATCATTTGCCAACCTTCCAGGGTTTTCACTTGGTATGGCAAACATCATTTTTGGATACGAAGGTGAGAAAGTAGGATTTGTTGCTGACTTAGTTTTTGGCCCAAGAGGAACAGATGCGATATTCGCCTCACCCATGTACTCTGCCACTGGAAACATCGTTAATCAATTGTATGCTTACTGGAATATTAGTGACTACTTAACATTAACCATGGGAAATTTTAATACATTCCTTGGCTATGAAGTTATTTCACCAACAGCAAATTTCAATTATAGCACTTCCTATCTTTTTTCTTATGGTCCTTTTAGTCATACAGGTTTGAAAGCCGATATAACGCTAAGCAATGACGTTAGTCTTATGCTGGGGGTTTTTAATGATACAGATTTAACAGAATTTAATCCAACAGGAAATTACGCTTTTGGTGCACAATTGGGATACAAAAATCAATATTTGAACTTATTATTAGACCCATCGTTTACCGAAATTGATTTTACAGGTGGAGTAGACATTTCAGACACCTTCTTTTTAGGTGTAAATGCAGCCTATCTCGACGTTGAAAACAGTGGTTCTTTTGCAGGTGTCGCATTGTATCCACAAATAACGACTTCTGAAGCCTTTACAATTGGATTGAGAGGCGAGTATTTTTTAGAAACAGAACTTGGAGTAGGTGCAATTGGCAGCTATGACAATAAAGGTGACGCTTCTGTTTTTGCAATAACACTAACTGGAAGTTACCAAATCGATAATCTAATTATTAAGCCAGAAATAAGACTTGACTCAGCCAGCGAAAATGGAGCCTTCATTGACAACGATCTTGCAGCTGCTAAAAGTTTAGGATCCTTTGTGTTGGCTGCTATTTACGCATTTTAATTAATAAAAACTGAAAAATAAAACTTATGAAGAAAGTTGAAGCTATTATTCGGAAATCAAAATTTTCCGCAGTCAAAAAAGCCCTCCACGAAGTTGGTGTAAATTTTTTCTCGTATTGGGATGTTACAGGACTCGGGAATGAAAAAGAAGGACATGTCTATCGTGGTGTTTCTTATAGCACAAGTGATATTCAAAGAAGATTCTTATCTATTGTTATCAATGATGACTTTGAATCAGTAACCATAAAAGCAATCCTTGAAGCTGGCTCAACAGGTGACGTTGGAGATGGTAAAATTTTTGTGTCTCACATTGAGGAAGTGTATAGAATACGAACAGGGGAAAAAGGAGGTCAAACTTTAAAATAAAAAACATGGAATTATTAACTACAAATAATGTATGGATGATGATCTGTACAGCACTCGTTTTCTTTATGCATTTAGGATTTGCATTTTTAGAAATTGGATTGACACGTCAAAAAAATACAATTAATATCCTATTTAAAAATATTTTTATTATTACCATAGGTCTGCTGCTATATTGTTTAGTTGGATTTAATTTAATGTATCCAGGAGAGTTTAATGGCTATTTAGGATTTGCAGGTTTTGGTTTAGAATCTCCACTTACAGAAGCAGGTGTTTTAGACTTGACCTATAATGAAGGTTACACCTATTGGACTGATTTCTTATTTCAGGGAATGTTTGCAGCTACAGCAGCAACAATTGTATCCGGAGCGGTAGCCGAGCGCATGAAAATCGGACCTTTCATGATATTTACCGTTTTATATGTTGGTTTTATTTATCCTATTGCTGGTTCTTGGAAATGGGGTGGAGGCTTTTTGCAAACACTTGAGACTCCTTTTTATGATTTTGCGGGATCAACATTAGTGCATTCTGTTGGCGGCTGGGCAGCCCTTGTCGCTGTATGCTTACTCGGATCGCGCATCGGAAAATTTAAAAATGGTAAACTTCAAGCCATTCCTGGTCATAATATCCCGTTGGCTACAGCCGGTGTTATTATTTTATGGCTCGGTTGGTTTGGATTTAATGGAGGCTCTGTTTTATCTGCAAACCCTGAATCAACATCATTAACTTTAGTCACAACATGCTTAGCAGCAGCGGCTGGTGGTGTAGTAGCAGCATTAGTATCATTTATAAAATTTAAAAATTTAGATTTAACAATGTTTTTAAATGGGATTCTAGGAGGATTAGTCGGTATAACTGCAGGTGCAGATCAAATGAGTCCAACTGATGCTATTCTCATCGGAATTGTTGCAGGTGCAATCATTGTTGTTGCTGTCTCCTTAATTGATAGATTAAAATTAGATGATCCCGTTGGAGCCATAGCAGTGCATTTGGTATGTGGTGTTTGGGGAACTTTGGCTGTTGGGGTATTTGGAAACCTTGCAAGCAAAGCTCAATTCATGAGCCAACTTACAGGTGTTGTGTCTTATGCGGCTATATGTATCATTTCCTCATTTGCCATTATATACTCACTCAAGAAGGTTGTCGGGATTAGAGTTTCTGAACGAGAGGAGTTAGAAGGTCTTGACGCTCACGAACACGGCATGGATGCCTATCCAGATTTTAGATTAAATGAGCATTAACTTTTAGTTAGTTATGCTATTTTACACAAAACCCTTCAACATTTCTATTGAAGGGTTTTTAATATAGTTCAGCTATTCGAAATGTTTAAGCAGAATTTCTACTAGCATTTATATTTCCATACAATGAGCGTGTAACCATGGTACGATAAACTTCCAGGTCTTCATCCTTGGTCATTCCTGATTTTTCTAATTCTTGAATTTTCTTTAATGCATATTGCTGAATTGTCAAAAGTGGCAACACAATAGATTCGCGCACCGCAATTGACGCCTTTCCTGTAGGCTCTTCTTCCATGAGTTCATCATATCCTGTTAATTTCAAAATGAGATCTTTGGTAGTGATGTATTCTTCATAAATAAGCTTCCAAAAGTCTCCATATTCTGCATCTTCAGACATGTATTTTGTTAAGTTAAAAAATGACTTAGATAAAGACATCATACTATTTTCAATTAGAGTCTTGAAAAAATCAGATGTTTTAAACAATCGCCGAGCTTTATCAAACTCACCAATATCGTCGTAATGCTTTAAAGCAGTTCCAACACCAAAAAATCCAGGAACATTTTGTTTTAATTGGCTCCATGAACCCACAAACGGAATAGCTCTTAAATCTTTGAACACAAGCTCTTTTGATTGTCCTCGTTTTGCAGGCCTACTCCCAATATTAGTTTTAGCATAATACTTCAAGGTGCTCATGTGCTCCAAATACGAGATAAACTTAGGATGTGCCTTAAAATCACTGTAAGCCTCAAAGCTAAGTCTTGCCAAATCCTCCATAATATCCCTGTTTTCAGGAAGCATACTTAGATCTACATCACTTAAAGTGTTGGAAATTCCAGCACTTATTAATTGCTCCAAATTATATTGGGAAGATTCTAAAGTTCCAAAATTAGAACTAATTGTTTGGCCTTGTACTGTTAATTGAACTTCTTCATCTTCAATAGTTGGTCCTAAAGACGCATAAAAGTTATGTGTTTTCCCTCCTCCACGAGCTGGAGGACCTCCTCGACCATCAAAGAAAATAACAGTAACACCATGATTTCTTGAAATTGTGGTTAATTTTTCTTTGGCTTTATAAATTGCCCAATTGGCCATTAAATAACCGCCATCTTTGGTCCCATCACTAAATCCAAGCATGATGGTCTGTCTGTTTTTTCGTAATTTTAAGTGTGCAGCATAACCAGGATTAGAATATAATTTCTCCATAACGCTAGGCGCATTTTCTAAATCAGTAATCGTTTCAAATAATGGTCCAATATCTACAGTCAAATCCCCCTGAAAGGCAACCAACTTCAACATAGCATATAATTGCATAACGTTTAGTGCCGTTTGGTTGTTACTTATGATATAGCGATTAGCTGCTTTTTCACCATTCGTTTCTTGAATGGTTTTAATGACTTTCATTGTATTTAAAGCCTTAAATGCATCTTTATCTTTAATTAAATTTAAATCAACATAACCTTTGACATTGGACAATACGGATACTTGTTCATTTTCAGAAAGTTCAAAATAATTGATTGGGAAAATTTTACTACCGTTTTCTAATAAGGTT
>Ga0115560_1001031_pt1 | contig 20442 bp, 19 predicted proteins | sample COGITO_mtgs_1105_5_FD_87278 | JGI IMG/M metagenome (GOLD analysis project Ga0115560, IMG submission 87278) | Pelagic marine microbial communities from North Sea - COGITO_mtgs_110509 | ecosystem: Environmental > Aquatic > Marine > Epipelagic | place: Germany:Helgoland, sampling site Kabeltonne... | reverse complement strand
TTCCCATAAAAGATCTTGATGAAACAAAGGCTGCCAAATACCGCAATAAATTTCTGGGATTTGTTTTTCAATCTTTTAATTTAATAAACTATAAAACTGCTATTGAAAATGTTGCCCTCCCCCTTTATTATCAAGGAATAGGAAGCAAAGAACGTCAAGAGATTGCATATGAGTATCTTAAGAAAGTAGGATTAAATCAATGGGCAGAACACCTCCCTAGTGAATTATCAGGGGGTCAAAAACAAAGAGTGGCTATTGCTCGAGCATTAGCATCACAGCCAAAAGTACTGCTCGCAGATGAACCAACAGGAGCATTAGATTCACAAACTTCTGAAGAAGTAATGAGTCTTATAAAAAAAATAAATAATGAAGGAAAAACAATATTAGTTGTTACACATGAACAGGAAATAGCTAATATGTGCAAGAGAATCATTACATTAAAAGATGGCGTAATCATTACAGATATTAGAACACAAAAATGATATTTAGCAAAGATAGTTGGAGAGAAATTTTTGACACAATCAAAAAAAATAAACTCAGAACATTTCTTTCTGGTTTTACTGTTGCTATGGGGATTTTTATTTTTATAATACTATTTGGTTTTGGTAATGGACTACAAAATAGTTTTGCAAAATATTTTACTGATGACAAGGTTAATACTATAAGAATGTACCCAAGTTCAACTTCTTTACCATATAAAGGTTACGCAGCAAATAGAAGAATAGAATTTACTAATCAGGACCTTGTTGAAATTAAAGAGCATTTTAAATCTAAAGTCAAAGATATAGTTGTTAGAAATACAAACTTCTTTCAAATTAAATATAAAGAAAAATCAAATAATTACCAAGTTAGAGCTGTTTCTCCTGGATATAAAGAGGCGGAGATGACTATAATTATGCAAGGGCGGTATCTTAATGAAGGAGATGTTACCAATCGTAAAAAACATGCTGTAATTGGAAGATTGGTTGCTCAAGATTTATTTAATGACAAAAATCCTATTGGTCAATATATTTTTGGAAGTAATCATAGTTGGAGAGTAATAGGTGTGTTTCAAGATGAAGGAGGAGATAGAGAAGAAAGAACTCTGTACGTCCCATATACTGCAATGCAAGAAATACAAAAAAATAATGACAAAATTGAACAGATGATTGTTATATATAATCCAGAGATGGATTATGCCGAATCTATTATCTTAGAAAAAAAAATTGAGAATTTCATGAAAAAGAAGAAATTTATTTCCCCAGAAGATAATAGGGGTGTTTATATTAGTAATACTGGAGAGCGACTTGAAAATTCCAAAAATTTCGAGTGGCTTCTACAAATTGTTGTTTCATTTATTGGCATAGGAACTCTTATAGCTGGTATAATAGGAATTAGTAACATAATGGTATTTGTTGTTAAAGAAAGAACCAAAGAAATAGGAATTAGAAAGGCAATTGGGGCAACCCCTAAAAGCATTACCGCAATGATTTTACATGAATCAATATTTATCACAACAATTTCTGGATATACCGGACTTATCTTTGCTATGATTACACTAAAATTAATAGGGAATAGTTTAGAAGAAAAGTATTTCATTTCCAATCCATATATAGAAACAGGGGATGCAATATGGGCAACTGTAATATTAATATTTTTTGGCGCTTTAGCAGGATATCTACCCGCAAGAAAAGCAGCTAAGATTAAACCAATAACTGCTTTAAGAGACAAATAGATGAATTCATTATTTGATAAAGATACTTGGCAGGAAATTTTTGGCTCAATAAGTCAGAATAAAATAAGAACTATAATAACTATTATTGGAGTTCTATGGGGAATATTCTTGTATATCGTCTTATCTGGATTGGCTAAAGGTGTTGATAATGGCTTTGAAAAACAGTTTGAAAGAATATCTTCTAATAGTTTGTTTATTTGGTCTCAGAATACAAGTATTCCCTATGCAGGATTTAAGACTTCTAGAAACTGGGATTTAAAATTAAGTGACGTAGAAACATTGAAAAAAAATATTCCAGAAATACAATATATTGCCCCAAGAATTCAAAGAGGAAATTACGGTTCATCTGGAGCTAATGTTGGAAGAGGAACACGTTCAGGGACATTTAATATTTATGGTGACTTCCCTATTTTAACAACAATATCAACAAAAGATATATATGAAGGTGGTAGATTTATTAATGAACTAGACATTAAGGAAAGCAGAAAGGTATGTGTAATAGGAGAGAGAACCCAAAAAGAATTATTTAAGGACAATATAGATCCAATTGGAAATTTTATTAAAATTAATAACATTTACTTTAAAGTTATAGGAATTCATAAATATAGAGATGAAGGAGGTGGAAGTTTTGATGATGATGGAGATATTCATGTTCCTTTTTCTACATTTAAGAGAATCTATAACACTGGAGATTATGTAGGATTTTTACTAATTGCAGGATTTGATTATGTTGATATTATAGCTGTAGAGAGAAAAATAAAAACGCACTTAAAAAAAATTCATAAAATTCATCCCGATGACAAACAGGCAATAGGAGGGTTTAACCTTGGGGCTCTATTCACAAGAATTACTAGTTTTGCAAAAGGAATGTCATTTCTATCATTAATTATAGGAATTGCAACTATTCTAGCAGGAGTTATTGGTATAGGAAATATATTACTAATCTCAGTTAAAGAGAGAACAAAAGAAATAGGAATAAGGAGAGCTATTGGCGCTAGCCCAAATCATATAAGAAAACAGATTATTTTAGAATCTGTCTTTTTAACTATCATTGCAGGTGTAATAGGCATAATCCTTGGGGCATTTGTATTATATATAATTAACATAGCAAGTGAAGGCTCAGAAATACCATTTACAAATGCAACAGTTCCAATTAGCTTTATATTAGGCGCCCTATTTTTAATGGTGGGGTTAGGCACTTTAATAGGATTTATTCCTGCAGAAAAAGCAATAAGTATTAAACCAATAGAAGCATTAAGAGAAGAATAAAAAATAAAAACTATGAAAAATTACAAGAAAATTGCACTAATATTACTAATTATTGGGATAGTATTTGCTACGGCATTCTTTATAAGATCAAATAATAAAGCATTAGTTCCTTTCGAAACAACTAAGATGATAAAGGCTACAATTGAAAACAAAATAGTTGCAACTGGAAAGGTAGTGCCTGAAGATGAGGTAGAAATAAAACCTCAAATTGCTGGAATTATTGACAAGATTCTAGTAAAAGAAGGAGACAAGGTTAAAGCTGGAGACTTACTAGTAAAAATAAAAGTTGTGCCAAATGAACAAACTCTTAATAGCGCTGAAGGAAGAGTAAAGAGTTCTAGAATTATTTTAACCAATTCAGAGATAGAATTTAAAAGAAATAAATCTTTATTCTTAAAAGAGATTATTTCAGAGCAGGAGTATAATAATATTGAACTTCAATATAATCAATCACTTCAAAACTTGAAGAATGCTGAAAGTGATCTTCAAATTATAAAATTAGGATCTTCTGATGGATCAAGCGTTACAAATACAGATGTTAGAGCTACAATCACAGGAACAATATTAGAAATACCAGTTAAGAAAGGTGATCAAGTCATACAAGCTAATACATTTAATCAAGGAACAACTATTGCAACAATTGCAGATTTAAATATCATGATATTTGAAGGGAAAGTAGATGAAGGAGAGGTTAGTAAGCTAAAACAAGAAATGGATATGATAATTAACCTTGCGGCTATTGAAGAAAAAAACTATCCAGCAAAATTAAAATTTATTGCACCTAAGGGAATTGAAGAATCTGGTGCCGTACAATTTAAAATAGAGGCTGACGTATACTTAGATGATGAGTATTTTGTTAGAGCCGGATATAGTGCAAATGCCTCAATAATAACTGCTCAAAGAAAAGAAGTAGATGCCTTAAATGAGGCGGTAATACAGTATGATCTTGAAACCAAAAAACCTTATGTAGAAATAGAAATTGGCAATCAAGAATTTGAAAGAAGAGAAATTGTTTTAGGATTAGCAGATGGAATTAATGTAGAAATAATATCAGGATTAAAAAAAGATGAGAAAGTCAAGATATGGAGTATTACGCAACCTAATAAAAAAGGTGAAATAAGTGTTACCATAACAAATTAAGAAATGAAAACGAAAATGAAATCAATAATCTTTACTGCAATAATCATTCTTTATTCAGTAGACTTAAGTGCACAAAAAAAATGGACACTGAATGAATGTATTGAAAGAGCAATCAACAAAAATATCTCTATTAAGCAATCTAAATTAGATTTAAAAAACACAAGCCTAAGTAAAACGACTGCTATAGCTAACTTCTTACCAAGCATTAACTTAGGATCTTCTCATTCTTGGAATGTTGGGCTTAACCAAAACATCACAACTGGGCTGTTGGAAAATACGACGACTACATCAGCATCTTTAAATGCAAATGTGGGAATTGATTTATTCAACGGGTTACAGAATATTCAACAATTATATCGAGCTAACCTCAGCATTTTAGCAAGTCAATATCAATTGGCTGATATAACAGAAAATATCTCATTATTAGTAGCCAATTCTTATTTACAAATTTTGTTTAATAGAGAAAGTTTGGGGGTCCAATATTCTCAGTTAACCATTGCTAATGAAGAACTAATTATTGCACAAGAACGCTTCAAAACAGGAATCATTCCAAAAGGAGACGTATTAGAAATTGAAGCGAATTTAGCTACTATTGAACAAAATGTAGTAGTAGCCGAAAACAACTATCAACTTTCAAAAATTTCACTGGCACAATTACTGCTTATTTATGAAATTGATAATTTTGAAATAGCACAGGAAACAGCAACTATTCCTGAATCATCAATACTGAATACAAATGTAAATACCATATATTTAACTGCTGTAGCTAAACGTAATGATGTTAAATTAGCAGAAACAAATCTGAAAATTGCCAAGAAAGACTTAGCTATTTCTAAAGGGAGTATCTTGCCAAAAATAACCGGTTACTATTCTTATAGTTCCAGAATATTATTTGATAATCCAAATTCTATTTCAAATCAATTGGATGTTAATGCAGGAGAAAACTTTGGGGTGCAACTTTCAATTCCTATTTTTAATGGAATGGCAAACAATACAAATATCAAAAGAAATAAAATTAATATCCAGAAATCTAACTATGGTTTAGAACAGGTAAAATTGGATTTGAGAAACACCATTACCCAAGCCTATAATGATACAAAAGGTTCATTAAAAGCGTACCAAGCAGCTGAAAAAACAGTAGCAGCTCGCAAATTAGCCTACGAATATGCCAAAGAAAGATTTGATAATGGAGGGATGAATACCTTTAATTTTTTACAAGCTGGACAAAGGAATGAGGCGGCTCAATCAGAAATGATAAAAACAAAATACAATTATATTTTTAAATTAAAAGTTTTAGAATTTTACTTTGGAGAAGCTAGTTTGCAAAACTAATCCACCTTTATTTTAGCAGCCACGTGTTTGGCTTTCTCAACTAAAACTGAAGTATCTTCATTTCCATAAGCTAAAGCAACTGCCATTCTTCTGTAGGGTCGTGTTTTTGGTTTCCCAAAAATCTTAAAATCCGTATTCGTAAATTCTGCTGTTTCATCTAAGCCTGTAAAAATAGGAAAAGTATTATTTTCTTTATTGGCCAAAACTACAGCTGAAGCGCCATTTCTCACAAGCGGTATGTCCAAAACTGGTATTCCTAAAATCGCACGAGCGTGTAACTCAAATTCTGTAAAATTTTGTGTTCCAGCCAAAGTTACCATTCCGGTATCATGTGGTCTTGGTGAAAGTTCAGAAAAATAAACTCCTTCTTTTCCAATAAAAAATTCTACTCCCCACATTCCACTACCTCCAAGAGCCTTTGTCACTTTATTCGCTATTTCTTCTGTCTCTTTTAAATGCACATTCTCCATAGCCATTGGCTGCCAACTTTCTTGATAATCTCCTCTTTCTTGCCTGTGCCCTATTGGCGGACAAAAAAGCGTATTTCCATTATTTTGAGTAAGCGTTAAAAGAGTAATTTCATAATCAAAATCAATAAATGCCTCTACAATTACTTCCATCAAATCCCCTCTTGAACCCTCAAGAGCATAATTCCAAGCTTTTTGTATATCAGCCTCTATTTTAATTACCGATTGTCCTTTCCCTGAACTTGACATTAATGGTTTCACTACACAAGGCATTCCTGTAAATTCTACTCCTTCTTTTAGCTGCTCATAAGAACTAGCATATTTATATTTAGCTGTTTTTACTCCTAAATCAATAGCAGCCAAATCACGAATTGCTTTACGGTTCATGGTAACATTTGCTGCTTTTGCTGTTGGGATTACCGTATATCCTTGCTTTTCATATTCATAAAAACGCTCTGTTCTAATACTCTCTACTTCAGGGACAATAAAGTCAGGAATGTGTTTAGCAACTATTCTATCTAATTCCGCTCCATCTAACATATTAATAACTTCAGACTCATGCGCCACTTGCATAGCAGGAGCGTTTTCATAATTGTCCACTGCAATAACATATTGCCCTAATCTTTGCATTGCAATTACTACTTCCTTCCCTAATTCACCTGAACCTAATAACAGTATCTTATTTCTCATTTCACAAAAGTAAGAAGAATTACTTTCTTGAGTAAATAAGATTCTATTTTTTCATGCAACAAAAACATAATTATATTTAGTATCTTTACCTAAAATTTAATCAGGATGAAAATTTTAAAAGCCCTAACCTTAGTTTGCCTTACTTTAGTATGTTTAACAACCTTTGCACAAAAACCTAAATGGGAGAAAGTGACCTTTCAAGTTTTGGGGAATTGTGACATGTGCAAAACAAAAATTGAGACAGCAGCAAAAGGAGTTGAAGGTGTAAAAACAGCACGATGGAATCTTCTAAACGGTAAGATGAAAGTAAAATTTAATCCTGCAATTACAAATACTGACAAGATACAACAGGTAATAGCTGGCATTGGCTATGACACTGAAAAATATAAAGCGACTGATGAGGTTTATAACAATCTACACCACTGTTGCAAATACGAAAGATAACAACAAATTATACTCATGAAAAAGACCCTAATGATTATTACAGCAATTCTAACTACTTTAGGATTTGCTTATGCTCAAACTACTGCTACTGATTTTACAACTAATGATTGTAACGGAATATCACATACGTTATTTGATGAATTAGATGATGGTAAGGTGATTGTTATCTCATGGGTAATGCCATGTAATCCTTGTGCTACTTATGCAGGCTATGCATCAGATGCAGTACAATCTTTTGCAACTAGCCATCCAGGAATAGTGAAGCATTATCTATCCGATGATTATGGAGACAATACATGTTCCCAGTTAGCAGGATGGGCAGCAAATTTTAATATTACAACAGATGCTATTTTCTCTGTTGCAAATATGCTAAATATGACTGATTATGGATCTCCAGGGATGCCAAAAGTAGTTGTTTTAGGAAAAAATACACATACAATATATTATAACGAAAATAATAATAAACCCACTTACATTGGTGTAAAAGATGCGATAACACTTGCTCTTTCTCCAACAGTTCAAATAGATGAGCAAGTAGACAAATCTTTTAACTTAACAGCTTATCCTAACCCTACAAATGGGCTACTTAATGTGAATTACACAAGCAATACACCAGTTCAGTTTGATGTAATTAATATGTTGGGAGAAAATGTATTCAGCCAAAAAACCAACAATACAAAAAACACTACTATAGATGTAAGTAACCTAAACAAAGGGTTTTATTTCTTGCAGATGACTACTGAATCAAAAAAAACAAGCCTTAAATTTACATTGAATAATTAATCAATATGCGTTTAATTGTACTGCTTATTTTTAGCTTTTTGTTTCAAAATATTGCTTTTTCACAAGGATGTTGCTCGGGAGGAGGAAGTAACCCAATAGCAGGAGGAACTGCTACTGGAGTATTGCAAAAATACCAAATGGAGGTGTCTCTAAATTATCAAAACAGTACCTCAAATAAATTTTTTGAAGGTACAGAAGAAGTTATTCAAGTGGGAATATATGATAAGCTTAGTAGTGAATACCTATTTTTAAGAACAGATTATGGGATTAGTAAAAAACTAACCCTTTCTATAGCAGCAGGATATCACTTAAATAAAAATTTAAGCTATGAAGGCAAAGATACCAGTGCTAGCTCATCAGGAATGGGAGATATAATAATCTTCCCAAGGTATGATATTTACAATGAAACTAAAGGCAATATCCGTTCAGAAATTACTTTAGGGATTGGGCTTAAAATACCTATTGGCTCTCATACAGACACTATGAAAATACGGAATAAATGGGAGCTAATACCACCAACTATTCAGCTCTCTACCGGTGGTACGGACTTGATGTTTTATTCTTTCTTTTTGAGGGAATATAAAAAACAAAAATTTAGACTTTTTGTAAACTCTTTACACATAAGAAAAGGATATAACTCTTTGGATGAAAAATTTGGTGATTATACAAGTATATCCTTATTTGCCAGCAAGACCTTTTTTAGAAAATGGGGCTTAACAACACAATTAAAAGGAGAAAGAATAGGCCAGTTAGAAGCAAAACAATCTAAATTACTTAAATTAATGCTAGTTGATGGTTATTCACAAGAAACTATTGACTTAAGTGAAAAACAAAAATCTACAGGTAGTAAAAAATGGTTATTTATTCCTCAACTCAGTTATTCTCAGAATGGTATTACAATTTTCGCAACAAGTGAAATTCCATTATACCAATATCTTAACGGAAACCAAATAGGCTCAAACCAACAATTTACTTTTGGTATCAATTATCGTTTTCTGACAAAAGAATGTGAACCTGAATTTGAGTTATAGGAATAACAACTATGCGTCTCTCATAAATTGCTTAGCAATATACTTTCCTAAAATATCAAACTCAATATTCACTAACGAACCCTCTTTAAGCTCATGAAAATTAGTATGCTCATGCGTATAAGGAATAATAGCTACTGAAAAAGAAGTATCTTTGGAATTAACAACTGTTAAGCTTATACCGTTTACACAAACAGAACCTTTCTCCACCGTCATATTGTCGGATTCCTTGTGCTTAAAAGTATATACATAAGAACCATTTTCTTTTTTAACCTCTACGCACTTTGCCGTTTGATCAACATGACCTTGTACCATGTGCCCATCAAGCCTATCTCCAACTTTAAGGCACCTTTCTATATTTACTTTACTCCCAACTAATAATAAACCAATATTGGATTTATCCAAAGTTTCTTTAATAGCAGTAACAATATATTCATCTCCATTAATTTTAACTACCGTTAAGCAAACTCCATTATGCGCTACACTTTGGTCAATTTTTAATTCTGAAGTAATAGTCGACTTTAAGGAAATATGTACATTACTTCCTTCACTTTCAACTTTAACAACCTCAGCTATTTGCTCAATAATTCCTGTAAACATCTTAATAATCTATTACTTGTTGTTCCATTTCAGGCATTTCTCTTTCCGCATACAATTGCGTTCTTAACTGTGGTTCAAATCCTGCCTCTTTTATGCATTCCTGAATACTATTAGCGGTAAACCTATGAGGTGCTCCTGCAGCCGAAACTACATTTTCCTCAATCATTATTGAACCCATATCATTAGCCCCTCCATGCAAAGTAAGTTGTGCTGTATCTGCACCAACCGTAAGCCATGAGGTTTGAATATTCTTAATATTTGGCAACATAATTCTGCAAATAGCAATCATACGCATGTACTCATCAGCTGAAGTATTGTTATTAATACCTTTTACCCTTTGCAATAGCGTTCCATCATCCATAAACGGCCAAGGAATAAAGGCTAAAAATCCATTTTCTCCTTCAGGTTTTTGGGCCTGTACCTCTCTAATTCTCACTAAATGATCAAAACGTTCTTCTATAGTTTCAATATGTCCAAACATCATAGTTGCTGATGTAGTTAAGCCTACCTTGTGGGCAACTTTCATAACATCCAACCATTCCTGCCCAGTACATTTTCCTTTTGAAATTAAGCGTCTGACCCTATCACTTAAAATTTCTGCTCCTGCTCCAGGCATACTGTCCATTCCTGCAGACTTTAGTTCAGTTAACGCATGCTCATGAGTATGTCCTCCAATTTTACAAATGTGAGCTACTTCTGGGGGTCCAAGTGCATGCAATTTCATCTCAGGATAAAGCGCCTTTAAATCACGGAATAATTTTGTGTAATAATCCAAACCTAAGCCTGGATGATGCCCTCCTTGTAAAAGCAATTGATCCCCACCATATTTTATAGTTTCTTCAATTTTAACTTTATAGGTTTGCATATTAGTTATATACACTTCTTCATGCTTTGGATGACGGAAAAAATTACAGAATTTGCAATTAGCAGTACAGGCATTAGTCGTATTTACATTTCTGTCAATCTGCCAAGTAACAACATTACCAGGCACTTGCATTTGCCTTAATTCATTAGCTGTCCACATCAAATCAGCAGTAGGTACATTTTCATATAAAAACTGACCTTCTTCTGCTGATAAAAATTCTTTTTTTAATGCTCTTTCAAGCAATTGCTTACTCTCCATAAAATTACTTAGTTTTGTAGCCTCAAAATTACACAATATTATGAAGACTATAATCAAAAAGAAACAAGCATTTTCTACTGACGAAAATTTAATTATTTTATGCGATAAGAAAAGTAATTTATCGGAATTTAACCTTAACAAGGACGAGCTTAATTATATCCAAAAGGATCAAAAGGAAGATAATGAAATTATCACTATTAATCAATATAATAGATTAATTTTTTTGGTGAATCCTAAAGCAGAGAAAAACGTAAATAAACACCTTGAAGATGTTCGTTTATTAGGAGATAAATTACAAGGAATTCTAAAAGATGAGGATTCTGCAATCATTATTGATGTAAAAGGAAATCAAACTGAAGTATTAGCAATTGCTGAAGGAATGGCATTAGCAAATTATACGTTTACTACTCATAAAACCAACCCAAAACCAAATAAATTAACAACACTTTATTTATGTAATAAAGCATCAAAAAACGATGCCGAGGAATTACAGAATATAGTAGATGCTGTTTATTTAACAAGAGATTTAATTAACGAACCTTTCTCTCATATGACAGCTAAGAATTTAGCTGATGCTGCTGTTAATTCAGGGAAGAAAAATGGAGTCAACACCACTGTTTTCAATAAAAAGAAAATTGAAACCTTAAAAATGGGAGGGCTATTGGCGGTAAACAAAGGAAGTATTGATGAGCCTACTTTCACGATTATGGAATACAAGCCAAAAAATGCAACAAACAAACAGCCTATTATTTTAGTGGGGAAAGGGATAGTATATGATACAGGTGGATTAAGTTTAAAACCTACTGCCAACTCTATGGATTTAATGAAAACTGACATGGGAGGTTCTGGCGTAGTAATTGGTGCTATGCAAGCCATTGCAGCCAACAAATTAGATAAATATATTATTGCCTTAATACCTGCAACTGACAATCGCCCTTCAGGAAATGCTTATGCGCCAGGAGATGTAATTACAATGCATGACAAGACAACTGTAGAGGTATTAAATACAGATGCTGAGGGGAGATTAGTTTTGGCTGATGCACTCAGTTTTGCAAAAAAATATAAACCTGAATTAGTAATTGACTTAGCTACTTTAACAGGTGCAGCTTCAGCTGCAATTGGGCATTACGGAATTGTGAGTATGCATAATGGATCTGAAAAAGAACATTCGGAATTAAAAAAGGCGGGAGCAACAACTCACGAGCGATTAGCAGAGATGCCATTTTGGTCTGATTATGATGAACTTATAAAATCGGAGGTTGCAGATATTAAAAACTTAGGAGGCCCTTCTGGTGGAGCAATCACAGCTGGAAAATTCCTGGCACATTTTGTTGATTACCCTTGGATTCATTTGGATATTGCAGGACCTACTTTTATAAAAGCAAAATACGGATACAGAGGAAAAGGCGCAACGGGAATGGGAGTTAGATTATTATATCAATTTATAAAAAATAGAGCCTAATGAGTAAAATTAAAGTAGGTATCTCAATAGGCGATTTAAATGGTATTGGTCTAGAAACCATCATCAAAACTTTTAAGGATAGTAGGATGATGGACTTTTGCACGCCAATTATTTTTGGATCGACAAAAGTGGCTGCTATTCACCGAAAAGCACTTGAGATGCAAGACTTTAATTTTAATATCATAAATAAGACAGAAGACGCACATCCAAAAAAAGTAAATCTATTAAATATTTGGAAAGATGAAGTCGAAATAAATTTTGGTAAAGCTACAACACGCTCAGGGGAGCTTGCTTTTGATTCATTGAAACAAGCTACACAAGCTTTTAAAGATAAAAAAATTGATGTTTTGGTTACCGCTCCAATTAACAAAGCCTCTATTCAGGAAAAAGTAAGTGGTTTTATTGGGCACACTGAATTTCTACAAGGAAATTTTGATGGAGAGTCCTTAATGATTATGCTAAGTGAAGTAATGAAAATCGCTTTTGTTACAGGACATGTACCATTAACAGAAGTAAAAAAAGCAATTACGACCGAAAATATTTACACAAAAACAGTCCAATTAAATACTTCATTAATTCAAGACTTTGGCATAAGAAAACCAAAAATTGCAGTACTCGGACTTAATCCTCATGCAGGAGAAGAAGGCATGCTTGGTAAGGAAGAAAATGATATTATTACACCGACAATAAAAAAATTAAAAGAAGATGGTATAATGGCTTTTGGGCCTTACCCTGCTGATAGTTTTTTTATTAATAAGAATTTACAACAATTTGACGGGATTCTATCCATGTATCATGATCAAGGGTTAACAGCTTTTAAAACATTATGTTTCTCGCAGGGGGTTAACTATACTGCAGGACTAAATATAGTGCGCACTTCACCAGTACACGGCACGGCTTATGAAATTGCGGGACAAGGTATTGCTGATGAAAAATCCTTTAGGCAAGCTGTATATTTAGCCTGTGATATTTTTAAAAAAAGGGCTGAGTTTCAGGAGTTAAATAAAAATCCTTTAGCTTTTAAAACAAGAAAGTAAACTTAATACGTTCAGAACGAATAAATTTGTATCTTTGCAGCCCTTTAAAATTCAGGTGTATGGATGATTTTAAAATAAAATTAGGAGCAATTAATGGTGGTGAAAACTGCTTTTCATTTGAAATAAAGGACCAGTTCTTTGAAGAATTTATATTGTCTGATGTAGAGCATGCTAATGTTACAGTTACGGCTTTACTAGATAAAGAGGGAGATAGATTAGCGCTAACACTTACTATTGATGGCAAAATAAATAAGTTGCTTTGTGATATTTGTACGGATGAAATTTCTGTAGATATTACTGCTGAAACTAAAGTGATTATCAAAACAACTGATGAGGATTTAGTTTCAACTGACGAGATATTTTATGTCAAAACAAGTGAAAATGCAATAGATTTAAAACAATTAATTTTTGAATTGATTATTTTAAATCTACCAAAAAAAAGACAACACGCTTTGAGTAAAGACGGAAGTAGTGAATGTAATAAGGAAATGATTGATTTAGTAAATAAATATACAGTCAAAGAAGAAAAGTCATCTGACCCTAGGTGGGATGCATTAAAAAAATTAAAAATAAAATAGTAAAAGAAAGAAAATGGCACATCCTAAAAGAAAAATTTCTAAGACTAGAAGAGATAAAAGAAGAACGCATTATAAAGCATCAGCTACAACAATGTATTCTTGCCCTAATTGTAGTACTCCAGTACAATATCACAGAGTTTGTGAAGAATGCGGAACTTACAGAGGGAAACAAGCAATAGAAAAACAAGTATCTTTATAATTCTTTAATAGAATTTTGTAGCTTTATCCCTATATAAAACTACAGTCTATTTATGAGAATCGGTATAGATATTATGGGAGGAGATTATGCTCCTCAAAAAACTGTTCATGGAGCAATTCTTGCTCTAAATGAACTCCCAAGCGATACTAAAATAGTTTTGTTCGGTAGAGAATCTGAAATTCTTACCGAGTTAAAAAAATATAATATTAATGCAAATAATTTTGAAATTATTGATTGTACTGATCTTATTGATATGGGAGAACACCCTACAAAGGCCTTTAAATCAAAACCAAATTCTTCTATTGCAAAAGGATTTGAATACCTAGCAAAAGGAAAAATTGATGGCTTTGCATCAGCAGGTAATACTGGGGCAATGTTTGTTGGAGGTTATTATTCAGTAAAAGCAATAACTGGGGTTTTACGTCCAGCAATTTCTACCTTAATTCCCAGAGAAGATGGAGGTGTGACTGTACTTTTAGATGTTGGTGCTAATGCCGATTGCAAACCTGATGTTTTGTATCAATTTGGGATTTTAGGATCTTTATTCTCCGAATATGTTTGCGGTATAAAATCCCCTAAAGTTAGTTTACTAAACTTAGGAGAAGAAAAAACCAAAGGGAATATGCTTACCCAAGCAACTTACAGTATGATGGAAAAAAATTCTGACTATAACTTTATTGGAAATATTGAAGGAAGAGATATTTTTGATTCCCAAACGGATGTAATTGTTTGTGATGGATTTACAGGTAATATTGTACTTAAAGAAGCTGAAGGAATCTACTCAATTATGGAAAAAAGAGGATTACTTGACGATTACTTTAAGCGCTTCAATTATGAAAATTATGGAGGTACCCCTATCTTAGGACTGAACAAAACTGTAATAATTGGACACGGGATATCAAATGAGATTGCAATTAAAAATATGATTACACTTACTAAAGATGTTGTTGAAGCAGATTTGAGAAGTAAAATAAAAAACGAACTTAACTAATGGAGAAAATAAATGCTGCTATAACTGGAGTTCAGGGCTATGTTCCAGATTATGTCTTAACAAATAAAGAACTAGAAACTCTAGTTGACACTAATGATGAATGGATAGTTAGTAGAACTGGAGTAAAAGAAAGAAGAATATTAAAAGAAGAAGGCAAGGGAAGTTCTGAACTAGGAACTAAAGCAATTAAAGGGCTTTTAGCAAAAACAAACACTTCAGCTGACGAAATTGATTTAATCATTTGTGCTACCGCAACTCCAGATATGGTATTTCCTTCAACAGCTTGTATTATCGCTAATAATATAGGAGCAAAAAATGCTTTTGCATATGACCTCATGGCTGCTTGTTCTGGGTTCTTGTTTGCATTAAGTACTGCATCTAAATTTATTGAAACAGGAACCTATAAAAAGGTGATAGTTGTTGGTGCTGACAAAATGTCATCAATTGTTGATTATACTGAAAGAGCTACTTGTATTATTTTTGGTGATGGAGCTGGAGCAGTTTTACTTGAACCTACAAAAGATGGTTTAGGAATTCAAGACTCTATATTAAAAAGTGATGGTTCTGGTATGGAGTTTTTACATATGAAAGCTGGAGGATCGGCAAAGCCTGCTTCTCATGCTACAATTGATGCTAAAGAACACTATATTTTTCAAGATGGTCAACCTGTATTTAAGGCAGCTGTAAAGTCAATGGCTGATGTTTCAGAAGAAATTATGGAACGTAATAATTTAAGTGCTGATGATGTAGCATGGTTAGTTCCACATCAAGCTAATAAACGAATCATTGATGCTACTGCCAGAAGGATGGGGGTAGGCAACGAGAAGGTAATGTTAAACATTGAAAAATATGGGAATACTACTAATGGAACTATTCCTTTATGCCTATGGGAATGGGAAAATAAATTGAATAAAGGGGATAATATTATCCTTGCTGCATTTGGTGGAGGATTTACTTGGGGTTCAATTTTCATAAAATGGGCTTACGATTCAAACAAATAATTACTTTTGTATTATAAATAAAACTTAAAAAATGGACTTAAAAGACATTCAAGAATTAATAAAATTTGTTGCAAAATCAGGTGCAACTGAAGTAGATTTAGAGATAGATAATATTAAAATTTCTATCAAATCACCAGTAAAGAAAAGAAGAGGTGAGGTAGATGAGATTACAACTATTATACAACAACCAACTCCATCAGTAATGGCTGCACCATTAGTTACTACTAGTGCTATTGCAAGTACGCCTGAAGTTGACGAAAACGCTAATTACATTATAATTAAATCCTCAATGATTGGAACATTTTACCGCTCTTCTTCACCTGAAACCCCTTCATTCGTAAATATTGGAGATACCATTAAAGAAGGGGATACTTTATGTATTATTGAAGCAATGAAGCTATTTAACGAAATTGAATCTGAGGTATCAGGTAAAATTGTAAAAGTTTTAGTTGACGACACAACTCCTATTGAATTTGATCAACCATTATTTTTGGTTGATCCTTCCTAATTATTCTTAAAATAATTGATTATGTTTAATAAAATCCTAATAGCAAATAGAGGAGAAATTGCACTTAGAATTATCCGTACTTGTAAAGAGATGGGAATAAAAACTGTTGCCGTTTATTCTACTGCTGATAAAGATAGCTTACATGTTAGATTTGCTGATGAAGCCGTTTGTATTGGACCTGCTGCTAGCTCAGAATCTTATTTAAAGATTTCTAATATTATAGCGGCGGCTGAAATCACTAATGCAGATGCCATTCACCCTGGATATGGTTTCTTGGCTGAAAACTCAAATTTCTCAAAGATTTGCAGTGAAAACAAAATCAAGTTTATTGGTGCTTCACCAGATATGATTGATGGTATGGGAGATAAAGCCTCAGCAAAAGAAACAATGAAAAAAGCTGGAGTACCTACTATTCCTGGTTCTGTTGGAATTATTCCTGATTTTAAAACTTGTAAAAAACTAGCTGTTGAAGTTGGATACCCAGTAATGCTAAAAGCAACTGCTGGTGGTGGTGGTAAGGGAATGCGGTTAGTTTGGGAAGCTGAAAATCTAGAAGATGCTTGGAATAGCGCCAGACAAGAATCAAAAGCTGCATTTGGTAATGATGGGATGTATATGGAGAAATTCATTGAAGACCCAAGACATATTGAGATTCAAATTATAGGTGATCATACAGGAAAAGCAGCACACCTTTCTGAAAGAGATTGTTCTATTCAAAGAAGGCATCAAAAATTAGCGGAAGAAACACCTTCTCCATTCATGATAGAAAAACTAAGGGATGACATGGGAGAAGCTGCAATTTTAGCTGCTGAAGCTGTAAAATATGAAGGAGTAGGTACAGTAGAATTTCTAGTAGATAAACATAGGAAATTCTTTTTCATGGAAATGAATACTCGTATTCAAGTAGAACATCCTATTACTGAGGAGGTAGTAGATTATGATTTGATTCGTGAGCAAATTAAAGTAGCTTCTGGTATTAAAATTTCAGGAGAAAATTATTATCCCCAATTGCATGCAATTGAATGTAGAATTAATGCAGAAGATCCTGAAAATAACTTCAGACCTTGCCCTGGTTTAATTACTAATTTTCATGCACCAGGTGGTCATGGGATTAGAATTGATACACATGTATACGCAAATTATATGATTCCCCCATTTTATGATTCTATGATTGCTAAAGTAATCACAGTTGCACAAACAAGAGAAGAGGCAATTGCTAAAATGGAAAGAGCATTAGATGAATTTATTATTGAAGGAGTAAAAACAACCATTCCTTTTCATCAGAAATTAATGAAAGATAAGGATTTCCGAGCTGGAAATTACACGACCAAGTTCATGGAGACATTCGAAATGTAAAATAAAAAAGCCCACTTTTCAGTGGGATTTTCTTTTGCTTTATAATCTAATTACTCCACTATAACTTTTCTTACAGTAGTTCCTTTATCAGTTATAATCTTTAAAAAGTAGATCCCTTTAATATCAATATCAATTGTTTTACTTTCAGTAGCTAAAAGATATCTTCCATCTACCGCATACACATTTATCTGATTAATTTTCAAATCACTTTTAATATTGATCATTCCTGACGAAGGATTTGGGAAAATGGATACTTCAATATTAATCAATTCATTAATTGCATTAGCGCCACTTAATTCTCCCCATCTTTTTTCAAACTCCTGCAAGTAAATATTAGCAGTTGCCTCATCATGTATAACTAGTGTATTTTCATCAGAATTATTCTCTGCATTACTACTCCAATTATGAGAACCTGTTAATATTGTTGGATCAGAAGCGATTGAATTTGCATCTGCTATAGCATATTTATGATGAAAAGAATTAGTAACCCCCTGATGTGATTTTACATTTACACCTGCGGATACTAAATTAGAGAATTCACTTCCATTAATATTTTCTTGCTCAACTATCCCTCTTACGTTTGTCCCAAATTCGTTATCTTTATCAATTACAGCAATTCCAAGGTCATCTCTAGTAAAGCCTAAAAGCCCAAACTCTAAACTATAATCCACCTCATTAATAAATTCTAATATATGAGATGTTGTTTGATCTGAAGGGGAAAAATACACTTCAACCAATTTTCCGTTAACTTTAAAATTATGAGGGGTATTATCTAGTTTATTATGTCCGAATACTCCTCCCCACATTTCTTCAAATTCCAAAGTATATACTTTTGCAATTGCTTTATCCTGAATGAAAATAAGATTGTTGTAATCATTAAATAAATTTGAAGGATTTGTCCAATTTGTAGAGCCTCCCATGACCCAAGAATTATTGGTTGAATTTGCATCTACAATAATGAACTTATTATGCATAATTCCAGCCGGAGCTGGGTCACGATACACAATTGGAATGTTTGGATTCAGGCTACTTAACATTGTATTTGTCACATCATCATCAGCAATATAACGCACTGTAACTCCTCTAGTGTACGCATCATTGATAGCACCACCAATAGTAGCATCTGAGGCATTATACACACAAATATCCAACGTATTTTGGGCTAAATCCATATATGCTTTAATGGTGTCATTAAAAGCAGTAGTAATATTTTGTGCATAAACTCCTGTTGAAAAACTCACATCAACAGAATGATTAAAATAAGGTCTAATAATTCCTGAAGAATTAGATGCAGTAGAATAAATTCCAATATTTGAAAAAGCTGTATCCAATCCATTGACAGAATAACACTCTACATAATAAAAAGTAGCAGGCTGTAATCCAGTTAAACTAATAGTATGAATTAAGGTATTTCCTCCATTATTTACAGGAGTTCCTAATGAAGTTAATAAACCATAATTACAATTAGTAGTAGAGGAATCTGAAACGCTCCAAGATAAATCAAAAGATGAAGTTGTAATATTTGATTGCATAACAGATGAAGTAAATATCAAAGCACCTGTTTGTATAATATCAGCTGAATCTCTTGGAAGAATTTGATAACCATCATTTGCAGGAGTTGAAAAAGTATATTGTGAAGATATCCCTACTAGTGTAACAAGACCCATAGGAATTAATGAATTTTCTAGAGGACTACCAGCTCTTATGTATACTTTTCCTGTTTCTGCATTAGAAGTAAAATCATGTGTTCCTGCCGTAAAAAGTGATCCTCCACTATTAAAAATTACATTATTAATCTGAATTAATTCTGATTCAGTTGTCTCTCCAATCTGAATAGGAGTAATTAACTGAGGAGTTAATGAATTTCCTGAATTATTAGTAATACTTGAATTCACCGGAGTCATTTCCATAAGCCCATTATAATCAACTAAAATTCCACTAACAGTAACCTCATCTCCTCTTACAACTCCAACTAAAGTCGCTGGGTCATACAATGCAATTCCTGCTGTTGCATCTTCAATATATCGTATCGGACCAAGTTCATCACCATTAGTTACAATACCGGTAATTGTTACAGTTGCTCCAACTCCTTGCGTTCTAGCTGTTGCAATATCCGTTTGCGCAAACCCAACCACACTAAATATTGTAGCTATAATTAATGTTGTTATTTTTTTCATTCTTTTTTTATTTTTTATTAAAAACTAAATTTTGCTGATAGATTCATCCTTCTTCCTAAACCAAAAAATACGCCTGCCGATTTAGCATCAAAATCCTGATAATTGGCATTATAAGGATCGTTATTTTGAGCGTCTGAAATGTACATTTCATCTAATACGTTCAAGACACTAAATCTTATATTTAATCTATTCTTATCAGATAATCTGAACATATATCCACAATGCAAGTCAATTATTTGATATGCTGGAATTTTCCAGCTTTCTCTACCAGCATTAGCTCCATTTAATGACAATGGATCAAAATCAGCATAATAATTATCAAAATAGGTTCCTCTTAACTTTATATATGATTGATGTGTTGGTTCAACCCTTACACTCAAACCATATTGCGTTTGCGCAGCATCTCCAACATGTACGCCATCAGCATCAAAACTTGCAATTATCTCATTGCCAAAATCATCAGTAATCGGATTATTATTATCATCCAAAAAACGTACTGTATCTGAAGATGTCCATTTCCAATTCCCTAAAGACAACAACCCT
>Ga0115560_1001017_pt1 | contig 20586 bp, 20 predicted proteins | sample COGITO_mtgs_1105_5_FD_87278 | JGI IMG/M metagenome (GOLD analysis project Ga0115560, IMG submission 87278) | Pelagic marine microbial communities from North Sea - COGITO_mtgs_110509 | ecosystem: Environmental > Aquatic > Marine > Epipelagic | place: Germany:Helgoland, sampling site Kabeltonne... | reverse complement strand
TAAAGTCCGCATCTTCACGGACAATTCAATTTCACTGGGTCTACGTTGGAGACAGCGGGGGAGTCGTTACGCCATTCATGCAGGCCACCAATTAAATGGCAAGGAATTTCGCTCACGCTCGTCTATATATATTTCTATATTAGGTGGACTCTATCTTAAAGATATAATTTTGACCGGATAGCTCTGATATCGTCTAGACCCTCATCTGTTAAGTGAGCGCCACTATCCATTAATTGAAGAATTTTTTTAACTTTGCGCGAATTTATTTGTTGTTTAGTTGATTTTAACTGATGCTTTTCAAAAAATGGCAAGATTATGTTGTTTAAATGATCTCTAGAGCGTACTCGATAACAGAACACTTTAGACTCATCATTTTTACCTTTGTTCTTACGAACAACGCCGCAACCAAAATAGTCTTTAAGTGCATAAAGCAGCTTAATATCTCTATAATGTTGGGTAACATTAAACTCTGGTTGCACTTGGCATCCCATCATCATTTGTTCATTTTTATTAATAGCCACACCAAAGTGACCTTCACCATCAGTAAACCCAACAATCCATTGAGCTTGTAAATTAGTCATTTATATTAATAATAATTATTTCTTCTCCTACGTATAGTCTCTGAGGATTCTTATAATAAAAAATAAGTCTTTCCTGCTGATTGCCTCCTTGTCTATTACATTTTAACTGCATATTCTTTTTCTTTTATAAGGTCTTATGTTATTGGTTGCCTTTAAAGAAATGTTTTGATACACGAGTAGTAAGTAGTTTTTGAAGATATTCCAGCATATGGTAGGATTTTACTAAGGCAACCTATTCACCTTAGGACCGTCAGAGTTACGGCCGCCGTTTACTGGGGCTTAGATTCGGTGCGATCACACCTCCTGTTCACCTTCCAGCACCGGGCAGGCGTCAGACCCTATACTTCGTCTTACGACTTTGCAGAGTCCTGTGTTTTTATTAAACAGTCGCTCCCCCCGATTTTGTGTCACTGACCAAAGATTTCTCTGAGATCAGTACCCCTTCTCCCGAAGTTACGAGGTCATTTTGCCGAGTTCCTTCAACGTAGTTCTCCCAAGCGCCTGAGTCTACTCGACTCACCCACCTGTGTCGGTTTAGGGTACGGTCTATTTATCTTGACTTTTTCTTGGAAACACCTCGCAGCAATTAAAATCCATTAATTAATCACCACTTACATGCTTCGTCTTACTAAGAAAGGACATTGAATCATAAGTTCAATTATTCCCATCGGCTACAGCTCACGCTTTGACCTTAGGGACCGTCTTACTGTGCGAAGTTTACCTTTACACACAAACCCTTGGGCTTACGGCGATAATGTTTCTAGACATTATTTATCGTTACTCATGTCAGCATTCTCACTTCTGATACCTCCAGCTTATCTAACGACAAACTTTCTCAGGCTTACAGAACGTTCCGCTACGCCGTAATATTAATTACAGTCGCCGCTTCGGTAGATTTCTTAAGTCTCTCTACATCGTCGGTGCTAAACGGCTAGACCAGTGAGCTATTACGCTTTCTTTAAAGGATGGCTGCCTCCAAGCCCACCTCCTGGTTGTTTTAACTGTTTAACTTCCTTCCTCACTGAGAAATCATTTAAAGACCTTAGCGTTCGATCAGGGCTGTTTCCCTCTCGACCCTGGACCTTAGCGCCCAAAGTCTGACTGCCGGAGTCTATTGTCCGTATTCGGAGTTTCTTTGTAGTTGGTAGAGGCAATGCCCCCCCGAGTACAACGAGTGCTCTACCCCAGACTTTTTTTACGACTCCGACGCTATACCTAAATATATTTCGCGGAAAACCAGCTATATCCAAGTTTGATTGGCCTTTCACCCCTACCCACAAGTCATCCAAGTATTATGCAACATACACTGGTTCGATCCTCCATTACCGTTTAAAGTAACTTCAATCTGCTCATGGGTAGATCACTTGGTTTCGGGTATTATTCATTTAACTATACAACATTACTGCTGTAATACGCTCTTTTGAACTCGCTTTCGCTTCGCCTACGTTTATAACTTAAGCTTGCTAAATAAATAAAGTTGCTGACCCATTATACAAAAGGTACCTAGTCACTTATATATAAAGCTCCTAGTGGATGTATGCATTAGGTTTCGGGTTCTTTGAAATCTCTCATAGATACTTTTCACCTTTCCCTCACGGTACTTGTTCACTATCGGTCATTTGAATATTTTTAGGCTTGGAAGGTGGGCCTCCCATTTTCAGACAGAATTTCACGTGTTCCGCCCTACTCTAACGATAAATTATATTAACATCTTACGGGGCTATTACCCTTTGCAGCAAGATATTCAAAACTTTTATATGTCAATTTAATTTATCGGAATCTTCTAAATTCGGCCTATCTCCGCGTTCGCTCGCCACTACTAACGGAATCTCGGTTGATTTCTTTTATACTGGCTAATTAGATGTTTCAGTTCACCAGCTTTAATTACTTAAAAAGTAACTTTCATTATGAAACGGTTTCCCGATCGGAGACCTGCATATTACGGCGTCTCTTGGCTAAATGCAGATTATCGCAATTGTGTACGTCCTTTATTTTATTCAAATGCCTAGGCGTCCCCCTAATGCATTGAGTCTTTTTGTTTGTATGTAGTTATGCTTATAGCTCTATAGCCATATAGATGAATACCCCGACTTGGTTTTAATTAAAATCAGATATTAATGATATTTTACTATATAACTAAACTACTGAACATTACTAGCCGATATCTTAAGCTATTAGCAAAAGATACGGGCTATTTATAAAATTCTCTAACCAATTTTAAATTAATCTTACTTTTATACGGAATATCATTTTGATGCGGGTTTTCTATAACCATAGCTGTTAGAGTACGGAAATCAAACTCAACATATCTAGGTAGAGGTACAGGAAGTTTAATGCTTGAATCCTGTAAGTTACTCTTATTTGATGACCTTGATAGTTTATTTCTTTCAATTCTTAGCTTTAGGCGGTTATTGAATGAAGTATATATTGATTTCCAAACATTTTCATTAGGTGAAACAAAATCACCTACATTTATTATGTAACCTGGAGATCTAATAACTTTACCGTTAATCTTAAAAGATCCGTGGAGAACATCTTGTCGTGCTTTAAAAATAGTTTTAGCAAAACCAATACGGTAAATAAAAGCGTCAAAACGTCTATCAAGTAATCCTTTAAAACTTTGGTTACTTTTAGAATAACCAAATTCAGATTGATCGAATGTTGTTTGAAATTGCGCCTCTGTTAGTTTACCGTACATTTTACGTAAAACCTGTTTAGATCTAAGTCGTTCACCAAAAAGATGTTTTAATGATCTTTTGTTACTAAATTTAGGTACCATAACATGACCTCTACGAACTTTTGACCATTTTCTTCGGTAAAATTGTTTTACTTTCTTTTGACCCCAAACATTATAACCAACTTGATATGAGATTTTATGTCTTGGTTTATGTCGTGATTGCTGACGGATTTTAAGTTGATCCATTTATTTTACTTGTGATTAGTTTTACCTTTAAAGGGTTTTTTAAAAGAAGTCCCCTTTTTTTTGTTAAATCTTTTCTTAACATCCTTATTTTGTGAGTTACCCTTAAGTTTTAGTCGATCAGCGGCTTTTTTAGCAATTAAAGATTTTCTTTTTAGAAGAACTTTACGCTTTGCCTTTCCTGATGCGATTGCTTTTTTAACTAACATTAAAAATAACCCTACAACTTCAATAGAATTATCGTTAGCAGGAATAAGGTATGTCAAAGTGTTGGGATTTCCACTTGTATTAAGAAGACCCATTGATGGGATCCCTGCTGCTTCAGCTTCTCCTACTGGTCTGACAAGTTCTCCAGCATTCAAGAAAATAACTAGTCCTGGTTTTTCTGGATGAGTCACAACTCCTTGGCATTTACGTAAGAATTCTGTTACTGATTTTTTACGCTGCCAGTCAAGTAAAGTTTGGGTATTTAATTTATCTCCGAATTTTTTGACATTATCGGAGAAAACATTCCAATTAGTTAAAATACCACTAACCCAACGTGAGAAAAATGGTTGACCAGTCACTTTTCCATAGTTAAATAGAAGAGATTGGTACTCTGGACGTGTACCTACAATTAGAATATTCCCTCCATCTTTAACAATATCCTCAATAACACTCAATGATTGTTTTAATGCAACAAGAGTACTTTGAACATCAATTAATAGACGGTACTTTGACTGACCTTTTAGCACACCATGTTTTGCCGTTTGCTTCCAAGGTTGCTTTTTAAGCTTACGTAGCACCTTTTTGCTTTTATTCTTGTTTTCTTTATATTTCGTTTGGTGCGAGTCCACGTTCAAATTTTGATATAACTCTTACTTCTCGTTTAATCGAGCTAGTTGATATGAAAGATTCTTTTGTTTCAGGCCTGTAAAAGCAACCTTGTTACGTCTATTTTTAAACTTAACGCCTGACTTTTGGGAAAGGGCTTTCTTAGTTTGGGGGCCATTAGCGGACTTTTTCTTTGTTGTTTTAAAACGAGAATATGCTTTTGACTTCCCTACAATAAAAGGATTCATATCTTTGTGAGCAGATGACTCATCGCCCCCAAAATGAAATCCTGGTTTTAACAAACTTTCTATTGTTAAAACATATTGCGCTTTTTTATCTTTTTTATTTACTCCTTTTGGAAGTGTTATGCTTTTAACTTTGTTTGCCATGTTAATTACTTCTTTTTACCCTCTTTTCGTCTAATAGACTCATCAACAAATTTTATACCTTTTCCTTTATAAGGCTCTGGAGGTCTAAAACTTTTAATTTTAAAAGCAAATTTAGATAAAAGATCTTTATCCTTTCCCGAAAGAACTATCTGGTTCCTTGCCTTATCAGGCCCGAGGCATTCTACTTTGATATCCGATGGAATATCTAATAAAATATCGTGGGAATAACCTAGTTTTAATTCTAAAACTGTAGGGTTAGCTTCTTGAACTGAAACACGATAACCTACCCCGACGAGTTCTAACTTAAGAATAAATTGGCGTGATACACCGATAATGTTATTAGAGACTAATGTACGGGCTAAGCCCCAAAAACGCTTATATTTTTTATCTTCTAATAATACATTTAAGGCAGATCCTTCTGAACCTATTTTATACGTAATACCAGAAATCTCTTTACTACTCAACTCACCGCAAGGACCTTTAACCACTACAGTTTTTTGGTCTCCTGCAATGGATACACTTACTTCTTCCGGAATTTTGATTGGTAATCTTCCTATATAAGACATTGTTTTTTATTTTATTGCACAAACAACTTCACCGCCGGTCTGGTGGTGAATAGCCTGCGCGTGCGTTAATAAACCTTTGTTTGTTGAAATAATTAAAATACGATTAAAACCTCCTTTTACTAAAAAAGCTTCAATCTCGGCCACCGACATGTAAACACGTCGGCTTTGTTTTGAAATAGTCTCAATATTAATAAGCCCAGGTTGTCCATCTACATATTTAAGAAAAACACGTCCCTCGTTAAAATTGGAAACTTTTAAGTCTTTTATTTTTTGCGATTCTACAAGAGAAGGTATGCTCTCTGACCAACCAGAAATAAATCCTTCATCTCTTAGAATAGTCAACAGGTTGATATTACGCGATGTATGGGTAAAAGTCACACTATCTAACTTTGCCATATAACCGTTTCGTATTCTTGTCATTAAATCTGAATATCCTTGCTTCGAAGTCATATTATTTTACCAACTTGCTTTTGAAACACCAGGAAGCTTTCCAGCTAAAGCCAGCTCACGCATTTTAATACGAGACAGACCAAAGAAACGATAAACGGCTCTTGGTCGACCTGTTAATGAACAACGGTTATGTAATCTTGTTCTGGAACTATCACGAGGTAGCTTTTCAAGCATCTCCTGGATCTTAATACGTGATTCGACAGAAATATTCTTATTAGCATATGCCTTCTTAAGAGCAGTACGCTTCTTTTCATATTTTGCAGTTAAATCACGTCTTTTTTTATCGCGTTCTATGCGAGCTTTCATAAGTTTATTTGTTATACTGGAGATGACCGGATTCGAACCGACGACCTCTTGCATGCAAAGCAAGCACTCTACCAATTGAGTCACATCCCCTTTTAAAAATTAATTCGTATATCTTATACAATGTGTTCTAAACACAAACCTGAAAAAGGAAATATAGAATCCTAAAGTATAAAGGACTCTACAAGCAGCCATAAGGCTGCAAGAGAATTTTATATATGTTATAACTGTACTTTGATATGCTCTAGTAAATTAGCTACTGTACCATGTTATTTATCGGGTGGACTTGTCAAAGCTGGAGCATCAGCAGTTTCTGTAGAAACTGCTGAAGAACCCCATTCCCAGCTATCCGGTACTATAGACGCCAGTTTAGCACCTGACTGTTGAAAAGCCACAACGGCATCAACAGCAGCAGTGCCTCCTTTAAGTAAACTAATGAAACACACGCCAGTTACTCCCAGTACTAGTGCTGATCTAGCTATACTGTGACCAGTCACTTTTCCAAATTCAAGAAGAGCTTTATTACTTGCTCCAACAAAATCATTCTCAAATACCATAGTCACCACATCCCGATTAAAATTAGCAGACCCCTCACTTGGATAAACAAAGTCCAAACCACCTAGTTTACCAACAACCCCGTTAGGCAAATAGGCCTTCTGCGCTTCGGCGGCTACAAGGTTTTTTTCATACAAGTTTTGGTTTCGCACTTGGTCTGTGGTGTGTTGTGCTACTTCTTTGAGTATGCTGTTGTTGCGTAACCAACTTTTTGGAGCCTTCTTTGACGTACTTGTTGGATCACTGGGCGAATCACTAGGTGAGTCACCTAGTATGTCCCCACCTATAAAATTGACGGCACTAGTATGAAATCCCCTAGTGGGTTTTACACGTTTATTTCGTGGTTTTATTCCATAAAGAGGTCGTTTAACACCATAATAAATATCAAGAGAATCCGTCAATAAGTCCCCACTTAGTACCATCAGCAGTTTCTTCTGCCTCGGAAAATCTGGAAAAATTTGATACACTACTCTTGTATAATACAAAAACGGATATAAAAACCCTAACCACCATATTAGGAAAAAATTTCCTGTCGATACAAAATTTGTTACAAATATGATAAAAATGGCTAACCCTGAACACACTCTGCGAGTTTTACTATACATAATCCACGATTCTAGTATAACAAGAGTTCCAACAAAGTCTCGCCAATTATCGTTTTCATATAATAATTTTGCATGCTTCAGAACTATAAATTTATATATCGAAAAACTAGTGCTCGTGATTAGGGTTGGTATAAAGGCCATCCCTATGGAAACAGTGGTAGCAATAATAGTAAAAATATATGGATGAAACATTTCACTAAATCCCTGTATTAAAGGGAAGCTTAATAACAAGGGCCTAACAAATATACGAATAAGAAACCAATAAAATGTCCAATATAAGAAGAAATGTCCCGTTAAAAATGTCATGTACGAAAAATCGTTAAAGCGAACAAGGCTATTCATTAAAACAGTATTTACCTTTTCAATTAATTTTAAGTATACTCTCATTACAGGGAACAATAACTTCATTTTAAAAAATTTTTTTAGAGTCATTATAATTGTACTTTGATATGCTCTAGTAGGTTAGCTACAGAAACATGCATTGGATCTAAGAAAATCTCAGGGTAGATACCCATTACAAGTGTTAAAATAATTAATGGTAATAGGGTAGCAAATTCACGTCTGTCAATATCAATAAACTGACGCATATACTGAGTCTTAATATTACCAAAACAAACACGGTTAAATAACCATAAAGAGTAACATCCTCCTAAAATCATACCTGTTGCTGCAATGAAACATACTGTTGTATTTGCCTGGAAAGATCCTGCTAGAATAAGGAACTCACCTACAAAACTACTTGTACCTGGTAAAGCAATATTCGCCATAGTAAAGAACATAAAGATAATTGTATACAAAGGCATAGCATGAGCTACTCCTCCATAATACTTAATTAAACGTGTATGATGACGATCATAAACTACACCTACGCAAAGGAAAAGAGCTCCCGATACAAGACCGTGACTAAGCTGCTGTAAAATAGCACCTTCTAATCCTTGAGCGTTTAATGTAAATAGACCAACCATAACTAAATTCATGTGCGCTACTGAAGAATAAGCAATAATACGCTTTAGGTCAGTTTGTCTGATAGCAGTTAAAGAAGTATATACAATTGCAACACAAGCAAAGGTATAAACAAGTGGTGTAAAATAGTTTGTGGCATACGGGAATAAAGGCATAGAGAATCGTAAGAATCCGTAAGTACCTAACTTTAAAAGAATTCCCGCTAGAATAACAGAACCCGCTGTAGGTGCTTCAACGTGTGCCTCTGGTAACCAAATATGAACTGGAACCATCGGTACTTTTGATGCGAATGAGGCGAAGAATGCTAGCCATAATAACTTTTGAACATCTTCGTCAAACTCCGTTGTTAATAAAATTTGGTAATCAGTAGTACCTGTATGGAAGTAAATCCATAAAATTGCTAATAACATTAGCACAGATCCTAATAATGTATATAAGAAGAACATGTAAGCTGCTCTGATTTTACGCTCTCGTGAACCCCAGACACCAATAATAATAAACATTGGAATAAGAACTGCTTCGAAAAATACATAAAATAGAATTAGATCTAAAACACAGAAAACAGCAATAACGAATGCTTCTAAAAATAGGAAGGCAATCATATACTCTTTAACATTTGATTTAATAGCATCCCAGCTTGCTAAAATACAAATTGGAATTAATAATGTTGTAAGAATCACAAAGAATAATGAAATACCATCAATACCTAAGTAAAAGTAAATATTAGACCAACCGATCCAGTTATAAACTTCTACGTACTGGAATTTTGCTGTTAAGTTATCAAAAGCAGCCCAGAGGTAAAGAGAAAGAACAAAAACTAATAAAGAAATATATAGAGCACCTGTTTTAATAATTTCAGTGTACTTTCCAGGAACGAAAAGTAGAACTACTGCACCAATAATAGGCATTAAAATCAAACTAGAAAGAATACTGGATTCCATTGTCTTAGTTAAAATATTTGATAAAACGTATAAAAAGGCGAGTAACGGGACTCGAACCCGCGACATTTAGAATCACAATCTAATACTCTAACCAACTGAGCTATACCCGCCAAAACATAAGAAACTTTTGTAATAAATACTCTTTTGCCCCTTTAAGGAGACAATGTATCTTATTTTAAAAAGACTTTTTAACAGCTTCTACAGTAAGCTTAAAGATTTCGGTATAAGCCTGACAAACATCCTTATCAAGTGTATTTCCAGGAACACATGCTGATTGCTTTATTTTACCCCATTGAGTCGCAGCACTTGTTGTATGATTTAATTCAAATGTAGTTTGTTTATTAATCATATACTGGGACATAGGAACACCAAAACCAACAGATCCAAACGCAAAAGTGCTTTTTGGATATGCAAGCGTAAATTTACTGATACCTTTAGCAAACTCTTTCGCAGCAGCCCCGAAAGGCATGTGTAAAGAACGGCTGCTATGAAAATATCTTATTTGCCAACGTCCTGATTCTAAAGGATTCGAAGAAGAACGTACTGGATGAAAAATGGGAACTAGTACTGTTTTGAAATAAGTTCTTAACATGAAAGATACTACTAATACAAACCAGGTTGATTTAGTGTACTCAATAGATGAAGAATCAAGTATTCCTGCGCAAACAGTAGCCCCTATGAAAAAAACAGAAGCAAACACAAATAATTTACTTCCACGGTGTTCAAGAAAATAACGTGCCTCTAAACAGAAAAGATATGTCTGGTATATAGTACTAGATCCTTTAGAGCTAAAAAGAAATTTATAGTGCATGTCTGTGAACCATAGATGAAACTTTTCATTTAAAGCTGTTAAGCTAAAAAGAATGAGCCAAATAATAAGACCTTGTATAAGGGTCAAGTCACAAAACAGGATAATTTTGAATAAAATGATATGTATCAAAAAACACCTATCTGAAAGGCTTTTTAATAAACACCATTTGTTTTTTAGTTTTTTAAAAATACTAAGCATAATTTTATTATCCAGGTTAATGACGGGCAAAGCGGGATTCGAACCCACGGTACCATTGGCACGCTTGCTTTCAAAACAAGTACATTCGACCACTCTGTCATTTGCCCTAAAGATGACTAAACACGACGATGCTTTCGTAGACGACACCCTCCATGCGGAATGCGTAAGTCTTTCTTAATACGTCGAGCTCTAATGTTATTTTGACGAAGACCCTTCATAATTGAGCCTACACGATAGTTTTGAAATCCTTTCCCTTTAAAAATGATATCAATAAGCTTAATCCCTTGTTGACCTGCAGTCACACTAACTTGTGTTGCAGCTTGCTGAGCAGCAAAAGCTGACCCTCGAGTAAACTTATCAAACCCTATACTTCCAGACGAGATTCTAGAAATACAATTTCCATTAATATCGGTTAAGGTAAAAATAAAATTGGACTTAGTGTAGTTTGCGTATAAAAGACCTCTTTTTACGTCACTAAAAAGGGAAGACTTTTGTTTATTTAACATCGAGTTAACTTTTCTTCCAGATTCAGCACGTAGCAAACTACGCTTGTTACGAATTTCTTTACGAGGTAAATACCTGCTCGATAAAATAGTATCTGGACGGCGTCCAAGTAAACCTTTTTTTCGACGAGCTAAAGTCTTATATTTACGACGAGTACGTCCTTTAAAACCAAATTCACCCTCTTTACGAGCAGCCCATGAATGACCTTTTAAAACAACAGAATTACCTCTTTTTGAGGAAGTGTAAAAAGACATAAGTAGCTCACCTTGAGAAACTTGCTTATTACCTACATGTTTTTGGCTTTGTGCTACTACTTTAAGTAAATTAAGTCTTTGGTTTGTTTTGTTATTTTTTGGTTTTATGTTTTGTTGTTTATCAGAAACCATTGTTGTTAATAAGCTAACCAAACTTTAACCCCCATTGAACCGAAAGAGGTATGAGCTTCATCAAACCCGAACTGAACAGGCCTGGTAATTGTTTGAGAAGGAATTCTACCGTACTGAGTGACATACTTACGCGAACGTGAAGCTTTATTCATTCGGCCATTAATTTGAATTCTTATTCCCTGTAGTCCTGGCATTTTATTAAAAAAGAAGGCACAAACTGCGTCAGTATTATTCACTACTGCGCGTTGGTAGCGAGTCTTACCTAATTCTCTTGCTAAAAATGATGCAAGGAATTGTGGTTGTTTTGTTTTAAATACAAGCAATACTACGTTGATAAGTGTTTCAAAATAGTTATTTCTTGACATGAATGAGAATTCTTTTGTTGCCAAACTAATATACTCTTTAATTTGACTTTTACCTGATTCTTTTTGGTTTACTCTAGAACTCGTAAGATTTCTTCCTTTAACTAAACGAGTTTTTCTAATCTGCAGAGACTTACTTTGGCCTTTATTATACTTTCCTCTCTGTTTTTTGTTTGTACTTACTACAAACCCTTTAATTAAAACACAGCTTAAAGTAATAACTTCCGGTGCATACTTCTCATTAAAAACAATAACTAGTTTCTTTAATTGCTTTTGCAGCTGTTTTTTTGCTGTAAGCTTTACAGATCCCCCAGGAGCAGCTTCTGTGACCATCTGTCCTGGAACATAACCAAAAACACTAATATCTATAACACCTGTACTTGAATTTTTAGAAATACCTATTTTACCCACATAACCGTTCTTAGACGCAAACAATTGAGCGATAAGATTTCTAATTTCTAAGTCCATATGTAGATAATGTCTATAATTATGGCCTTTTTGAGCGGGGTCTAAAGACCAACTAGAATCCCAACCTTGTGATACACCTAATCGAAAACCTGTTGAATGTACTTTCTGACCCATTTATTTTATTTTTTACCTTTCTTAAAAAAGTATCGTTGACGTGTAAAAGCAAACTCACCAAATTTATGCCCTACCATTTGACTGTTTACGACGACTTGCTGGTACTGCTTTCCATTATGGACTGCAAATGTTAACCCAATAAAATCCTCTAGTATAGTAGAACTACGTGATGTGGTTGTAATACGAACACGACCTTTTTTTGTAGGGTCTGCAATATATTCTTTTGCCCTACCTATCTTTTTTCTTAAACTCGTTTGTACAAACGGACCTTTCCAGATGGATCTACTCATTTTTAGTACTTAACGTTTTCGCTTTTGAAGAATTAAATTCGATTTCTTCTTAGGACTTCTTGTTTTAGGCCCCTTAGTTAGTTTACCCCAAGGGGTAACAGAAGGACGGCCTCCACTGGTTTTACCTTCTCCTCCTCCATGTGGGTGATCTACAGGGTTCATAGCAACTCCTCGTACAGTTGGGCGACGCCCTAACCATCTCGAACGACCTGCTTTCGAAATTGAAGTACTGCCGTGATCAGGATTAGAAACTACACCTATGGTTGCCATACAGTCTAAAGGAACTAAGCGTTGCTCTTTTGATTTCAATCTAATTTGAGCATATTTACCATCAGGGGCTTTTTGAATTAATACCGCAAAAGTTCCTGCTGAACGGGCATACTGACCTCCGTGACCTGGCTTTAATTCAATATTATGAATCATAGTCCCAACCGGGATACTACGTAGAGGTAATGTATTTCCAACACGAATAGGAACATCAGTCCCAGATTCTACTTTATCACCAACCTTCAGGTCTAATGGAGATAAAATATAATGGAAAGATCCCTTTGTATCACAAACTTTAGCAATAAAAGCAGAACGGTTTGGATCATACTCAGTGGAAACAACAATTGCTTCTGAAAAAGAGCTTCGTTTAAAATCTACAAGACGATATCTACGTTTATGGCCTCCTCCTTTTCGAAAAGCTGTTAGTCTTCCTTTGTGGTTACGTCCACCTGAATGAGACAAACCTTTCATTAAAGAACGGGCAGGCTTAACCTTAGATAACTCTCCGTAGTTTACTTGAACTAATTGACGTTGTGATGACGTTGTTGGTTTTACTTGTCGTAGAGCCATTGTGTTTTTTAAAAGGTACCTTAAAGAGTACCGCAGCAGCTTTATATAGCCTCTTAGATGATGCTCTAATATTTCCTACTATAAGCATAGAGAACAGGTAGGGCACACCTTATTAATAAAAATAAGATTCATGTTTAAATTATTTGGAAGAAAAATAAAACCGGACGCTTCACTTAAAAAGGGGCTTTGCCTCGTATACGGTCTTGGTGAACCTACGGCTAAACGTATTTGTTTAACATTAGGATTAAACCCTGACATTAAAGTGAGTGAGTTATCTTCAAAAAGAGTACACGGAAAAATCCAACTTTTCTTGAAGGTAAATAACATTAACCCAAGTGCAATTAAAAAGACACGACGTGATTTTGTTCAAGCTTTGATAGCAAAGAAAAGTTATAGTGGTATGAGACATAAAAACAAGTACCCAGTTCGTGGTCAAAGAACAAAAACTAACGCCAGAACTCAGAAACGTATTGGATCGAAACACGCTAAAATTTAATAAGAGGAAAGTCAATGTGGCGGAATTGGTAGACGCGCAGGGTTTAGGTTCCTGTCTTCTTGAGAGGTGAGGGTTCGAGTCCCTCCATTGATAAATTCATACAGTCATTCACTATAGAAGTCTAAAAATGTATCTCTTAATTGTTTTACTTCCTCTTATTAGCGCAATCACTGCAGGTTTCTTCGGCCGATTTATTGGTCGAGAAGGTGCAAAATATATTACAACAGGATCTATTATGGCTACATGTGCAATGTCTTATATGGCATTCTACGAGGTAGCACTATTAGGCCAACCTGTACATTTTGATCTTATGACTTGGATCGATTCGGAAATGTTTAGCTTTTCGTGGGGATTCCTATTTGATAGCTTAACTGTTATCATGCTCGTTGTTGTTACATCTGTATCATCACTGGTACACTTATATTCAACAGAGTATATGGGTCATGACCCTCACTTACCGAGATTCATGTCATATTTATCATTATTTACTTTCTTTATGTTAATCCTAGTTACAGCAGATAACTTTTTACAAATGTTTGTTGGATGGGAAGGTGTAGGGCTTTGCTCATACCTTCTAATTAACTTCTGGTTTGCAAGATTACAGGCTAACAAAGCAGCTATTAAAGCAATGCTTGTTAACCGTGTAGGTGACTTTGGGTTAGCCTTAGGAATTTTTGCTATTTTTATTAAATTCAAGTCAATTGACTATGCTGTTGTTTTCGCAGCAGCGCCTGCTTTCGTAGGGGATACAATGACTTTCTTAAACTTTGAAGTAGATACATTAACTTGTATTGGTCTTCTTCTTTTTGTAGGAGCTGTAGGTAAATCCGCTCAAATTGGATTACACACATGGCTTCCAGATGCAATGGAAGGTCCAACACCAGTATCCGCTCTTATTCACGCGGCTACTATGGTAACTGCGGGTGTATTCTTATTAGCGAGATCTTCTCCACTAATCGAGTACGCACCAACAGCACTAGTTGTTATTACAGTAATGGGGGCTATGACAGCTTTCTTTGCCGGTACAACTGGTCTACTTCAAAATGACCTAAAACGTGTAATTGCTTACTCTACTTGTAGCCAGTTAGGTTACATGGTATTTGCTTGTGGTCTATCTGCATATAATGTAGGTGTATTTCACTTAGCAAACCACGCTTTCTTTAAAGCATTGCTTTTCTTAAGTGCAGGATCAGTAATTCACGCAGTTGCAGATGAACAGGATATGAGACGAATGGGTGGACTTGTAAGAGTTCTTCCGTTTACTTACGCTATGTTCTTTATCGGATCAATTGCTTTAATGGGATTCCCGTTCCTTACAGGATTCTACTCGAAAGATGTTATTCTAGAGATTGCTTATGCTAAATATACTCTAAGTGGGCACTTTGCTCATTGGTTAGGTACATTAGCGGCATTCTTTACAGCATTTTATTCGATGAGATTACTATATTTAACATTCCTAGCAGAAACCAATGCATATAAGAAAGTAATGGAAGGTGCACATGACGCTCCGATCGCAATGGCTCTACCCCTATTTATCTTATCATTAGGAAGTATCTTTATTGGATACCTTACAAAAGATATGATTATTGGTGTAGGTACAGACTTTTGGGGAAACGCGTTATTCACACATCCACAAAACTTAACAATGCTAGAAGCAGAGTTTATTCCTCATTATATTAAGCTTACTCCGGTAATTTTAAGTAACATAGGAGCAATTAGTGCATTTATTCTTTATAAAGGATATAGCACAGAACTCTACAACATGAAAAAGACATCGCTTGGAAGAGGACTCTATACTTTCCTTAATAGAAAGTGGTTCTTTGACAAAGTATATAACGAATATGTATCTCAAGAAGTCTTATCTATTGGATACAATACAACATATAAATTAGTAGATAGAGGACTCTTTGAATTCTTAGGTCCCTTAGGTATTACTAGAACTGTGTGGCAAAACGGAAAACTATTTACAGGAATGCAGACAGGTTTCGTTTACCACTACACTTTCGTGATGCTTGCTGGATTAACTGGTTTTATTGCTATTGTTGGATTAGGATCAACTATGTCCGTATACTTGGACGCAAGACTTGTAGTTCTATTTATTGCAAGTACTGCCTTTGTTTACAGTAAGTACGATTTTAAGAAATAACTTTTAAGGCGGCCTTAGGGCCGCTCCTTACCTGTTACGCTGTATCTGCGGCTAAGGACGAATATGCCCCTCCCTAGACCCTTACCTTAATGCTCCCTCTCCTAACCCCTATAGACTATCTAGCGACCCATACTACGTACCCCTCTCCCTGTTGCTATACTCTTATCTTTCTTTCTTCCTTGATCCCTCCCTCATATCCATCTATTACCTTCTACCTCAACCTACGGCCTATCCCTGCGCTATTCCTCTCCGTATACATTCCTCCCTTGTGATTACCCTCTCCCCAAAATGTTGCTTGCGTTTACAGCCGACTAACAATCTTTGATTAATTCTGTATAAGCTTTAACCAAACAGCGACTTCATTCTTGATCGAGTACACTTGACTTTCTAATTCTTCTTTAGACGTCAATCTAGTGTAATATTTCTTATCGTTTGTGACTTTTTAAATCAATATCTATAGCAATGCATTTTATGTTAACGACCTTATATAGTTATAATTGAATATTATTAATCTATTTTATTATAACAAAGGAAAGGTGGCTGAGTGGTCTAAAGCGCATCCCTGCTAAGGATGTGTGTCCTTGTGGCACCAAGGGTTCGAATCCCTTTCTTTCCGTTTTTCTATTTACCGGAACAAACTAGTTGCCCAAAGGGGTATACAAGGGACCTATATTTTGGGACAAGTTTCTGCATAGAGTAGCACGAGTTTTAGTCTGTTTTTAGGTAATTAGCGAGCCTGTAGTTTAATGGTTAGAACAACCCGCTCATAACGGGCATGTTGCAGGTTCGAGTCCTGCCAGGCTTAGAGTACTATTCTTGGTTTATAAATCTTAAGTTTTTATATCAAATTTTCTACATAAAGTCTTTGACTAGGTTTACATGACTATAGTAGCTCTTTACATAAATGAGACTTACTAATTTATTTTTCTCATTATATATCTGTTTTAATTAATTTATGGCAAACGCAACAAAAAACTATCACAGACATCCTTATCACATGGTTGATCCAAGCCCATGGCCTTTAGTAGCATCTTTTGGTGCTTTCTTAGCAACCTCAGGTGGAGTTATGTATATGCATGGCTACTCAGGAGGAGGGTTTAGTTTGTTCACAGGAATTATGATTATCGTTTACTGTATGTATGTATGGTGGCGTGACATTGTTCGTGAAGCAACATTTGAAGGATGGCATACTAATATGGTTCAGTTAGGAATGAGATATGGAATGATTCTTTTCATTGTATCAGAAATCATGTTCTTCTTCGCATTCTTCTGGGCATTTTTTCAGTCAAGTCTTTGTCCAAGTCCGGAAATCGGGTCTGTTTGGCCTCCAAAAGGTATTGAGGTATTAGGTGCTTTTGAAGTACCTTTACTTAACACCATTATTCTATTGACATCAGGAGCATCATGTACATGGGCTCACCATGCAATAGTTGTTGGAGCTCGTCGTGAAGCTATTATGGCATTAATTGTAACATTAGTTCTTGCTGTAGCTTTCACAGGATTCCAGGTTTTCGAGTACGTTAACGCAACTTTCGGTATTTCTGACAGTGTTTACGGTTCTGCTTTCTTTATGGCGACCGGATTCCACGGATTTCACGTATTTATTGGAACATGTTTCCTAGCAATTTGTCTTATTAGACTTGTTCAGTACCACTTTTCAAAAGAGCATCACTTCGGTTTCGAAGCAGCTGCATGGTACTGGCACTTTGTTGATGTAGTGTGGTTATTCTTATTTGTAGCTGTTTACTGGTGGGGAGGGGCTTAAGGTAGGACACCGATTCGATGCAATCATCCACCTTTACTAACGCTGTAGTGGCATTTAACCCACTAGAGCAGTTCCAGATCGTTCCACTTATTTCTTTTAACATTGGGGCAGTAGATTTCTCATTTACAAACTCATCACTTGCTGCTGTAGGAGCTTCTACTTTCTTCATTTTACTAGCAAGACTTGTTTTCCATACAGGTCAAGGTAGTATTGTTCCAAGCCGTTGGCAATCTCTATTAGAGATGCTTTATGATCTTGTTGGAGGTGTTCTTAGTGACAACGTAGGTACAAGAGGTCAAGCGTTTTTCCCATTCGTTTTCTCTTTATTTGCTTTCCTATTAGTAGTTAACCTAATTGGTATGGTTCCTTACAGTTTCACAATTACAAGTCACATTATTGTAACATTAATGTTCTCATTAATGGTTTACATTGGTGTAACAACAATTATGATCCGTGAGCATGGATTCCACGCTCTATCTGTTTTCTTACCAGCAGGAGCGCCATTTATGCTATATCCTTTATTAATTGCTATTGAGCTTATCTCAAACGTTATGCGTATTATTTCACTTTCAGTGCGACTATTTGCTAACATGATGGCAGGACACATTCTTCTAAAGGTTCTATTAGGATTCGCATGGACAATGATGATGGCAGGCGGAGTTATCTTCTTCCTTCATTTAATCCCAATGGGTGTAGTTTTTGTACTTCTATTCTTAGAAACAGCAGTTGCTGTAATTCAGGCATATGTTTTCGCAACATTAACTTGTATTTATCTAAATGAAGCACTAAACCTTCACTAATTTAATATTTAACTCTCTTGCAGCCTTTGGGCTGCTCGTTGAGCCCTTCAATTTATCATTTGAAGGTTTCAATTTTTAGGTTATAACAATTTATTTTCAAATGGAAAATTCTAAACAAATACATACTAATTTCGGTCAGTCTCTCGTAGACATGATGCCTCATTCAATACATTCAGCAGTATCTGTAAATGACGAGTTAACTCTTTCTGTACCTGCTTCGTCTATCAAAGAAGTATTAGTTTTTTTACGTGACCATACAAGTTGTCAATTTAAAGTTTTAATTGATATTTGTGGTGTGGACTACCCAGAGCGTGATGCACGTTTTGATGTAGTTTATCACCTTCTAAGTGTGAAGTATAACTCGCGCATTAGAGTTAAGGTAGCGGTAGATGAATTAACTCCTGTAGACTCTGTTGTTTCCATCTTTAGTTCTGCCGGTTGGTATGAGCGTGAAGTTTGGGATCTTTATGGAGTATTTTTCTCTAATCATCCTGATCTTAGAAGAATTCTAACTGACTACGGATTTGACGGTCATCCAATGCGAAGAGACTTCCCATTAACAGGACATACAGAGATCCGTTATGATGAAGCAGAAAAACGTATTGTAACAGAACCAGTAGAATTAGCGCAAGAATTCCGTGTGTTTGACTTTGCTAGTCCTTGGGACCAAAAAGTTGATCAAGTAGTTCTTGATAATCCTAAAACAGATTCTAAGTAATTAGGTTACCCTTTACTTAGTCCGTCGTTCATACATAGAATACTATTATTAAAATGCCGTTAGGGCTATAAATACTCACATATAGAATTAGTTTATTATATATTTGTACACTCTTAGTAGAATAAAATATCGCAATGCGCGTACGTCTTTCCAAATCCCCTATTCTTGATGTATTAAGTTCTCACCTCGTTGATTATCCTTCTCCTACTAACTTAGGGTATCTTTGGGGAGTAGGTTCTAGTGCAGGATTATGCTTAGGTATCCAGATTGTTACTGGTATTTTTTTAGCAATGCACTATACTTGTCATGTTGATCTAGCTTTCGCTAGTGTTGAGCATATTATGCGTGATGTTAATAACGGATGGCTTATTCGTTATATTCACGCAAACGGTGCTTCTATGTTCTTTATTACTATTTACGTTCACATGTTCAAGAACCTTTATTACGGTTCTTACGCACACCCTCGTGCAGCACTTTGGTGCTCAGGAGTTGTTATTTTCTTAATTACTGTTTTAACAGCATTTTTAGGATATGTTCTTCCTTGGGGTCAAATGAGTTTATGGGGAGCAACAGTTATTACAAACCTTGTATCAGCAGTTCCCTTCATTGGAGTTTCTATTGTAGAGTGGCTTTGGGGAGGATTCTCTGTTGATAACGCGACACTGAACCGTTTCTTCAGTTTTCACTACTTATTCCCATTTTTAATTGCGGGATTAACTATTTCTCACCTTACTTTATTACACCAAGTAGGTAACAATAATCCATTAGGAGTTGATACAACAACTGATAAGATGCCATTTTACCCTTACTGTTATGTTAAGGACTTATTTGTTTTCTTATCGTTCTCTGTATTCTTCTCGGTAATGGTATTCTTTTACCCAAACGCTTTAGGACACCCGGATAACTATATCCCGGCTAACCCTCTAGTTACACCTGCACATATTGTTCCTGAGTGGTACCTACTTCCATTTTATGCTATCCTGCGTTCAATTCCGGATAAGTTAGGAGGAGTTATTGCTATGGGAGGTGCTATTCTCATTATGATGACAATTCCATTTACAAACAGTTCAGAAATTAGAAGCTCGTACTTCCGTCCGCTTTATACAAAGCTGTTCTGGGTATTTGCTGCTGACTGTTTAATTCTAATGTGGATTGGTCAGAATGTTGTTGAGTCACCTTATGTTGAGATTGGTCAAGTTGCTACAGTAATTTATTTCTTATACTTTATTTTAGTAATTCCTTTCTTTGGTAAGTTTGAGTCGTACCTATTAAGAATGAAGTTAGACTAAATTGTTTATATGGGCCCATTTGGGCCCTAAACATACATACGGGCAGATGGCTGAGTGGTCAAAGGCACCTGACTGTAACTCAGGCGATTTAATCTTCGCAGGTTCAAATCCTGCTCTTCCCAGTTATAAATTTAGTGAGAGAGTAGAGCAGTTCGGTCAGCTCGTCAGGCTCATGACCTGAAGGTCGCAGGTTCGAATCCTGCCTCTCTCATTTAGTTATTTTCATAGTATATTTATTGAAATTCTTACTTATATCCTCTATATGATTTTGTATTGTATTAGTATAGAAGATATATTAATTATATCAAAAACGAAG
>Ga0115560_1001008_pt1 | contig 20700 bp, 19 predicted proteins | sample COGITO_mtgs_1105_5_FD_87278 | JGI IMG/M metagenome (GOLD analysis project Ga0115560, IMG submission 87278) | Pelagic marine microbial communities from North Sea - COGITO_mtgs_110509 | ecosystem: Environmental > Aquatic > Marine > Epipelagic | place: Germany:Helgoland, sampling site Kabeltonne... | reverse complement strand
TACCGTCGACGCGACGGGCGTCGCATCGCTACGCCTCACGACTCATGTAGCGAACCTGCGCCAGCAGGGTCGACGGATGCCTTGCTAAGCCCTGCTGCCGTCGACGCGACGGGCGTCTCATCGCTACGCCTCACGACCCATGTAGCGAACCTGCGCCAGCAGGGTCGACGGGTGCCTTGCTAAGCCCTGCTACCGTCGACGCGACGGGCGTCGCATCGCGACGCCTCACGATCCATGTAGCGAACCTGCGCCAGCAGGGTCGACGGGTGCCTTGCAAAGTCTTGCTACCGTCGACGCGACGCTTCAGACGAAATGATTAACGGCCGATTTTAATCAATTCGACATCAAAGACAAGGGTGCCGGCCGGTGCCCCACCCCGTGGGTTTTCGCCGTAGGCGAGCCTCCCCGGTATCCAGAAGCGGCGTTTCTCGCCTTCGACCATGAGCTGGACGCCTTCTGTCCAACCCGCAATGACCTGCGAGAGACCAAAGCTTGCTGGTGAGCCCCGCATCACAGAGCTATCGAACATCTCCCCGTCGGTGGTCCAGCCGCTATAGTGCACGGTCACGGTATCCAACTTCGAGGGATGCTTCGTCCCCTCGCCTGCTGTGAGCACGCGCGAAGCAAGGCCGCTCGGGCGAACTTCCGCATTTTCGGGAATGGCTGCGACATCTTCCGGCACCTTGGGTGGCTCGGGTGCTTTCTGTATTTCGAGAAGTTCGACATCAAAAACAAGCAGGCCGCCAGGCCGGCCGCCACCGGGATTTTCCCCATAGGCGAGGTCGGCGGGAATCCAAAAGCGACGCGTCTCACCGATGACCATGAGTTGGAGGCCTTCCGTCCAGCCTTTGATCACGCGATTCAAAGGAAAGCTGGTTGGCTGGCCACGCTTGACGGAACTGTCGAACATACGTCCATCGGTCGTCCAACCACTGTAATGCACTGTCACGGTATCGACCGCAGCGGGCGATTCGGAGCCAGTGCCCGATTTGATCACGCGGGAAGCGAGGCCGGAGGCAGTACTTACTGCGTCCGCGGGGACGGCGTTTACATCGGCAGGTGTTTCAGTCATGGAATAGGTATCGGCCTCGGAGGCAGTGGTGGTCAACGGAAAAACTAAGAAAGCGGCAAGATGCAGCGAGAGCAGAATAGTGGAGGACTTCATACAGCTTCCGAAAAAACCGACGTACGCGGAAAAGACAACTGGAAAGGAGTTTTCCATAGGGTCAAAGCTCGGCGTTTTAATGCATAGAAGAGCGCTTGCTGAAGCAGCGCACGGCGCCGATTCCGTCATTGCCAGCAGGCAGACGGGACGATTGCTTCATCCAATGAAACTAGCCCAAGGACAAATCTGGAAAACCTCGCCGGACGTGCACAGCCACGAAGGTGATTCGGTCTATTTGCGTATCGTGGAACTGGAGCGGCTCTCCGTAACCTACAAGGAAATGCTCAAACCCGACACGAAGGACGGCCACCACAAGGAGGCAACGAAGAAAGTCTTCTGCCGATTGATCAAACACGCGGAGTTGCTGCGCGCCTAATGGAGGTCAAACGGGGTGAGATTTTCAGCCGGACGCTGAGCGGGCGCTGCCCAAATTGCGGCCATTTCGGGATATTCCAGTCCTGGTTCCGTCTACGCAAGCAATGCCCGGAGTGTGAAATGGAATTGGAAAAAGAAGAGTCCGGCTTCTACTTCGGCACGACTTCGGTGGGATACGTTTTGGCCATTCTTCTGGTCATCGTACCCGTCTGCATTCTCGTGGTGATGGATGTGCTCGGCATGTGGGCGGGCATCGCAATCGCGATCATCGGGTCGATCCTGCTCTGCGTGCTGCTCTACCCGCTCATGCTGTGCTGGGTGATCATGCTTTATTATATCGTGCAGGCCGAAGAGCTGCCAAAGAATCGGACAGATACGCAAGCGTAAGCAGGTTCGACCCCAGGCCCAGAGCTTATAGACTTGAAAGTCGAGAAATACGCCCTCTCTTACTGCCACATGCCTTCGCCCACCATAAACAGAACCGAGACCTTAACTCGGGAAGAATGGTCGGCCCGCGCGGACGCCCACCTCAAGCGCGCGGAGCCATGGACACGGCCCTACCGCGCACGACGTGCTGCCGGGCAGTTGCACCCGATTTACGACTTCCTTTTCATCTATTACCGGAACAAACCCTCGCAACTAGAGGCATGGCATCCCGGGATGCGGGTCCGGCTAGAGGAGGCCCCACTCGATTCGAACTTCAAACAGACCCATTACAGCGTATGCGACGGACTTACGCAGCTCGACCCGGGCAAGATGGGCGAGAACACACGCCACCGGCTGGAGATGGCCCTGCGTCTCTGCCAGACGGTGCGCAGGCGTGCGCCAGCCTTTGGCTGTTTCGGTATGCACGAATGGGCGATGGTCTACCAAGGCGACACCGAAGGAGAGGTGCGTCACAGGGAACGGTTACCGCTACGCCTTTCGCAGGCGGATACCGACACATTCGTACGCAGCCGCCCGATCCAATGCAGCCACTTTGACGCTTTCCGTTTTTTCAGTCCGGGGGCCCAGCGCTTGAATCGGAGCCAACCAGCCAAAGACACTCGCCTGGAGAACGAACAATGCGGCTGCCTACATACCAACATGGATCTCTACAAGCTAGCGGCGCAGTGCATGCCATGGGTGGGCTCGGAGATACTTTGGCAATGTTTTGAATATGCCGTAGCGGCGCGACAGCTCGATATGCAGGCCAGCCCCTACGACTGCCGCCCGCTTGGCTTCGAACCAGTCAGAGTGGAAACTTCAGCCGGAAAGCTAGAATACGAACGCCGACAAAGAGAGCTAAGCGAAAAGGCAAAACCGCTGCGCGATGAATTAATCGAGCGCCTACAGGGCGTGCTGGGTTCACCGATTACTTTGCACTGATATCTCTTCGCTGTAATCTTGGTATTTATGTGCTGCGGGCTAGGATCTCTTCCGAGCTGCGGCCACGACGGCCTGAAATTCGGCTTTCGACACAGGGGTGATCGAGAGGCGGTTGCCGCGCTGGAGGACCCGCATGTCCGCCAGTTCGGGCATGACCTTCATCTCTTCGAGCGATACGAGGCGCTTTAGGTCGGCCTTATAGCGGACATCGATGAGCACCCACCGCGGATTGTCCGGGTGGCTCTTGGGATCGTAATAGCTCGAGTTTTTGTCAAACGCGGTAGGATCCGGATAGGGCTCACTCGCCACCTCCGCGATGCCGGCCACGCCGGGGGGCGTTGTGTTGGAATGGTAAAAGAGGATTTGATCGCCGACCTTCATTACATCGCGCATAAAGTTGCGCGCTTGATAGTTACGCACTCCGTCCCAGGGTTCGGTCTGCTTGGGGCGCGACTTGAGGTCTTCAAAAGAGAACACGTCGGGTTCAGATTTCATTAACCAGTAGTTCATGGGAGATTTGGGATGTGAGCCAGGCGATTAGAGTGTGCAGTGAACACCTTAACCCGGACAAAGTCTGACTACTGCAGACCGATTTTTTCGAGGATACGATCGAGATCGTCGTTACCGAAATACTCGATGGTGATACGACCTTTTTTTGGCGTGTGCTTAAGAGCGACACGCGTGTTGAAGTGTTCACCCATACGCTTTTCAAGGTCGCGGATAGCGGTTTGTTCCGCTTCCGGAGCTTTGCCTTTCTTGCTCCCGCCTGGACGACTGCTATCCTTCAGGCGACGGACTTGGGCTTCGGCTTCCCGCACGCTCATCCCCGTTTCAATGATCCGGCGGGCGAGAAGCTTTTGGTGCTCGGCACTTTCCAGACCGAGGAGCACTTTGGCATGGCCGGTCGAAATCAGGCGGCGGCTGAGGTAGCCCTGAATCTCGGAGCCGAGGGTGAGTAAGCGAAGGGCGTTGGCTACGGTGGCACGGCCTTTGCCTACACGCTCGGCGGCAGCCTCCTGCGTGAGGTCGAAGTCGCGCACCAGACTCGCGTAGCCGAGGGCTTCGTCGATCGGATTGAGATTCTCGCGCTGTAAATTTTCGATCAATGCGAGTGTCGCCGAGGAGGCATCACTCGCTTCTATGATGCGGGCAGGGATTTGAGGCAGCTTGAGGTGTTTGAAAGCGCGCAAGCGGCGCTCGCCGGCGATGAGCTCGAACTTGCCCTTTTTTTCCCGAACGACGATCGGTTGGAGGAGGCCTTCGGACTGGATGCTCTTGGCCAGTTCCTCGACCTGTTCTGAGTGAATCTCACGGCGCGGTTGGTAGGGATTGGCGACGATGTCTTTGACTTGGATCTCGCGGTAGCCGGGTGCGTTGGGCGCGGTGACGGGGGCGGGCTTCGTGCCAGAAGCGGTTTTCACTGGAGCCCTCTTTGCGGGCGAGGCAGCGGGAGCTGCGTCTTTGGTCTTGGGCTGGGCATTTCCGGCTCCGGAAATGAGGCCACCGAGGCCGCGGCCGAGTCTGGTTTTAGAATTGGACATGTTTTTATTGGGCGATCGGGATGAAGATGGTCTCTCCGACTTTCAGGTCGCGGGCAGGATTGACGATTTTATTGGCGTTCTGAATGTCCTTAACCTTGGAACCATGGGATCGGGCGATGGCACTCAGCGTATCTCCAGCACGGACAACGTAGGGTCTACCCGTCTTTGGGTAATCATCGGAAAAATGAACGTTCGTAGCGACTTGGGGCTGGCTGTCGAAGGCCTGAGCTACGGTGTTGATGGCGCCTTGAGTCTCTTTGGCCAGCGCATTGATCTGGCGGGTGACCTCGGCGATGATCTGTTGCTTCTGCACCTCGTCAGCCGCACGGTATTCGCGGCGCAGGCTTTCGATGGCAGTGGACAGACCGGAGATCTGGGCTTGGGTTGGATGATCGCCACTCGCGGCGGCGACTTGGGCGCGCAAGCGCGCATTTTCACGCTGCAGCTCTTCCAATTCCAAGCGCATGGTTTTGACCTGTTGGGTCAGAAGGCTGACATCCTGACTTAGATTGGCGACCGTCACACGAAGGTTGTCTGATTGAGCGAACACCACGGGGCTGAAGCTACATAGAGTGCTGAGGCAGAGTAGAACCGGAAAGTAGGACTTGGACATGTCAACAAAGATTTGGGCACAGCATGAAATGTCAAAGAAAAGAGTTGGTGATTGAGCGTATTGCCTTTGATCTCTAACTAAGTACACAATGATCGATCAAAGCCAATACTGGGTACACGACTTAAGCCCTTTTTTAATACGTTTCCCCGAGAATCCACTCGGACTCGACGGCATCCGCTATTATGGGCTGGCCTACCTGCTAGGCTTCTTAGGAGCTTGGCTCTTGCTCAAGCTCTACGATGCCAAAGGCAAGTTTGCGATGGATGCGGACGCCCGGGCAACCTTGATGACCGCCGTCATTCTGGGTGTCCTCGTCGGTGGACGTCTGGGCTACATGCTACTCTACGATCTGGAAGCATTTTTGCGTAATCCAGCGCTTCTTCTCCGTGTCGACCAGGGAGGGATGGCGAGCCACGGCGGCTTTGTCGGAGTGATTCTCGCATTGGTTTGGTTTGCGCATAGATACAAATACGGATTTCTGCAACTCGGCGACGTCATGGTCACGGTCGGGCCGCTCGGCCTGATGCTGGGGCGGATCGCCAACTTCATAAATGGTGAGCTCTGGGGGCGTGTCAGCCTCGTCAACTGGGCAGTGATTTTTCCTGAAAGCCCCAAAAACTATAACCCGGCCCTGGGCACCTACGGCCCTGAACCGCGGCACCCTTCGCAACTCTACGAAGCGGCATTGGAGGGTGGCTTGATGCTACTCTATGTGCAATGGCGCTTTTGGCGGACGCGACCACCCCTGGGGCAACTGAGCGGCGAATTCCTCCTCGGCTACGGCATCGTGCGCATCATTGGCGAGCTGTTTCGCGAGCCGGACGCCGCCCTACTCTTTGGATTAAGCCGTGGGCAGTTTTATTCGATCTTTATGATTGTCGCGGGGGCACTCCTCATCGGAGCCGTGCAGCTACGTCAGCGGAAGCAAAGCACCGGCACATGACAGCGCCGCAGGAGCTGGGTCGTGGTACTACCGATGAGTAACTCCCGAATGCGGCTGTGGCCATAGGCCCCCACGACGAGGAGATCAACGTGGCTCTTCTTGACATAATCGGCAATGGCCGTTTCCACCTCACCGGTCAGGACTTGGCTCTGGGGGAAAAGTCCGGATCGATGCATCGCCGCTTCCGCTTCCTTCATTCTTTCTGTCGCCTGATCTTCCTTATGCCCTTCAACGCAGACGATCAAATGCAGGTCCAAGGCACGGAAGATTTCATTGTTCGCCATGTATTCAATGGCTAACCTACAGCTAGGCCCCCCGTCATAGGCAATCGCGACTTTATCGAAGGGCTTGAATTGACGATTGGTAACGAGGCATGGTTTGTCGATCGACCGAAGCACACGCTCCAGCATGGATCCGAGGTGCTCCGAGGCAAAGTTAGCGTTTTCACCGCGTTTGCCCAATAGAACCAGGTCCACAGTATCGGCATAGTCCGACATCACTTCGACGAGTAAACCGGTCTCATGATGAAACGTGATTGCCTCATCGTCCACTCCAGCATCCTTGAATACCTTGAGCGCCTGCTCCTTGACGAAGTCAGACTTGATCTTCTCCACCTCTTGCAACTGGTTGATCATACCCTCAAAGGGTTGAACCCCCAAGCTACCGCTAAAATCGGCAACCGCCGGTATCTCAAACTGTCGAATATCGGTAACGTAGAGCACCGAAATGTTCGCCTTCGTTTGCAGGTTGAGCCAAGCTGCGTAAAGGCAAGCTTCGTGAGAATAACCAGAACCATCCGTGCAAATTAGTATATTCTTCATCGCGATATAGGGGTTTTGTTTTGTCCGCAGAATGTGAACTATCTTCAGGGTACATTGTGCAGTTTTCCCTGATTCGAGCAACAGAAAACCGCGCCCCTTTTGAGGGCGCCATGCAATTTTAAGTGCGGGGTCAGGCGGCCATCCCGCTTAGCGGGAAAGCCACATACGTATGCCCGCACCTTTAGGTGCGGGACGCGTTCCGGCAACAGTTGCGGTTTGTGTTCCCCCGTGGCTTGAATGGCACCCGGTTGAGGGCACGGCCAATTCGCCGGATCAACGGCACCTGGAAATTTACGCTTTGATAACGAATCCGTCGGGCACGATAGTATCCTTACAGACGACGAGGACGCCGTCCCGAATCGCCACGCTAACATCGGGACCATAGTTGTCGGGTAAGCCCGTCGGATCGAGTACGACATTATTGCCGATTCGAACATTTTTATCGAGGATAGCGTTCTTGATCATGCAATTTTTACCCACTCCATAGGCGGGACGGCCGAGGCGGCTATTTTCCTCCAGATCCTCAGTGGCTTCAAAATTGTCCGCTCCCATCATGACCACATTCTCGAGCGAGGATTGCTCGCGGACGACGGAACGCACACCCAGAGTTGAATGTTTGATTAGACCATCCGTGACGATACAGCCATCTGCCAGGATGGCACGATCCACAACGCACGAGTTGATTTTCGATGCCGGAAGGAAGCGAGCGTGCGTAAAGATACGTGCTTCCTCGTCGAAGAAGTTGAAGGGTGGCACGGGATCGGTCAAACGAATGTTGGCGTCAAAGAAGGCTTTAACCGTTCCGATATCCTCCCAATAGTCGTCGAAGACATAACTACAGATTTTAGCCTGCCCGAGAAGCCCTGGAATAATCTCTTTACCAAAATCCGTCGCGTCGGACTTGAGAGCATCAATCAGAACCTTGGCGTTGAAGACATAAATGCCCATAGAGGCAAGACAGTAGTCTCTTGTGCCGGGATCCTTCATTTTCGTACGCACGCTCTCGCCCACAGCAAGGCCCTGGATGATCTTGGGGTCAGTCGGCTTCTCGACGAATTCTGTGACCTCGAGCTTGTCGTTTATCCGCATAAGACCAAGCCCCTCCGCCTCATCAAGCCCCAGAGGCTTCGCGGTAATCGTGACATCAGCTCCGGAAGCGTCGTGTTCACGCACGACATCCTCCAAGTCCATCCTGTAAAGCTGGTCTCCGGAAAGAATTAAATATAAGTCGTCTTCTCGGCTTCCTTGGAAGTGGTGCATATTTTGGCGAACCGCATCGGCCGTGCCTTGATACCATGTATCACTTTGGTCGGTTTGCTCTGCCGAGAGAATATCGACAAAACCGCCCGCATAGGGATCAAATTTGTAGGACTCCTGAATATGTCGGTGCAACGAGGCAGTATTGAACTGAGTGAGGACGAATATCTGGTTGAAGCCAGAGTTGAGACAGTTACTGATCGGAATATCGACGAGTCTATACTTCCCCGCGAGCGGAACTGCGGGCTTGCAACGATCTCTGGTCAAGGGACTCAGACGAGAGCCGCGCCCCCCTCCCATGATGATACAGATAACTTTTCGCTTTTTCATAAGATAAGGAGGTAGACGGTAGAGTTTAGAAGACAAATAACAATTGACTTGTAAAGCTAGAGAGTCTCTGGACTTATTTGAAGCTTTATGTGTGGAATAGTTGGATATATCGGCCGCGATCGAGCGGGAAGTGTCATGCTGGATGGTCTCAAGCGCCTGGAATATAGAGGCTATGACTCATCTGGAATGGTCATATCTGCGGGTAAAGGCTTCGAGCAAATCAAACGGGTCGGTCGAGTGGCTAATCTGGAAGAGGCGCTCAATGAGCCACAACTCGGGGGCAACCTCGGCATCAGTCACACCCGTTGGGCGACCCATGGCGACGTGACCGAGGCCAACGCCCACCCCCACACCAGTAGCGACGGCAAGATCTCTCTCGTCCATAACGGGGTGATTGAAAACTATGCCGCGATGAAGGACTTCCTCCTTGAAAAAGGCTACACCTTCCAATCCGAGACGGACTCCGAAGCGCTTTGCAATCTGATTGCCTATCACTATGCCAAAGAAGCACCCGATACAGGTAGAAACCCCTTCCTGGAGTCAGTTCGTAAGAGCCTCCGCCACGTGGAGGGCACCTATGGGATCGCCGTCATCTGTCCGGACTATCCCGATGAGCTGATCGGCGCGCGCAAGGGCTCCCCTCTGATCATTGGCATCGGTAAAGGCGAGAATCTGTTGGCCTCTGATGTCAATGCCATCACGCATTGCACTCAAAACGTCGTTTACCTGAACGACAACGAGGTCGTACACCTGAAGAAGGACGACTTCTCGATCACAACGGTCTCCAGCAAGAATGTGGAGGCCGTCATCCATAAGGTCGACTGGGACACCACTGAAGCAGAACTCGGCGACTACGCCCATTTCATGGAGAAGGAAATCTTCGAACAGCCGAGATCACTGAAAAACGGCATGCGCGGCCGCTTCTCTGATGACGCCAGCACGGCGGTCTTTGGCGGTCTGAATCTGAGCCCCCAAGAGCTGCGTCAGATTGATCGCATTCTGTTTCTCGCTTGCGGCACGGCTTGGCACTCCTGCCTTGTGGCCGAGTATTTAATTGAGCGCTTCGCCCGTATCCCGGTCGAGGTGGAATATGCCTCCGAGTTCCGCTACCGCAACTCGCCCCTCGACAAGAACACGCTTGTTATTGCTATCAGCCAATCCGGCGAGACGATCGACACACTCGGTGCGCTGCGTGAGGCGAAACGCAAGGGTTATCGGACACTCGCGATCAATAACAGCGTCGGCTCAACCATCGCACGCGAGAGCGACGGCGGCATCTATCAGCATGCGGGGCCCGAAATCGGAGTCGCCTCAACCAAGGCCTTTACCTCGCAGATCATGATCTGCGCCATGCTCGCACTCTACCTCGGCCGCCTCCGCGACCTCAGTTATGGTGACGGGGTCAAGATCGTCAAGGCACTCAAAAAAGTGCCCCAGCAAGTCGAAGAGATCCTCAAGCAAAACGACAAGATTGCCGCCATCGCAAAGAAATATGCCCATTACGAAGACTGCCTCTTTTTGGGACGTCAGCTGATGTTTCCCATCGCGCTGGAGGGTGCCCTAAAATTAAAGGAAATTTCCTATATCCACGCCGAGGGCTACCCCGCCGCAGAAATGAAACACGGCCCCATCGCACTCATCTGCGAAGCATGCCCCAGTGTGTTTCTCGCGACCAGTGGGGAGATTTTCTCCAAGAGCATGGCCAATGTGCAGGAAGTTAAAGCTCGTAAGGGCAAGGTTATCTGTATCGCCTCGGAGGACTGCGACATCCCGGTCGGCTTGGTCGACGACGTCGTGATCGTGCCGGAATCCCACGAAATCGTCATGCCGATCCTGATGAGCATTCCAATTCAGCTCTTTAGTTACCACGTCGCACTCGAACGCGGCTGCGACGTCGATAAGCCGCGCAACTTGGCTAAGTCGGTTACGGTGGAGTAGGCTTGGAATTACAGGACCAGACGCTTGATTCCATCTTTCAAAACGGGCACATTGAAATTCATCAGCAGTCCCACCCGGCACTCAGTCAGCCGCATGTAAGTTTACACCTCAATTGCAGCTCCAATGATCTTCTTCGTCAGTTCTTCTTCAATAAGTGATCCACCCATAAATAATGAGCGTCTGAAATTTCTTATGGCAAGCAAGCCTTCTCCGTGGCTCGGTGCCTCCAGCGCAGCGAGTGGTTAAAAATCAGAATAACTGAGTGACCTTACCCACTAAAAAGAGCGAAGAACCAGAAAACCTGGTTCGAGAAGTCCCTTTGCATAGTTTGGGTTAAACTATCGACCGAGATTCTTTAATGCATAATCCGGGCTCAAGCAGGGCGCGAACCCACAACCAGTGCATGCGAAGCACGCAAGAGCGTCGAACTCATTCAAGCGATTTATAAGTCTGCGAACAACAACGGTGAACTCATTTACCTAAGTTGAGACGCTAAACACTCCAAACCTGCCATCCAGGCACTCTCCAGTCAAGTTGAACCAAGTAATGACTCAGGCCAGTCGCACTTATCCGCGTGAATTTCTTTATCGTTCAACTTTCAAATCAAAACGTTTGAGTAGTGCTTCAACCTGCGGCAACGCAAAGTGTTCTTCAGGTAAAATCGAAAACTTATTCAGATAGATCACTGCTTTGGCTATATCATGTAGGTTTTTCTTTTCAGATTCGAATTTATTTAGATCCAGACTTTCGAGGTAAACCAGATAGTCCTTGATGATCGCATCAGCAGTTTGCAGTGCAACCGGCTCCACAGCATACATCAACGACTCATACAGTCGTAGCGCTTGATCCAGCCCTTCCTGCATCTCGGCAGCATCACGGCGTATCTCAGCCGCGATTTGGAGACGCTTAGCCTGCGTCGCTTCTACACTCAAGCGTCCATCAGAGCCTCCATCGATCGGGCGTGGACGTAAAGGGCGAATCCAAATATTTCGGAAGCTGACCGGATCGCCGTGATCTTGTAATGCAAGACTGCCTTTATCAGGATGCAGCGTGTTTGGGTCCGCACGTGTTTTCCATGTGCCCCCCCCTTCAAGTGGAGTGCAATCTTGAACCACGACACCATTACAAAGCACAGTAATGGATCCCTCGTCGACAATGACTCCGTCACGAACAATGGGGCGGCGAAAGATAATGTCGTAGCTCTGCCACTGATCGTAAGGACGCAAAGCATTTACCGCTGGCGGCATAACCGCATATAGGGCACCTGCAGTGCCATCCGGGTAGGTTGGGTTATCGTAATTGTCGAGTATCTGTATTTCAAAAGTTTCCATCAAGAACACCCCACTATTTCCACGCCCTTGGCCTTCCCCACTACGTTCCGCTGGAGCAAGCCACTCAATATGTAGCTGGACATCACCAAATTTGTGTTTGGTTGCGAGGTAACCGGCACCTTTGACAGGCCTTAAAATACCATCCACCACATACCAATCCCGTTTTCGCTGTGAATCTGCTTTTCGATGCTCCCAATTGGACAGCGATGCCTCGGTGCCATCGAAGAGAACGATCGCATCAGAGGGTGCGTCGCCATACTGCGCTCCGGGCACAACCACCGCAGGTTGTGGGCGATTGCGGTCATGCACCGCGTAGGGGTGATGTGCATCAGGCGGATCTCCGAAAAAGAGATTCGAAGCCGCGCAGGGGGTGCCGCAGAATGCAAATAAAAGAAAATAAATCGTGATATATTTATTCATTATTCGGTGATAGATTATACAGATGGTTTGAAATCAGGAAGACCACAGATCTTCCTCGTAGCTCCACCATTCACACACCGGGTCGTTAATGTAACGATTCAGCTCATGACGGTTGATACCCCTTTAGTTAGATCCCATTCGATTCGTCCGCCGACACGCTGTGCCACATGCACTAGTGGCTTTGCTTGATATTGGCCGAAGGTCCCAACTGCCCGATCGAAAAACGTGGCAATACGAGAGAAATGACAGCAATTGAACCTGCATTTAAAAATGTTCGACGAGTAAACTTTGTATTCATAGATTATGCATTTGCATAGTCGTAGTTTTTATACAGGCAAACTGGTGTTATACAATTACTTTAGGCTGATAACCACCCTTGCTTTTAAAGAAGAGAATGAGACCAATGTAGCAGACCAACATGAACGCCGGAAACATGCACATTTTAGCGAGTGCGCCTTGGGTTTCGCGCTCTCTAATATCAGTCGCTTTCTCTTGAATTGACTCAGGCTGTTCGTCTAAGGCATCTGCGTTTAGAGCGGTGTAATGCCCGAGAAGGTAATCACTTTCCACCGTCACCGATTCATACACCTCAGGTAGATCCTCCTTGATCCCGGTAGTGACCGAGCTTTCTTGCAAATAACCAATGAAAGGCCCGCCAAGAATGCCGACAGTCAGCATTCCAATACCAGCGATCGCATTGATCGTGAGCGCACCACCCTTCGGGGTTTGTTCAGAAACAACACCCAGCATAGTAGGCCAAAAGTAAGTCTTCGCTACACCATAAATGGTGGCTGCAAGGAAAATAAAAATGACCGCATCCGCAAACGAGAGCAGATACAAACCGAGTATTGCCAACGCTGAGCACATTGCCAGCAAACCAAGAGGGCCAAATTTGCGGATCACCGGCCCCGCATTAAAACGAAGCAGCATCATAATGCCGGAGGTATAAACCAAAACCCAAGTCGGATCCCAACCTGCAACGTGCATGGGCTTTTCCATCAGCGCCGAAATCCATCCGTCCGTGCCGAGCTCCGTCGTGGCCAGAGGCATCATAATGATGACAAGAATTAAGAGGAGTGGATTACCAAATGAACGGCTGTAAAAGGCATAAGCGATGACCGAAACCGCAATGAGTGCCCAGGTAATAGTGCTAGACCATGCAAAAACACTCCCCAATTGGGCAAAGATTAAGTAAAAGGCGATAAATGCACCCGCAGTGCCGAATTCTGCCAACATTTCGCGATAGCTGGAACCTGCAGCCACCCGCTCATTAACGGGAAACTTAACCCGTGCCAACATAATCAGGTAAACTAAAGCGGGCAAGAACATCAAGGCAACCAAGATGCGCCAATCGTCCGCGACGATACCACCAAGCCCAATCGCTAATATACCACCAATTACAAGACCGCCAGGCCAGCCAGCGTGCAGTATATTGAGCCATTTGGATTTTTCATCCCTAAAGAGTGTCGCCACCACTGGGTTGATAAAAGCTTCGACCGTGCCGTTGCCCAAGCCCAGGATGACCGAGCCCCAATAGAGATAGCTCCAGGCTTTAGCCTGCGCGGTCGGCAGATCGGTAAGATCACTATTTACCGCCGCATAAGCCATCAAAGCCAACGCACCAAAAACTGCATAACAGCCGAAGCTGAAAAACATCGCAAATTTGTAGCCCACTCGGTCGATCACCAAGCTGAATAAAATGATACTGATCGCGAAGGGCCAAATGCCGGCACCGAAGAGAACGCCACTCTGCACCTTGTCCAAGCCGAACTGTTCCGGCCAAATGCCACTGTTGATTAAAATGGCGCGAATGATGAACGCCATCGAAGTGGTGATCAGGGCAACAAATGCACCCCAGAAGACTATTTTATCGTTTTTACTATGTTTCATTTTTTATATGGGGGTGTTCACACTTTTGGGAAAAGAATAGTTTTAGAAGACGCCTTACGGCGAGGTATTGAGGCCTCACTGAAACGGCGACGGTATTTGAGCGGCGTGATCTTCAGTTCGAGGCGGAAGAGACGCGTCATGCTCGTCTGATCATTGAAGCCACAGTCTTTGGCGATACGCGCCAAATCAATATGGCTATTGCGTAGCATAGCACAGGCGGCATTGAGGCGTGTTTTCTGCAAATACATCAGTGGCGTCAGCCCAAAGAGTTTGCGGAACAATCGCTCTTGCGTACTGACTGAGATACCACCCTCTTTTGCCATATCCGATATCGAAAGCTTTTGGCGGTAGTGCTTACGCACGTAGTCGACGATGCGGCGCATCTCCGGATGATCTGCATACATCGCATCCGAATCACGGATCACGCGCGCGACGCCCGCCAGCCCGACCACGACGCCGGCATTATCATATAGCGGAATCTTCGATGTGCAGAGCCAATCCAAGGAGCCATCTGTGGAAGGCACCAACTCGATCTTATCAAATATTGCTTGCCCCGTGCACATAACCAATTGGTCGTCCGCGTAAAACGCGTCAGCTAGAAAATCCGGACTGTAGTCATAGTCGGTTTTTCCCAGTATCGCCTCGACCGACGATTCCCCTATCGTTTTGGCAAAGCTTAAACTCGCAGCCATGAAACGACTCTCCGAATTCTTAACGAAATAAAAGGCTCCGGGGATCGCATTAAAGAGCGACTCCATCAATTGACCCGGACGCAGCGACTCAAAAAATATGGAGGTACACTCGTCTAGGGTATTTTTGCTTAGAGCTTGTGGACGCATCTATAATTGTGAAAAAAATATTTGACGATAAATGTCAATATAAAGCTAGCTATCGAGATTTAAATCAATCGTTAATGAATCGATAAACGAATCTTAAAATAAACTCATCTAACTTGTATGCATATATTTACGTATTATAAATTTTTTAAAAACGCCACGGCCGTAAAAAATTAATCCAAATTAAAAAAAAAATTATTTGTATATTTCCTAAGTTCCCTACATTAAAAATTAGAGCAACACCTACCCCTCATTGTTTCCAACAGCACATTATGCACTTCAACGAAAACTCCGACTCGAACGACCTTGGCCTGAGCCTTGGCATGCTGACACTTCGCTTGTGGCTGGCGATACGCGCAATCCAAACTGGCCTTGAAAAATTCGCTGGAACTTCGGCTGGCTCCAAAGCTGTCATGGTCGACGGAGCCCCCAACGATTACGGGCTGACCGAGGCGACGACTTCAAAGGTCTACGCCTTGTCTAATTACCACGGAGTCCCCGTCCCGCTTTACGATAAATTCGCCAATGAGCCGCTGATCCCGGGTTGGGGGCTAGATCTTTACGATGTCGTTCTCGGGCCCGCACTCATCCTCCTGGGGCTCACGCTTCTCTTGGGATTGGCCACGCGCTTTTCACTCTTCGCCATGGGCTTAGTCTATACTAGCCTCACTTTCGGACTGATCCTCATTAAACAGGACGCGGGCGTAGCTTGGCTGGGCATTCACATCATCATGATCGTTCTGGCTCTGGCGCTTGCGAAGTATAACCGCTTTGCTATCCTCAAAAAATGGTAATTCCAACCCTGAGGATACTGCTACGATGAATCCCAAATTTCTCAATCTTTCCCGCCGAGACTTTCTAACTAAAAGTGCTCTTGGCGCGGGCCTCGCCATCGGCGCCCCGTCAATCCTCAGAGCCAAAACCGGCGGCACGTCGTCGAACGACATCCGTGTCGGTTTCATCGGCTGCGGTAAACAACACGAAGTGCTGTTCAACGCCATGGCGAACATCCCAGGCATCCGTTATGTCGCGGCTTGTGACATCATGAAAGCGCGGGTCGGACGCACATTCTCCGCCATCAAGTCACGCTTCGACTACAATATCAACCGCTACCTCGACGCCGAGGAAATGCTGACCAAAGAAGCCAAGAACCTCGACGCCGTCTTCGTGGCCACGCCGGACTTCTGGCACTCGCCCCACACTGTCATGGCGCTCGAAGCGGGCTGCAATGTCTTCTGCGAGAAAATGATGTCCAACACAATCGAAGGCGCCCGCGCCATGGTTGAAGCCATGGATCGCACCGGTAAGCTGTGCCAAATCGGTCACCAGCGCAGAAGCAACCCGCGCTACCAGTTCACGCTCAATGAATTGATCAATAAGCATAAGATTTGCGGACAATTGATCAACGTGAACGGTCAGTGGAACCGGGCGCTGAGTTCCTCGCAGGACATCGTCTCCAAGCCATCGATCCTGCCCGAAGCCGACGTGTTGCGTCAATATGGCTTCAACACTGGAGCCGACCATACACTCTCGCTCGAAGAACTGCGTCACCGCTTCCTCAACTGGCGTTTCTACACGGCACTGTCAGGCGGCCCCATCTCCGACTTGGGCGCCCACCAAATCGACATCTTCAACTGGTTCCTCGGCTCACAGCCGAAATCCGTCACGGCCTCCGGCGGCCGCAGCTACTTCAAAGATCGCGAGCACTTCGACAATGTCATGTGCATTTTCGACTACGACACGCCGCAAGGCAATGCACGGGCCTTCTACCAAGTGTTGACCACGACCAGCGCGGGCGGCGGCTACTACGAATCTTTCATGGGGACGGACGGCACGATCGAAATTTCCGAGCGTGAAGCCTACACCAATATCTACAAAGAATCCGGGGCAAGTAACAACGCGACCTGGGACGAACTCGTCCGCCGAGGATTACTCAAAAAGGAAGCAGTCGGCGTCGCCGCAGGTGGCTCTGATGCCATCGCATCCTACGAGTCCGCACCACCCGACGTCTACGCACTTCCCGGCGGCCTGAACAAGCCGCCACACCAACCACACATTGAAAACTTCTTCGCGGCCATCCGGGGTGAGGCTGAATTGACCTGCGATGCGCGCCATGCACTCGAATCCGAAGCACCCATTTATTGGGTCAACCCCGCGGCCAACAGCCGTCAAGTCATCACTTTCACCGACGAACATCTACACACCTAAACATTATGAAATATTTAACATTTAGCCTAATGGCATTATCCGCCCTCCTCTTCGCTGCATGCGGCGATAAGAGTGCAACTGATTCAAGCAGCGCAAGTTCGGAGGTCGCTGCATCTCCAGCGGGTAGCATGCCTCTGACCACGGAAATCCCGCCAGAACTCATTGAAGGCACGCCACAGCCCATCAAGGTACCCAATCTCGAACAAGCACCGTCTACCGTCCCCACTCTTATGGTTCCGGAGGGCACCGTCCTCCTGTCCGCTGGCAAGGAAGTCACCGGCAGTGACGACTTTCCGATCATCGGTGAACTCTCCTACGTCACCGACGGTGATAAAGAAGCCGGCGAAGGCTATTTCGTCGAGTTGATGGACGGACCGCAATGGGTGCAGATCGACCTCGGTGCGCCCGCCGACCTCAGCGCGATCTGGGTCTGGCACTACCACTCTCAAAAGCGCGCCTATCACGATGTCATCGTGCAGGTCTCCAACGATCCCACCTTCGAATCCGGCGTCACCACACTCTTCAATAACGACTACGACAATTCCGCCGAACAAGGCAAAGGAAACGACCAGCCATACGTAGAGAGTCGCTTCGGCAAGCTGATCGATGCCAAGGGTGAGAATGCTCAACACGTGCGACTTTGGAGCAACGGAAACACCGCCAACGACATGAACCACTACGTCGAAGTCGAAGTCTACGGCATCTCAGAGTAGTCGATCCGACCGATGCATTCACTTTAAAGTCCGCGTCCGTAAGGTTGCGGACTTTTTTTTCTGGTGCGGGAGTGCCCCGAAGGCTTCGTTGACGCATAGGCCATCGAGCACTCCCATAAAATATAGATACACCGGCAGGGCATATTTTATAAATCTCAATCGTAAAGCATGATTGCTGCAACTAGGAATTACCCTTGAATCAAATTTGCAGATGATGAAAAGAGGCCTCATTTGGACTGGCTGGATTGCGATCGCATTGCTCGCAACCTACCTCCGCATGCAGAATTTGGGCACTCCACCGGTCCATTTTGACGAAGCCACCGGCGCACGCCTTTTAGGCAAACAACTGGAAGGTGAACAACCCCGGTTCGATGCGAGCCATTTCCATGGTCCATGGCTTCGGAAGAGCGCCGTCCCGATCGCACGATTCCGCAGTGAAAACGACTGGAAATCTCTTAGCGTTGAAACGCTCCGTCTGAACACCGTCATCGCCGGACTACTCTTGTGTTTCACCCCCCTACTCTGGCGGAAGGAGATAGGCATGCCCGGCACCATGGCCGCCTCGGCGCTCCTCGCGACTTCGCCTCTGATCGTTTACTATAACCGAATGTTTATCCATGAAAGCTGGATAGCACTCTTCGGGATGCTGGCCTGCGCCTCCGTTTTTCGATACCTGCAAAAACCGAGCTCCTCGATGGGTATTCTTGGCGGCATTAGCATCGGACTGATGTTTGCCACCAAAGAGACTTTCGCCATCTCCATCCTATCCTGGGGTTTCGCCGCTGCGACCCTACTATGGCTGGACAAAAAGCCCAGCAATAAACATGGAATACAGAGCTACCTAAAGTCATTCGCTTGGCTCGGCTTCGCAGCCGTCATCACCTCGGCCTATTTCTACACAGAAGGATTCAGCCATCCTACTGGTTATTTGGATGCCTTCCGAACTTTCCTTAGCTACGAAACGACTCCCGGGCATGAGAAGCCCTTTCTCTACTATGCGTACAATCTACTTTGGCCAAAATTCCGCCTCGGCCACTGGTGGTCTGAATCAATGATCGCACTGATGGCGCTGGCCGCACTTGGCTTCACCCGTGGAAACGGACGACCCAGCGCCGCGATTGTTTTCGTCGCCCTGTCCGCTCTAGCGCATTTCCTCATATACAGCATAATCAGATATAAGACCCCTTGGCTTGTGCTACTCCCTTGGGCGCACCTTTGTCTGCTGGCCGGTATGGCCTTCGACCACTGGAAAACAACTGCCCGCATCACCCGCATTGCCTTGTCGATTCTGCTCATGCTGACCCTCCTCTGGCAAAGCCGGCAAAGCACATTCGCTTGTGGCCGATTCGCCAACGACATTCGCAACCCCTATGCCTATGTGCCCACGAGTGGGGATACCGTGAGATTAGCATCCTGGTTAAACGAGCTGAATGCGATGCACTCTTTGTCGACTGCCGCGGTCATCGGCAGTGAATACTGGCCACTCCCCTGGTATCTACGGAGTCTTGACGAAGTGGGCTACTGTCCGGAGCCAAAGGAGGCATTTCGCGACTATTCGATCGTTTTTGCTATGCCGGAGCAAGTCGGCCGCGCTAGCGATCTCCTGGAAAACACTCATGTGCCCCTACCCCGCGGCTTGAGAAACAACGTCAGTCTGATGGTCTACTTGCGTAATGATATTTGGGAGCAATGGAATGGAGAGCCCATCAAATGACGCAGACGCACATCATCGAGCACGAAGCGATGAAAACGACCTTCGTCCTACGACTCCTCTCTGACAACGCGTTGCTGGCCAAACAGGTGGGCAATGCCTGCATCGAATGTATCGACACGATGGAGCGTCAGTTAAGCCGCCACTACCCCGGCAGTGACATTTGGCAGGTCAACCAGATGCAAGCAGACCAGTCGCTCTTTATCAGTGAGGATAGCTATGAGTGCCTGCGCCTCGCCTTTGTGGCACATAAGCGAACCGGAGGACTTTTTGACATCACTCTGGGCCGTCAAATCGAGCACTATAAAAACACCAGCGCGGGACCCGCCCCGCAGCTCGAGGGACAACTCATGATCGATCCCGAGCGTCCGGCCATCCACTGTATCCAGCCTGGACGCGAGATCGACTTGGGAGGCATCGGTAAAGGCTATACCCTTGATCGCCTCAAAGTGATGTGCCTCGAGTATGGAATCACCTCTGCACTACTCGCCTCAGGCACCAGCACACAAATCGCATTCGGTGAAAAGAGCTGGCCGATCGAGCTGCAATCGGGAACAGCGAAGCACACGGTCCAGTTGGCAAATGCCGCCCTGAGCGCATCCGGGACAGGCATTCAGGGCTGCCATATTGTTTCGCCCGACCCAAAGGCCCCGGAGGCCGAATATGAGCGCATTTGGTTGATAACCGACACGGCTGCCATGGCCGATGCCTGGTCCACTGCCGCGATGCTCATGTCGAAAGCTGAGTTGGTGAGTCTCAGCAGCCAGCACCTAAAAATCTATGTGTTCGAAGACGGGCGCATTGCACCACTCCTGGAAAAATAAAAAGGTGCTATTTCTCGGCTAAGGGGCGCAATAGCTGAATAGCCGCTTTGTTTTTATAGTGGACGGCGACATCCAGAGCAGTACCGCCATCAGAAGCGACGATCGAAGGATCGACGTTCTGCCACAAGATCAGTTGCACCATCTCTGCACTACCACTTGCGGCTGCCTCGTGCAGCGAGGTGCCACCACGTGCAGACAATGCACTGGCATTGGCACCTCCTTCAATAAGCACTTTGGCCACTTCAAGTCGATCCTGAGCCGCCGCATAATGCAGTGGCGTCCAACCGCCCTTATCCAAGATGTCGGGCTTCGCCTTCGCTTTAAGCAACGCCTCGGCCACAGCTGTAAGATTCCGATCCACGCATAGGTGGAGCGGTGATCGCAAACTGGCATCGGCTTGGTTCACATCCGCGCCC
>Ga0115560_1001006_pt1 | contig 20704 bp, 22 predicted proteins | sample COGITO_mtgs_1105_5_FD_87278 | JGI IMG/M metagenome (GOLD analysis project Ga0115560, IMG submission 87278) | Pelagic marine microbial communities from North Sea - COGITO_mtgs_110509 | ecosystem: Environmental > Aquatic > Marine > Epipelagic | place: Germany:Helgoland, sampling site Kabeltonne... | reverse complement strand
ATTGATGCAACAAGTAAGATTTTATTTATTGAAGATTTAGATGAGTATCTGTACCATATTGATAGAATGATGATGAATTTAAATCGCAATGGAATGTTGGGGAAATTAAAAGGTCTAATTGTTGGAGGGATGGTTGATATGAATGATAATTCTATCCCTTTTGGGAAAACAGCTGAACAAATAATTTTAGAGTATACTAAGAATTATGATTTTCCTATTTGTTTTGGCTTTCCTGCAGGACATTTATCTGATAATAGGGTCGTCAGATTAGGAATAAATTCTATATTAGAAATAAGTAAAAATGGCGTAAGTTTATGCCAAGAATAAAAAAGCTAAAACTGGTTTAATCTATAATTACTTTCTTAAAACAGTAGGTACTTTAAAGTAGTCAGAATCTTTTTGTGGTGCATTTTTAAGCGCATTTTCTTGAGAAACTTCATGTTTTATTTCATCTACTCTTAATACATTAACTTCTTCACTTAAGTAAATTAAGGGCTCAACTCCTTCAGTATCTATCTCAGATAATTTATCCACAAAACCAATAATCTTATCTAGATCACTATTCATTTTTTCAGCTTTTGAAGCATCAAATTTTAGTTTTGCTAGGCGTGATAAATCCGCTACTAATTTGTCGTCAATGATAATGTTATTGCTCATAATTTTTTAATTGTTCAAAAATAGTATTGTAAACCGAAAGATTAAAATTTTCTATGCTTTTTTCTGCCAGGCTATTTGGAGCAATAGCTTTATGGATTTTAATACGTACTATTCCAGGCCTACCTTTAAAGTATTGTTCTGGAAACATACTTTTACTATCTGGCATAGTTATAGGTACTATTTTTATATTTTTATCTAATGCTAAACGAAAAGGACCATTCTTAAATTTCTTCAGATAAACATCTGAATTAGGAATCCCACCTTCTGGGAATATACACATGTTAATCCCCATTTTCAATTTTTCTCCTGCTTTTAGGAATGCACTATACGCGTTTCTTCTGTTTGCTCTATCAACAATTACAGAATTGTTTTTGTAGAAATAGCCAAACAAAGGAATTTTTGCTATTTCAGCTTTTCCAATGTATTGTAAGGGTGCAGGAATTACAGCTAATATAAATGGGATGTCTAAAGTGGAAACATGATTAGGACAGATTATATATTGCTCCTTTTTGGATAGTTTTTCTTCCCATTCTACTTTAGGAAAAATGAAGGAAAGATATATCGTTAGTTTGGACCAATATCGAGTAAGTTTAGCTACTATAATTTCATTTTTAACTATTGCAGTAAAGAAAAATAGTGCAGGCATAAATAGAATAAATACTAACAAAAACATTAGTAAAAACCATAAACGCCATATTGAACTTAAAAGATAGCCGAGCCATTTCATATTGCAAAGATAAAAATCCTATTTTTACAAAATCAAAATTTTAAAATAGAATGGCAAGAATATTAACAGGAATACAAAGCACAGGTACGCCACATCTAGGAAATTTATTAGGAGCCATAATTCCGGCTATTGAACTGTCCAAAAATAAGAAAAATGAAAGCTTATTTTTTATAGCTGATTTACACTCTTTTACGACTATTCGTGATGCAGAACAGTTGAGGGAAAATACTTATGCGACTGCAGCGGCTTGGCTGGCTTTTGGTTTTGATACTGAAAGAAATATTTTTTATAGACAATCAGATGTAACTCAAGTATGTGAATTAACTTGGTATTTAAACTGTTTTTCTCCTTTCCAAAGACTTCAATTAGCTCATTCTTTTAAAGATAAATCAGATAAACTTTCTGAGGTAAATACAGGCTTATTTATCTATCCTGTTCTTATGGCAGCTGATATTTTATTGTATGATGCAAATATTGTTCCTGTTGGAAAGGATCAAGTTCAGCATCTAGAAATCACCAGAGACATAGCTTCTAGGTTTAATCATAAATACCCTAATTCCTTTGTTTTGCCAGAAACTAAAGTAGATGAAAGAGTGATGATTGTACCAGGAACTGATGGAAAAAAAATGAGTAAATCCTATAATAATTTTATTGATATTTTTCTTCCGGATAAAAAACTCAGAAAGCAAATAATGGGAATTAAAACCGACTCTACTCCTATGCAGGACAAGAAGGATGCTGAGGTTTGTAATATTTATAAAATATACAAATTGCTTTCTACAGAAGAACAAGCAACTGCTTTATTTGAGAAATATGCTACTGGAAATTATGGCTATGGACATGCTAAGCAAGAGCTTTTTGAATTGATTTGTGAGACCTATTCATTAGAGAGAGAAAAATTTAATCAGTTGATGGAAAACAAAGCTATAATTGATGAAGAATTAGAGAAGGGAGCAGTCAAGGCAAGAGTCATCGCTAAAGAAGTGCTTGCAAGAGTTAGGAAAAATATAGGCTATTAATAATGCAGGTTGATCAGCAAATTGTTCATTTTTTAAATGAACATCATTTACTCACTTTGGCAACTAGCCAAAATAATAAACCTTATTGCTGCAATCTTTTTTATGTATATGATCAAGTAAGTAATCAGCTTATTTTTTCTACTGAGACAAAAACTAAGCATGCTCAAGATTTTATTACGAATACTAATGTGGCTGGAAGTATTGCTTTAGAAACTAGAGAGATTAGCAAAATTCAAGGCATTCAATTAATAGGAACTATAAAAGAATTAGAAGGAGAGTACTTAAAAATTGCGAAAGAGCAATACTTAAAAGCCTTTCCTTATGCTGAAAATATGGATATACATCTTTGGGCTATGCCACTCAATTTTATAAAAATGACCCACAATAAATTGGGTTTTGGTAAGAAATTGATTTGGGAAAAATAATTATCTTATTGAAGCCATTCTATATCTAAAGTCATATCTACTCCATTATTTATAATATTAAGCTCATCATTTATACTAAGTGTTGTAATAAGCTCGTTTGGAGTAAAACTGCAAGAACCAATAAATTCATTTTCTCCTACACCAAGAATCTCATCGTTATCATAAATCTCTATAGTATATTCTTTTGATAGAGTATTTATTGTGTAAGGTAGGTTTTCAGTAAATAATATTGGAAATGTAGCAATATTATCTTTAGAACTTGATGAAACAATATCCCCATCTCCTTCTTTTAGAACATAAAAAACATCTGGATTTTCTGATCCCAATATCCCAATATCCCAATCAGAACCATTGTTAGTCATAGGCATTGAATTAACTGTAATAATAGATAATTTTAACGCAGAAGGAGGATACTCACATGATCCGTCATCAACAGTTGCTGTTGCAAGAAAGTTTATAGCAATCGTATCTGTACATCCCTCAACTGTATTAGTAGAGGTTGTGTTAGTGTTTGGTTTATCATCTTCCTTTTTACAAGCAAAAATTAAAGCAGTAAGCGTAAGTACAAGTAGTATTTTTTTCACGATAATTAATTTTCCCAAATATAGGAAAAATAAATTATCGGTTTTTGTATTTGTCAAAAAGCTCCTTTTGGTGGTTATTTAAATCAACTTCAACTCCTTTTATATAAGCTATTTCAACATTATTTGTACGCATATCTAAAGCATCACCGCTACTGATAAAGAAAGTAGCGTCCTTTCCTTTTTCAATAGAGCCACAGTGCCGATCTATGCCAAGAATTTGGGCAGTATTTAAAGTAATACTACTAATTGCCTTTTCATATTCTAATCCATGGGCTACAGCAGTTCCTGCACTAAAAGGAAGGTTTCTAGCTCCCATCGCCTCCATCTCTCCTTCATAACTTAAGCAGAATAAAATTCCAGCTTCTTGTAATTTTGCGGCTTGCCTAAATGGCTCATCCACTGGGCTGCCCACTTTGCTTGGGAGCCTATGCACTCTATTAAGGATAAGTGATATGTTATTTTCTTTCAATTCATCCACAATTTTGAGTGCATCTTCTGCTCCTACAATTACTGTTTTACTAGTAGAAAATTCATTCGTAAATGAAATGGCATCCAACATATCGCTTGCATTATTTGCATGTATATAAAGTGTCTTATTTCCGTTAAATAATCCCTTCATGCTTTCCATTCTTAAGTCCATTAAACTAGATGATTTAGCATAAGAATTTGCTTTTTTGAAAAATCTTTTTAATGTAGTAATACTCTCGTTGTATTTCTTATTTACTTTAGTAGATCCAGGTTCTGCCCACCAACCACTTTGGTAGTAGGATGAAGGCCAATTCAAGTGTATTCCATCATCTATTCTTAAAGCGGCATCTTCCCAATTCCAACCTGCTAAATGCATTACTGAAGATTGTCCAGAGATTGTCCCTCCTCTTGGAGTTACTTGAGCAATGAATACACCATTACTTCTTACTGTTTTGGCTATTTTAGAGTCAGTATTATAGGCAATAAGTGTACGGACATTAGGATTTATTGATCCTGTTTCTCTGTAATCATTTGAGGCACGAACAGCATCAATTTCAGTAATTCCTAAAGTTGTGTTAGGGACAATAAATGCAGGATAAAGATGCTTTCCATGTACACGATAAATTGTATCAAAAGCACTTGGATCAATACGGATCCTTGTTGCGTCAGCAACCATATCAATTTTACCATTTAACATACTAATAGCAGCATTTTCAATTTTTGTTCCATTTCCTAAATGGGCAGTTGCCCCCATAAATAGGGTAGGTTTCTGTGCTTGTACAGCTATTGTAATAAATAGTGTTAAAAGAAGATTTAAGTATTTTTTATTCATCATATTCAGTATCACAATGGTATAATTTTTCAGAAATAGGTTCGGGTTTTTGTTTTTTACCTCCAGTTGCATCTTCACTCATTTTCTGTATGATGCGCATGCGTTCTAATCGGTCTCTTTCTCGTAATTTTTTGTCAACTTCAACATCAAAAAGGAGCTTGCCATCCACATAAGTTTGTATTACTTTGGCATAAATAGAAAGCGGATTGTCCGTCCAAAGTACAATATCGGCATCTTTTCCAATTTTGATACTACCCATCTTATCATCAATATGCAATAATTTAGCAGGATTTAAAGTTACCATCTTCCATGCATCTTCTTCTGAAGTCCCTCCATATTTTACGGACTTTGCAGCTTCTTGGTTTAATCTTCTTCCCATCTCTGCATCATCAGAATTAATAGCAGTAATAACCCCTGCATTATTAAGAAGTGTTGCATTATAAGGAATGGCATCATTTACTTCAAATTTATAGGCCCACCAATCAGAAAAGGTTGAACCGCCTGCACCATGTTTTTTCATTTTCTCTGCCAATTTATAACCTTCCAAAATATGTGTAAAAGTATTAATAGTAAAGCCCATAGAATCACCAACATGCATAAGCATATTTATTTCGGATTGAATGTAGGAGTGACAAGTAATAAAGAGTTCGGAATTTAGGATTTCAACCAAAGCATTAAGCTCTAAATCTTCTCTTGGAGGAATTGCTTTTACTTTTTCTTCTTTAATAAGTGCATTAAAATCCCGCCATTGTTTTTGGTAATTTTTTGCTCGGTAAAAAGCATCATAAAACACTTGTTCTACTCCCATACGAGTTTGTGGAAAACGGGTGCGTTCAAAATTTCCCCAATTACTTTGCTTCACATTTTCTCCTAAGGCAAATTTTATAAAACCATCTGCATTCTTGATTTTCATCTCTTCTGCATTACTTCCCCATCTTAATTTAATCATAGCAGATTGGCCTCCGATTGGGTTTGCCGAACCGTGCAGAAGCTGTGAGGCAACTGTACCTCCTGAAAGTTGACGGTAGATATTATGATCATTGGGGTTGATGACATCTCCAATTCTCACTTCAGCACTTACTGCCTGGCTTCCTTCATTTACCCCTCTACTGATCGCAATATGGGAGTGTTCGTCAATTATCCCACTAGTAAGATGTTTACCAGTAGCATTAATTTGTGTAATCTTTACGGTCTCAGGGAATACTATTAATTCATCCAAATCTTTCCCAAGGGCAATAATCATTCCATTTGAAATGGCAATATCTGTATTTTCCAATATTCCTTCTTGCTCATTTGTCCATATTGTTGCGTTTCTAAAGATGATATTTTCAGCTTTGGGTATAATTTTAAATCCGTGCGCTTTATTAGGTAACCAAACTGAAGGAATTAAACTATCAATTGTTAAAGTAAAAGTTTTTTTAGTCTCTTTAAAAAGAGAATCTCTTTGCAGCTTAAAGGTGTGATAAATCCCTGTACTATCTTGATATTTACCTTGAATATTCCCATTATGGAATTTAGCAAAAGCTCTAAATGCACCATTTTTAGTGCTGATATTAATATTCCTACCCTCTAAAGTTGTTTTGAGCGTAAGGGAATCTAATGCAAAAATAGTTGCTTTTGGTTTCTCCATACTTCCATTAATGGCAACTAATTTATTTTCAAATTCTTTATTATTTAAAGTGTAATATCCTCTTATATCAATTTCTTGTTTCTTAGTAATAATGTGTTTTTCTCCAGCGGTCCAGTTTTCATAAATTTCACCATTCTCAAAAATATCTTTAGAGGTAATAAAGAAATTGGCTAAATATCCACTTTCTAAAATCCCAATTTTATGATCCATTGCAATAAGCTGTGCGGGAGTAGTAGTAAGTGCAGCAAGTGCATCTTGTTTGCTAAGTCCTTTTTTAACTGCTAGTCGTAAATTAGTTATAAAATTATTTTCCTTATTTAATCCAGAAGAAGTAATACAAAAATCAACTTCATTTTGGGCAAGTATGCTAGGGTTGAAAGGAGCAGTTTCCCAATCCTTTAGCTTGTGTAAGCTAATCCATTCTGCTGTTTCAGGGTTATCTACATCATAGGAATTAGGAAAATTAAGCGGAATAATTATTGGAAATTTAGTAGCAGCTACTTCATCAATTCTACTGTATTCCTTTCCATTTCCTTTTATGATAAAATCAATTTCAAACTCATTTGCAATTTTGTACACTCGACTATAATCTAACTCATCATTTACTGCAAAAATATTAGGCAATTCTTGGTTATTATTTACTGCAGCATAGGAAAGATTAGTTTGGTTATCCTGTGCAGAATACCATTCAGCATCCAAAAATGTTTGTCTTATTAAGGCAATACTTCCCATTAAGGAAGAAGGATTTTTTTGTTTTGATACTCCTTTTTTAAAGGAAAAATAATTTGCTGCTTTTGGCAGAATTATATTTTCATGTTCGCTTTTTTCTGAAAGTAGCACTAAAGATCCAGTACCTCTTAATATGCCATCTTGCACATGAGAAAGCACTGCTCCAAAACCATTTTTAAGGTAAGCAGTAGCTGATTCTTTATCAGTAACAAACTCTCTGCTTGCGTCTATTTCAGGGTGAATGGCTTCATTCCAGTGGTAAGCACCAGTCTTACTACTTTCGTACTGTGGACGATAACTGTATTGCCCTTTTTTAGCTTTTTGTAAGCCATAATCTGAATATAATTCAATAAATGAAGGGTAGATATAATCGCCTTTTAAATCATGAATAATCGCTCCACTTGGGATGTTCAAACTAGTATCTACTGTAATGATTTTATCCCCTTTAATAATGAGTGTTCCGTTTTCTATTTCACTAGTAGGACTTAAAATAATATGAGCATTGGTAAATACATGAATAGGTTTAAAATTCTGTACAACTCCATTAACAGTAAAAGTTTCTTGACCAGAAATGGTATAAAAACTTAGGATTGAAAAAAGTAAAGTAAATCGTAATCTCATTTGAAAGGGATAATAATAAAGCCGTGAAATTAGTAAATTAACTTGAAATTTATTTGTTTATTTGTCAATAAAAATATTTTTATATGACTGCACAAAAAATGAATTTAATTAACGCATTAACTTTAATTTTACTAGGTTTATGGGGTTATATTGATGTTAGTAATTATAAATTAGCTACAATTGTCTCATTTGAACATTGGACTGCATTGATTACTGTTTTATTTGGAATTATTTTATTATTGTGTAATAAAGGAATTCAGAATAGTAACAAAGCTATTGCTCATGTCGCTGTTGTATTAACACTATTAGTTCTAATTGCTCTTGTCGGGAAAAGACTACCTATATCTATAGATCAAGGAGGTGTTGGACTATTTCGTGTTTTAGCAATGAGTTTAAGTTCTTTCATTGCTTTCATTGCGTTTATTAGAAGTTTTATAGAAAATAGAAAGAAAGCGTTATAGTTATTCAATCACTTACTTTATATATTTAAATGGAAAAAGCCGTATTAATTGGTTTAATTACTCCTGATGTCACGAAAGATCAAGCATACGAATATTTGGATGAGCTCGCTTTCTTAGCTGATACTGCAGGGGCAAAACCAGTTAGAAATTTTACACAAAAATTACCTCATCCAGATAATAAAACATTTTTAGGTAAAGGGAAAATTGAGGAGGTGCGACTTTATGCAGAAGAAAATGAAATAAAGCTAATTATTTTTGATGATGATTTAAGCCCTTCACAAATAAGAAATATTGAGAAAATTTTTGGAGAGGACACCAAAGTTCTAGACAGAAGTAATCTGATATTAGATATTTTTGCAAGTAGAGCGCAAACTGCACAAGCCCGCACGCAAGTTGAGTTGGCACAATATCAATATTTATTACCAAGACTTACAAGAATGTGGACTCACCTTGAACGACAAAAAGGGGGTATTGGAATGAGAGGACCTGGGGAAACACAAATTGAAACCGATAGAAGGATTATTAAAGATAAAATTGCGCTACTAAAAAAGAAGTTAGAGAAAATTGATAAGCAAAGTTTTACGCGTAGGAAAGGTAGACAAGATATGATAAGAGTTGCATTAGTTGGGTATACCAATACAGGAAAATCAACCTTAATGAACACCTTAGCAAAGTCAGATATTTTTGCGGAAAATAAATTATTTGCTACTTTGGACACTACTGTACGCAAGGTAGTAATTGGCAATTTACCTTTTTTATTAACTGATACTGTCGGCTTTATTCGCAAATTACCTCATCAGTTGGTGGAAAGCTTTAAGTCAACTTTAGATGAAGTGCGCGAATCAGACTTATTATTGCATGTTGTAGATATTTCAAATCCTAAATTTGAAGAACAAATAGAAATAGTAAACAAAACTATTATTGAACTTGGGGTAACGGACAAACCTATTTTAATAGTATTCAATAAAATTGATGCTTATACTTTCACTCCAAAAGAGGAAGATGATTTAACCCCAATACTTCCTGAAAATATTTCATTGGAAGAGTTGAAAAAAACTTGGATGGCAAAGTTAGATGATGAAAGTATATTTATTTCAGCCTTAAATAAAACTCATTTTATTGAGCTAAAGGACTTGCTTTATGCTAAAATTAAACAATTACATGAAGTGAGGTATCCTTACAATAATTTCTTGTACTAAGCAAAACTCTGCAAGTCAGAAAGCTTTTTATAGTGTCCGTTTTGAGTAATCAAATCTTGATGTGTTCCTCTTTCAATAATACAGCCTTTTTCTAAAACTAGAATCTCATCCGCATTTTGTATAGTGGATAGCCTATGCGCAATTACTAGTGATGTCCGCGAATGCATCAATTTATTTAAAGCATCCTGTACTAAGCGTTCCGACTCCGTATCTAAGGAAGAAGTAGCTTCATCTAGAATTAATATCTCAGGGTTTTTTAGGATCGCTCTAGCAATACTTAATCTTTGTTTTTGTCCTCCAGAAAGTTTATTCCCGCTATCGCCAATATTGGTGTTGTACCCATTTTCTGTAGCTTTAATAAATTCATGTGCATTTGCAATCTTGGCCGCTTCGATTACTTCTTGTTCGCTAGCATTAACATTTCCTAAACGAATATTGTTAAAAATAGTATCGTTAAACAAAATCGAGTCTTGACTTACGATTCCCATTAATGCACGTAAATCGTACAAAGCAATTTCTTTTATATTGTTGTTGTCAATAAGGATTTCGCCTTTATTAATATCGTAAAATCGGGCTAATAAATCCGCTAAAGTGGATTTACCACTTCCTGATTCTCCAACTAAAGCAACCATTTTTCCTTTGCCAATGGAAAAATTAATATCCTTTAGCACTTCTTGCTTCTCGTAAGAAAAGGCAATGCCTTTAAATTCAATTTGGTTATTGAGGAGTTTAATTTGTTTTGGATTTTCAGCTTCAATAATTTCATTTTCAGCATCTAGTATTTCATAGACCCTTTGTGCAGAGGCACTTCCTTTTTGTATATGGTAATATGAGGTAGTTAAGGATTTTGCTGGTGGGATAATTTGGGAAAAGATAAGGATATAGCCAATAAATTCTTGAGCAGTTAACTCTCCATTTGCACTTAATACTAGCTGACCACCAAACCACATAACAATAACCATAACGATAGTACTCAAAAATTCACTCATAGGTGAAGAAAGGTCTTTTTTCCTTAATAGTTTTGTCATTATACTTTTATACTCAATACTATCTTTTTCAAAGTTTTTATTTATATGACTTTCAGCATTAAATGCTTTTATGATTCTTAATCCAGAAATATTTTCATCAATAATGGATAGTAAATTACCCATTTTATTTTGCCCTCTGTCAGATGATTTTTTTAGAGACCTACCTATAACCCCAATGATAAGGCCAGTAACAGGAAAGAGCAGAACAACAAATATTGTAAGCTGTGGGCTTATCACTATAAGTGTTGCTAAGTAGATAATTATATTTAAAGGATCCTTAAATATCATTTCTAAGGAACTCATAATTGACCATTCTATCTCTACAAGGTCAGAAGTCATTCGAGCTGTAATATCTCCTTTTCTTTTTTCAGTGAAGAAAGGAAGTGGCAAGGATATCACTTTTTTATGCAAGTCCATACGCAGATCGTGTACCACTCCATTACGTATAGGCGTCAAAAAATAAAGGGATAAATAACGAAACAGATTTCTGAAAAAGAAGGTAACTAACACTAAAATACAAATGAAAAACAAGGCTTCTACCTTTCCTTTTTCATCAACAATGGAGCTTATTATGGCGTAAAAGTTATCTTTTAATGCTGCTGCATTAAGGCTAATCGGTGGTGGGCTATATACCTTTTCTTGTGTTTCAAAAAGGATTCCTAAGAATGGGACGACCATTGTTAAGGATACTAAAGAAAATAAAACACTTAACACATTGAAAAAAATATTCAGTAGTGCAAACGGTAAATATGGTTTTACGTATTTTAATATTCTTAAGAAATAATGCATATGGCAAAGATAAGAAAGGATTCCCTATTTTTGCACTTATGGAATCAACAAGACAAAAAAAGGTATCGCGTTTAATTCAGAAAGAACTTTCTGTAATTTTTCAGCAAAATACTCAAGAGATATTAGGGAATATAATGGTGAGTTTAACTATTGTTCGTATTTCTCCTGATTTGGCTGATGCTAATATTTTTCTAAGTATTTTTCCTGTTGATGACCCTGAAGCTGCCCTAAAAGTAATTAAAAGTAATACGGTAATGATTCGTAAGAAACTGGGTGAGAGTGTGAGAAATCAATTGCGTATTGTACCAACACTTCAATTTCATTTGGATGATTCGGCTGCCTATGCTGAAGAGATTGACCGATTATTGAAAAAATAAAACTGAATGAATTTCCCATTTTTTATTGCCAAACGCTATTTTACAACTAAGAAAAGTAGCAGTTTTGTGCATATAATTTCTTGGGTTTCACTTTTTGGGGTATCCACTGGTACAGCTGCACTTATTTTGGTTCTATCTGTTTTTAATGGTTTTGCAGATTTGGTTTTAAGTATGTATAATTCCTTTGATCCACATTTAAAAATTACTTCTTCTGAAGGTAAAACTTTTAATCCCAATGAAGCTAAAACTTTACTGCTTACAGTTGAAGAAATAGAAACATCAGCATTGGTGTTAGAGGAAAAAGTACTCTTAAAATATCAAGAAAAGGAATATATAGCTACAGTTAAGGGAGTAAGTGAGGAGTATTTGGAACTTACAAATTTTAATTCACTACTAATTGATGGTGAATATATTAATGGTTTTGAAAGTAATAATGTAGCTGTTGTAGGCAGGGGAGTTGCCTATTATTTATCCATGGGAATTGGCTCTATGTTTGAGCAATTGAGTGTGTTTATGCCAAATCGAAATAGTATAACATTATTGAATCCATCTACTGCTTTTGAGCAATCGGCAGTGCTCCCAGTTGGAGTTTTTGGGGTGCAAGCTGAGGTAGATGCCGCATATATTATTACCCCTTTATTATTTGTCCAGCAATTAGCAGAAAGAAATAATGAAGTTTCATCCATTGAAATAAATCTAAAAGATGAAGGGCAGATGATTGCTCTTCAAGAGCAATTAGAGAAAGTTCTAGGTGGCAAGTATATGATTAAGAATCGCCTTCAGCAACAGGAATTTCTTTACAAAATATTGAATACCGAAAAACTAGCTGTTTTCTTAATACTTACTTTTATTATGATAATTGCTACTTTTAATATTATTGGATCACTTAGCATGCTTATGCTTGATAAGAAAAAGGATATTACTACTCTAAGAAGTCTGGGTTGTACTGTTCAAGATATTCAATATCTTTTTTTCAAAAAGAGTATGCTTACCATAATATTTGGGGCAGGTATAGGATTGTTTATCGGTTTGGGACTTGCTTTTTTACAACAAACTTTTGGTTTTATAAGTATGGGCGGGGGTAGTTTTGTAATCAATACTTACCCTATTTCTATCGCTTTTAATGATGTATTACTCGTTAGTGTTACGGTATTTATAATTGGAGTTTTAGCTTCCTGGTATCCTGCAAAATTGCTTGGTAAAAAACTTTTTAAAAGCTAACCTCAGCAAATTTATTTGCTACATCATCTAAAATTGCGTGTACTTCTTCTGGGTTGTCGCTTGTTACCATTTTTATGCGATAATCTTTAAAATGAGGAATGCCTTTAAAATAATTAGTGTAGTGGCGTTTCATTTCTGCAATACCAAGTATTTGGCCTTTCCACTCAATAGAATGTTTTAGGTGTTGCTTGCATGCAATTACTCTATCGGCAATAGTGGGTGGGGCTAAATACTCTCCCGTTTTTAGGTAATGTTTTATCTCGTTAAATATCCAAGGATAGCCAATAGCAGCACGCCCAATCATTACCCCATCTACCCCATATTTATTTTTTACTTCTGCTACTTTTTCAGGTGAATTTACATCTCCATTTCCAAAAATAGGAATGTGCATTCTAGGATTGTTTTTTACATCTCCAATTAAAGTCCAATCAGCATCTCCTTTATACATTTGTTTTCGGGTACGCCCATGAATGGATAGGGCTTGTATGCCTACATCTTGTAATTGTTCAGCAACTTCAACTATGTATTTTGTATTGTCATCCCAGCCTAGGCGTGTTTTTACAGTTACAGGTAGATGAGTAGCCTTTACAATTTCTTTGGTCATGGCTACCATCTTTGGGATGTCTAGCAGTATTCCCGCTCCTGCTCCCTTATTAGCTACTTTTTTAACTGGGCAACCAAAGTTGATGTCAATAAATTCAGGTTTTGCGGCAGCACATATTTCGGTAGCTTGTCGCATGGATTCAATGTCATAACCAAATATTTGTATTCCAATTGGGCGTTCAAAATCATAAATATCCAACTTCATCACACTCTTGTCGGCATCACGAATTAGACCCTCTGATGAGATAAACTCTGTGTACATGACATCAGCACCATTCTGTTTACATAAAGCACGAAAAGGTGGGTCACTAACATCCTCCATTGGTGCTAATAATAAAGGGAATTCTCCTACATCAATATTTCCTATCTTTACACCCATATTTTGCAAAAATACACAATAATGAGATTAAAAGGGATATTTAAAGAGAAGTCATCAACTGGAAAATTAGGGATTTTATTTTTACTGATGTTTGTGTCGGTTATACTACACACTTTGCTGGCCCAAGCGGTTATTGTATTGTTTACTGATCTAACTTTAATTGCAGTAAGTATGATGCAATTTACCAGTCAATCCGAAATAGATGCAGTTAAATTTATACAGATGTTGAGTGCAATTGGGTTATTTATCACACCTACTTTGTTGTATGGCTATTTATGTGATTTTGATTTAAAGTTAAATTTAAATTTTAACAGACAGTCACTACTCTTAGCTATTGCTATAATATTATTGATCAATCCTTTTATTTCTTTTATTTATGAATGGAATAAGAGTTTTAATATTTCTGATTGGATGTTGGTATTTGATGATAATGCAGAAAAGATTACCAACTACTTTTTAAAAATGAATACGCTTGGCGATTTATTTTTCAATTTGTTAGTAATAGCCATTATACCTGCTATGGGAGAGGAACTTTTATTTAGAGGCTACTTGCAGCAAAAGATGACCCAGTGGCTAGGCAAACCACATGTGGCAATTATTATAACGGCTATTCTGTTTAGTGCAATCCACATGCAGTTTCAGGGGTTCTTACCAAGATTTGCACTAGGGCTAGTTTTAGGCTACTTATTTTATTGGAGCGGCTCCCTTTGGCTCCCTATTATAGCACACTTGCTAAATAATGCTATGGCTGTTACCTTTGCTTATCCTACTTTTTCTGATTACGCCTACTTAACTGAAAATACAGCAACATGGCAACAAGCCTTTTTTAGTTTTATGGCAGTAGGGTTATTAATTTTCCTTCTTCAGAAAAATTTAAACATAAAAAAAGGCTGATAAATCAGCCTCTTTTAAATGTTTAATAACTTAATCCTAATGTCTAGTTTTTAATAATCTCCCTTTCTAGTAGAATAATTAATTTTTAGTGCATTTGCTTTTCTGAGCTCCTGTTTTACATCAGTAATAATTCCCATTCTAACGGTTTCATCTGCCTTAATAGATGTAGTCATGTAAGGAATTTCTTTTTCGTCTCTTGCTTCACGCTCTGTAGCTATAAACTCTTGTATTTCACTAACCTCAGCAAAAGCATCATTTAATTGAATACGAGCAGCACTACCATAAGATGCTTGCATTCTTTTAACTGGTGAACCAATATAGATATAACTCACTAAAGATTTTTTTTCCATTTTCTTTATCTCAGTAGCTTTTGGTGTTAACACATCAACAAATAATGTTGTTTCACGCATTACTGTAGTTACCATGAAAAAGAAAAGTAACATAAAAACAATATCTGGTAGGGATGCAGTTGATATAGCTGGCATTCCTTTTTTACCTCCTTTTCTGAATTTACTCATTATGAATCTCCTCCTATATTTTTTGGTTCCGCTTCAGATATTTTCTGAGGGTACATTTTTCTAATTTCCTTTTTTTGCGTTTTATTTAAATTAGCATAACGCTCGCCAAATTTATTCAATGCAGCTTTGTTTCTTAACTCATTGTAAGCAGCAGCAAGTTCATTTTGCACACGAATATAAGTCATGTACTCAGTCCCTCTATCATTTTGTAATGAGATAATTGCTTTTTCAGGATTTTCTGATGAATTAGCATCTCTACCGTTATTATCAATAAACTCCTTTGCTCCATCTCTTAATTGTGAAATATCCATTAACTCTCCCTCAACCAATAATTGATTGTTGGTATTAATCAATACGACATAAATATTTTTAGCATGAATTTGTGGATCTTCATCTTGCAATTCTTCCTCAGGCATAGGAGGTAGTTTACGAGCAATACCCGTGTCAACATCCATAGTAGTCGTTACCAAGAAAAAGATAAGTAGCAAGAAAGCAATGTCGGCCATTGATCCTGCATTAATTTCCGGTAACCCTCTTCTTGAGCTAGCCATTATTTAGCAAATGATTTTGATAATTCAGCATATAAAACTGCACCTATAGCGCCAACAGCTAATATATAAAATGTAGTTAATCCCATTCCTACTTGCTTAGCAGTTGAAGAAGTAATTTCATATTTTTCATACGAACCTAATACTTCATCAGAAGCCATAAGGTAGGATAAAAGAATGATAACAAAAAGCCCCCCAATAGTATATAGTGTTTTTTTAGCATTATTAGTTTTCTGCATCATTTGTTTGATACCAAAACCAATTGCTGCAAAAGCTGCAAAAGCAACCATTAAGTAGGTTAATATTATCCCTATATTAATTAAACTCTCCATGATTATTTATTTTTAACCAATAAGTCAATTAATGAGATAGAAGAATCTTCCATTGAGTTAACAATTGAATCTACTTTTGCAATTAAGTAATTATAAAATACTTGAAGAATCATTGCTACAATAAGTCCAAATACAGTAGTTAAAAGTGCAACTTTAATACCTCCAGCAACTAAAGATGGAGAAATATCTCCTGCAGCTTCAATAGCATCAAAGGCTCCAATCATACCAATTACAGTCCCCATAAACCCAAGCATAGGAGCAAGTGCAATAAATAATGAAATCCAAGATAATCCTTTTTCTAAAAGTCCCATTTGTACTGAACCGTAAGCAACAATTGATTTTTCAACCATATCAACTCCTTCATCAGAACGTTCTAAACCTTGATAGAAAATTGATGCAACAGGTCCTTTTGTATTTCTACAAACTTCTTGTGCAGCCTCAACACCTCCTGATTTTAAAGCTACTTCAACATCATTTAAAAGCTTGTCAGTATCAGTAGTTGCCATGTTTAAATAAAGTATTCTCTCAATTGCTAAAGCTAATCCTAAGATTAAACATAACAATACGATCCCCATAAATCCAGGTCCTCCTTCAATAAATTTTTGTTTAATGATTTGATGAAATGATGCGGCTTCTTCAGTTACTATTTCTTCTTCAATTTGTGCGGGTGCTTGTTCAGTTTCTACAGTTGTAGCAACTGCTTCTTCTGTTACAATAGTATCAGACGCATCTTGTGCATAAACAGTGTAAGTCCCAGCAAGGAATAATCCTAAAAGGGCAATTAAGGCAAATTTATTTTTCATTTTTGTTTAAATTATTAGTGTAATTAAATTTTTGGTGTGGCAAATTTATAAAAATATTATAAAGCGGCCTCAAATCTTTTGTTTACTTCCTCCCAGTTGATTACATTGAAAAATGCATTAATGTAATCTGGTCTTCTGTTTTGGTAATTTAAGTAGTAGGCATGCTCCCAAACATCTAAACATAAAACAGGAGTGCATCCGCATTGATCATCCATTAATGGGTTGTCTTGGTTTGCAGTTGAACATACTATAAGTTTTCCGTCTTTTACACCTAACCAAGCCCAACCCGAACCAAATCTTGTTCCTGCAGCTGTCGAAAAAGTATTTTTAAATTCTTCAAAAGACCCAAATGATTCTTTTATAGCTCTTGCAATTTCTCCAGAAGGTTCTCCGCCACCATTTGGACTCATAATGTTCCAGAATAAACAATGGTTAAAATATCCTCCACCATTGTTTCTTGCTCCACCACTTAAGCCTTTAGTTGCGCAAATTTCTTCAATTGATTTTTCCGCTAAATCCGTTCCTTCAATAGCATTGTTTAAGTTGTTTGTATATCCATTATGATGTTTGCTATGGTGAATTTCCATAGTTCTAGCATCAATATGTGGTTCTAACGCATCATAAGCGTAAGGTAATTTTGGTAATTCGAATGACATAATTTCTTTTTTTTAGTTGTTTATAATAGTATTTGCCAAGCATCTTCTGCTTTTCCATGGCTTAATAATTCTTTTGCTAAGATATGTTTTTCTTCTGTATTCTTTTTATCTCTAAGGGGAAACTCTTTTTTTGAAGGAATATTCTCTGCGGAAGCTAAAATTGCAAGTTCGTTTCCAGTTAAAATTACAGAATTTTTAATTTCTTCTGGTAGATTGTCAATTCCCATACCTATTCTTGAAATTGGTTTTGCAATTTCATAAAGTGAATCCTTAGTCGTTTTTCCGTACCAATTAGCCCCTAATCTGCTTACAATATTTAGTTTGAATGGATCAATAGCATTGTCCTTGTCTAAAATAGATTCATCAATATGCATTTTTAAAACTTCACAAAGCACTAAGCTACCCGCACCCCCTTCTTTACCTAGGGTAATTACTTCATTTACCTTACATTCAAAGTTTATAGGAGATTCTTTTATTCTTGAGGGGCTTATTAAATCTGATTTTATTGCTGTAAATCCTGCTTTTTCAAACTCATTTGTTTTCTTATTAAAATCACTTGAAGCCAAAGAAACTTGCTGAGCAATTTCATCTGTAACTATTGAAATCACACATTCCTTTACTTGATTTACATTATCCAAAGTATGTTTTGAGGTATTATTTCTTACTCTCCTTACAGGAGAAAAAACTAAGATTGGTGGGTTTATGGAAAAGACATTAAAAAAGGAAAAAGGACTTAAATTTTTGTTTCCCTCATTATCAATAGTACTTACAAATGCAATGGGTCTTGGGGTTACTGCAGCAGATAAATATTGGTATAATCCTGCTGTTTCTCCTGATTGTATATCTATTGTCTTAATCATTTTTTTAATTTTAATAAGGAGTGTTTACTATCTGACTTTATAATCTTATTGGTTATTTTTCCTAAGCCTTCAATCTGCATTTCAATCTCATCATTCTCTTGTATCCATCTCTCTATGTAATCAGAATTTTCTTTCTTTTTAGTGCCATTTAATTCTAATAGACAACCTGTGCCCACCGTGCCAGAACCTATTATATCTCCTGGGAAAAGTTCTACTCCATAAGATGCTCTTTCAATAATTTCTGCAAACGTCCAATTCATATCTTTTGCATTACCTTTTGATAATAATTCTCCGTTTACATAACAACTCATTTGTAGGTCGTATTTTTTACCAAAAGGAGTGTCGATACTTTTACTTTCTATCTCGTTAGGAGTTACTAAATAAGGCCCAATAACATTGGCGAAATCTTTGCCTTTTGCTGGACCTAAATTTAGCTTCATCTCTTCCATCTGTAATCTTCTTGCGCTTAAATCATTCAAAATACAAAAACCTGCAATGTGATTATCTGCATCTTTAGATAATATGTTTTTTCCTCCTTTTCCAATTACTATGGCAAATTCTAATTCATAATCTAGCCTGTGAAAATGATCTGGCATAAGTTCTATGTTCTGACCATCAGCAAACATGGCGTTATGGTTTGAAAAATAAAATACTGGAAACTGGTCAAACTCCGGAATCATCTCCGAGCCTCTATTTTTTCGTGAAGTCGCTACATGTTGCCTAAAAGCATAAGCGTCTCTAAAGGAGGTGGGTTTTGGTATGACAGGCAATACAGTAATATCCTTAATGTCGTGTTTTAAACAATCGTTATTACTAATAAAATTGGCAACTTGATCTTGATAATCTTTAAGTTGAATTAGATCTAGTAATGAGATATTTCCAAAACAATGATTAAGGTTATAAACTAACTGATTTTGCAACACTCCAATTTGTGGAGTTTCAAATTTTTTTATTTTATAAGTAAGGAGTTTCATTAGTAGGGCAAAATTATCATTTTTATTTTAGTGATGATATAATTCATGCCTTGTTTATGTTTTTAAGTCCTATATTTGCATAAAAATAACAGTATGCCAAGATATCATAAATTAGGAAAAATGCCTCATAAGCGGCATACTACCTTTAGAAAAGAGGATGGGAATATCCATTATGAAGAATTGTTTGGAACTATTGGTTTTGAAGGAATGTCTTCCCTTTTATATCATTTACATAGGCCAACTCAGGTTAAGGATATTAAAAAAGCGTATTCAGTAGCGCCAGAAATTGCAGTGGATAAAAATCTAAAAGCCTATATGCTTAATGGATTTGATGCACCTAAAGTTGCTGATCATTTAGAAAGTAGAATTTCTATTATGTTAAATAATGATTTGAATATCTTACTTTCTGCTCCTACAAATTTAAAAGAAGAATATTTTTATAAAAACACAGATGGTGATGAAGTAATTTTTGTTCATAAAGGGACGGGTACCCTCAGGACTTTTGTAGGTAATATAAAATTTAAAGAAGGAGATTATTTAGTAATTCCAAGAGGAATTATTTATACTATGAAGTTTAATACTTCAGATAACAGATTATTTATTGTAGAATCCTATACACCCGTTTATACGCCCAAGAGATATCGTAATCACTTTGGACAACTATTAGAAAACTCTCCTTATTGTGAGCGTGATTTAAGAGTGCCAGAAGAGTTAGAAACTCATGATAAAAAAGGAGATTTTATCATTAAGATAAAGAAGGAGCAAATGATACATGAATATACTTATGCATCACATCCATTTGATGTAGCCGGTTGGGATGGTTTTAATTTTCCTTATGCATTTTCAATTCATGATTTTGAACCTATTACAGGAAGAGTGCATCAGCCGCCACCGGTACACCAGACTTTTGAAACATCTAGATTTGTAATTTGTTCATTTGTACCAAGAATGTATGATTATCATCCTGAATCTATTCCTGCACCTTATAACCACTCGAATATTGATTCTGATGAGGTTCTTTATTATGTTGATGGAGATTTTATGAGTAGAAATCATGTGGATCAAGGATCTATTTCCTTGCATCCTGCAGGAATTCCTCACGGGCCACACCCTGGAGCGGCAGAAAAAAGTATAGGTCAAACAAAGACAGATGAATTAGCTGTAATGGTTGATACATTTGCACCACTTAAATTAACAAAAGCAGCCATTGAACTTTCTGATGGAAAGTACCATAAATCATGGCTGGATTAAATAGATATTAGAATGAAAGACGATTTAACAAAAGCAAATAATACAACATATTCTTTAGAAAAAATCTTTACTGAAGCACAGGATTTTTTACCACTTTTAGGAACTGATTATGTAGAATT
>Ga0115560_1000997_pt1 | contig 20853 bp, 17 predicted proteins | sample COGITO_mtgs_1105_5_FD_87278 | JGI IMG/M metagenome (GOLD analysis project Ga0115560, IMG submission 87278) | Pelagic marine microbial communities from North Sea - COGITO_mtgs_110509 | ecosystem: Environmental > Aquatic > Marine > Epipelagic | place: Germany:Helgoland, sampling site Kabeltonne... | reverse complement strand
GATGAAGTCATGATGACCGAAATTGCTAATATTCACAAAGCCATCCAACCGCAAGAAACGCTATTTGTCGTCGATGCAATGACGGGGCAAGATGCCGTAAATACCGCCAAAGCATTCAATGATATTCTAAATTTTGATGGGGTTATTCTGACCAAATTAGATGGAGATACCCGTGGTGGAGCCGCCATATCCATAAAATCAGTCGTCAATAAACCGATTAAATTTATCGGTACTGGCGAAAAAATGGAAGCCATTGATGTGTTCTATCCAGCACGTATGGCCGAACGAATTTTGGGTATGGGAGATGTGGTTTCTTTAGTAGAACGTGCTCAAGAGCAGTTTGATGAGCAAGAAGCGCGGAAAATTCAAAAGAAAATTGCTAAAAACCAATTTGGGTTTGATGATTTTTTATCTCAAATTCAACAGGTTAAGAAAATGGGGAATATGAAAGACCTCATGGGGATGATTCCTGGGGTTGGAAAAATGATGAAAGATGTCGATGTTGATGACGATGCATTTAAACACATTGAAGCCATTATTCATTCGATGACTCCCGAAGAGCGGAGCAAACCAACCCTGCTAAATGCCAGCCGTAAAAAACGGATTGGAGCTGGATCAGGGACGACCATTCAACAGGTGAATCAATTGATGAAACAGTTTGATCAAATGAGTAAAATGATGAAAATGATGCAAGGCGGTGGCGGTCAAAAAATGATGCAAATGATGAAAAATATGCCACGATAGATCTACTCTAAATTAATAAGCAGTTTATAATGAAATTACTAGACGGGAAACAAACAAGTGCAGCGATTAAAGTTGAAATTTCAGACGCAGTTTTAAAAATAAAAAATCAAGGAAAACGTGCGCCACACTTGGCTGCGATTCTTGTGGGAACCAATGGCGCGAGTATGACCTATGTCGGCGCTAAAGTAAAAGCCTGTGAGCTTGTTGGATTTGATTCTACCTTGATCGATTTACCCGTTGATACAACCGAAGCCGATTTGCTTTCTGAAATACACGCCTTAAATGACAATCCAGCGATTGATGGATTTATAGTGCAGTTACCTTTGCCAAAACATATCGATGAACAAAAAGTATTGATGGCGGTACATCCCGATAAAGATGTGGATGGCTTTCATCCGATGAATGTGGGGCGAATGACGTTGGATTTACCAACGTTTTTACCAGCTACACCCTATGGAATTATGGAGCTTTTAGAACGCTATGAAGTACCAACTTCAGGAAAGCATGTGGTCGTCATAGGAAGAAGTCATATAGTGGGGCGCCCAATGAGTATTTTAATGAGTCAAAAACGCCCAGCGGGTGATGCGACCGTGACCATAGCACACAGTCGTACCACAAATTTATCGGAGCTAACTTTAGATGCAGACATCATCGTTGCAGCTTTAGGGATTCCAGAATTTTTAACTGCTGAAATGGTAAAACAAGATGCAGTTATTATTGATGTGGGAATTACAAGAGTTCCAGATGAAACCAAGAAAAGAGGCTATCGTATTGCCGGCGATGTTCATTTTGAAAGTGTCGCTAAAAAAGCAAGTTTTATCACGCCAGTACCTGGTGGAGTAGGGCCAATGACCATTGCAATGTTACTTAAAAACACCCTGCTCGCCTGTGAACGTCACGCTGCAGCTGGCACTATTTAGCAAAAATCTGAGACGTATCTTTAAAGGCTTTAAATTCTAAAGCATTCCCTGCGGGATCATAAAAAAACATGGTGGCTTGTTCGCCAACCTGACCTTCAAAACGGATATAAGGTTCAATAATGAAGTCGATTTTTTGACGTTTTAAATTCTCTGCAAACGTTTCAAAATGTTTCCATGGAAGAATCACCCCAAAATGAGGAACAGGTACTTGTTTTCCATCCACCTTATTTGTATGTAAATCGTTGTCAGTTTCTTTTGGTTTGAAATGAATCACGAGTTGATGTCCAAAAAAATTAAAATCAACCCAATGGTCACTGCTGCGACCTTCTTCGCATCCTAAAGTTTCTCTATAAAAAACACGACAGGTTTCTAAATTCCACACCGGAATGGCTAAATGAAAAGGGGAGACTGAACTCATTAGATTACTTTTTTAGAGTGTTTCAAGGTTTCGTTTAAAGTTTCCATCTCTAGGTCAGTTAAATCGCGATAGCTACCAACCTCACTTTTCAAGTGGATGTTCATAATACGAGTACGTTTCAAGGATTGCACTTCGTAATTAAGGTATTCGCACATGCGACGAATTTGACGGTTGAGACCTTGTGTAAGGATGATTTTAAACTCAAAAGTACTGAGCTTTTCTACACGGCAGGCTTTGGTGGTTTTACCAAGTTCTTCTAATGGAATGCCTCCAGCCATGCGTTGAATGAACGTTTGAGAGATGGGTTTGTCAACAGAAACGATGTATTCTTTTTCATGATTGTTACTTGTTCTAAGAATTTTGTTTACGATATCACCGTCGTCGGTCAATAAAATCAACCCTTCACTATCTTTATCTAAGCGTCCAATTGGAAAAATTCGACTTGGATAATTGATGAAATCAATAATATTATCTTTTTCAACGCCGGTATCGGTTGTGCAAACAATTCCAACAGGCTTATTAAAAGCAATATACGTTCGTTTTTTGGCATTATTAAGGATCGTTTTTCCATCCACTTTTACGGTATCCCCTTGTACGACTTTCGTTCCCATTTCTGGAACGACACCATTAATCGTCACACGCCCTTCGTCGATCAGTTTGTCGGCGGCACGGCGCGAGCAATATCCGGCTTCGCTTAAGTATTTATTCAGTCGTGTTAAAGTTGGTTCCATCGTGCAAATTTACAAAAGTTTACTGTCTCAAAAATTTAATTAATTCATCGGATACAAAATCACCTTTAAGCGAGTGACCAAGACCTTCTGTTGAAATCAGTTGTGCGTTTTTAAATTGAGCGTTTATATCAAGCGCATCTTGATATGGGATGATGCGATCTCTCTTATCGTGGATTAGCAAGCCTTTTATATCGATGTCTTTTGCGAAGTCTGCTGTAGAAAAATAATGAGGAGGGTGTCCAAATTTAAGCTCAATATATCTATCAATTCCTTCCGATACATTTTGGCTGTAGCCCATCATTTCTTTGTAGCGTTTCATGATACCTTTGAATCCTGAAGGGGCTCCAAGAAGTACAAGTTTTTTTCCATCCGCATAGGTTTGTTTTTTAAGAAAAACAACCAAAGCCATCCCACCAACAGAGTGTCCAATAAATGCTGTAGGTTTAAATCTTTCACTCACAACATTTATAAATTCTGAATAGAGAATTGCATTAAAAGTAGCGCTTCCAGACCCGCCGTGAGCAGGGCCGTCCAAGGCAATCACATTGTACCCTTCTTTATGAAGTTTTTGAATTTTATCACGCCAGCGTCCTGAATTACTTTCCCATCCGTGTGCTAGTAACACCGTTTCTTTATTGCCTTCCCATTGGTAGGTTTGAATGGGTAGTTTGTCGTAATGTAAGGTTGTTTTGGACGTCGCAGTTTCTAAAAATAAATTTATGTGTGGAGTCAGTTGTCCTCTTCTTGGTTTTGAGAATAATTTTAAGGCGAGTTTGGACGCATACGACGCATTGAAAAATCCAATACAATTAATGAGGGCGCCAACGAGCTTTGGGATAAGTGTTTTCATGAATTTTTAGGGGCTTCTCTGTGAACGCGATCCATTGAAAATGCAGGCGTGCAGATCGCTAAATATTCACATGGGGCATCAAATGGATTTGAATATTGAACACGTGTATTTTTTTGAATTTTAATGGATTGCCCTTGTTCTAAAACAAGTGTGTCTCCGTCAATTATAAACTGTTTTTTTCCTTTGATGATGTAAGTGTATTCGTCAAATTCAGGTGTCTGAAAGGGTTCGCTCCAACCTGGAGGCGCAACCATATGGGCAATACTTAGTGCAGCATTGCCATCAGTTGCATTGCCAAAATGCTCTTCAATTAATTTGCCGTCAGTCGTCGGAACGACAAAAGGCGATGTTTGTATTTTATAAGATTTCATCGTTTAATACCATTGAATGTAAAAGTCCTTTATTTTTGCAGATTCTGGAATTGAAATGGCTTCAATTTTTTGATTCATATTGTAGCGCATATCCTCCGGTAGTTCTGATTTACTCAACGTAAAATAGAGATTGAGTTCATCTACCGAAATGATAAGGCTTCGCAGTGTGTTTTGAATACTCGAAATGGTGTATTTCGAATTGATCTCGCCAAAAGTGCTGAGTGTGTTTAAGCCGTCTTTGTTCTTAAAACGTTTGTCCATCACACGCACGGTACGGATGGTGGATAAAGAGTCGAGAGAATAATTTGGATTGAGTTCTAATAACAATGTACCGGTTCCTTTTTCATAAACACTAATGGTGTTGGTGCTTCCGGTGAATTCATCGCCCCCAATGTATTTACTGATAGAATCGTTTATGAAAACGACTTTCAGTTGGTTTATTTTTGTAGAGTCTGTAAGGAGTCCTATGCTGTGTTTGGTAATGGCAAATGGGTTGGTTTTTGATTCGCATCCCATTAATAGGCCTGCCAATAATCCGATAAATAAATAGTGTTTCATGGTTAGTTTTGTATGCAACAATGCTAAATTACTTTTATTGAAATTCCAAATGCTTTGGGATCAATGTAATTTAATGGCCTTGTTTTGGTTACTAATGATTTTTGGTATTGGTTGGTATTTAAAATTTGAGTAAAAATAAATGAAGTTTTATTACTGAAACAACAAACAGTGAACTATTTTTGCGCATTATGTTAAAGACAGAAATTAAATCGCTAGTAAATGCCGGAAAAATGCTCCCTCTTATGGAAGCGTTTTATACCATTCAGGGGGAAGGATTCCACAAAGGAACCGCTGCCTATTTTATAAGAATAGGAGGTTGTGATGTTGGTTGCCATTGGTGTGATGTCAAAGAAAGCTGGAATGCCGATTTACATCCGCCAACACCTATAGACACCATTGCTGAGGATGCTGCTAAAGAAAGTCAAACCATTGTGGTTACGGGTGGTGAGCCCTTGATGTGGGACATGAATCCATTGACCGCCGAATTAAAATCAAAGGGCATGCAAACCCATATTGAAACCTCTGGGGCGTATAAGCTTAGTGGCGATTGGGATTGGATTTGTTTGTCGCCTAAAAAATTAAAAGGCCCTTTAGATGAGGTGTATCAAAAAGCACACGAGCTTAAAGTGATTGTTTACAACCTTGATGATTTAAAGTATGCAGAAGAACAGGCCGCCAAGGTAAATCCAAACTGTATTTTGTACCTCCAACCCGAGTGGAGCAAGCGCGACAAAGTCACGCCTTTTATTGTGGATTACGTCATGAAACACCCCAAATGGAAAGTATCGCTTCAAACGCATAAGTATTTGAATATTCCTTAATTAAAAAATAAATGTCAGCTTATTTTGTAAAAGGTACGGCAACTCTAACGGTTCCCCAACCTATGTGCATATGTATGCCGCCATCTGATTTTTCAAAAGCAATAGAAAATGCTTCTAAATTTTCTTCACCTTTTGATACTGGCACATCAATACGTGCAACATCATTTTTTTCGTTATAGAAATAACTTCCCCAAACATTTAAGTCCGTACTAACAATCGCAGTCCATTCTGTCTCTCCAGGAAGTAGATAAAAAGTATAAGTGCCAGCTTTAATTTTAGTGTTGCCTAACATCATGTCTGTGTATAACGTTAACTCTGCAGCTTCATTTGCCCCAGTTCTCCATACCTTTCCTTTGGGAGCTAATTCAGCAACCGAACGTCCTTTCAGTTGCGGACGGCTGTATGTTATTTTAATAAGCTTATCTGATTTTTTGTAAGAACTAGGAAAGGCTGCTGCATCCATAGGACTTTTGTCTAGCCCTTTAAATTTCTGAGCATTTACATTAAACGATACTAACATTAAAAATGTAAATACAATTGAGGTCATAAAATTCGATTTTTTCATAATAATTGAGATGTATTAGTGTTTCGTTAAAATTACTTTTTAATAGCCTAAATAGTGGTAAATAAATGCTAAAGTTTATGGATTTAATTTTTGAATTAGTTTTCTTGTCTCCGCTCCGTGTTCTATGACTTAAACAAATATAATTTCAATTAATTATAAACAAAGGACTTAATATATATAACTTTTTGGCTGGATTAGCATTCATATAGTTACATTTATATATTAATTATATATATTTAATTATAAATTATAATCATTTTATTAATTATTATATATAGTATATAACTTAAAATGCATCTTTGCTGCTTAATATTCAATAAACTATTATGTGTGGAATTGTATGTGCCTTTGATTTAAAACAAAAATCAGAAATTTTAAGACCTCAAGTCCTTGAGATGTCCAAAAAAATAAGACACCGTGGACCGGACTGGAGCGGTATCTATAGTGATGAAAAAACAGTGATGTCGCATGAGCGTCTCGCAATTGTGGACCCTGCTTCTGGAAAGCAACCGCTGTTCAGCGAAGACAAAAAGCTTATTTTGGCAGCCAATGGCGAAATCTATAACCACCAAGAGATTAGAAAGCAATTCGAAGGAAAATATGCTTTTCAAACCCAAAGTGACTGTGAGGTTATTTTGGCACTTTATAAAGAAAAAGGCGTTGATTTTGTAGATGACTTAAACGGAATTTTCGGATTTGCAATTTACGACGTCGAAAACGACGAATATTTTATTGCTCGCGATCACATGGGCATCATTCCTTTATACATAGGGTGGGATCAAAACGGCACTTTTTATGTGGCATCAGAATTAAAAGCTTTAGAAGGAACGTGTTCTAAAATTGAGTTATTTCCACCAGGGCATTATATGTCTAGTAAAGATGGGAAGTTTGTGCAATGGTACAAAAGAGATTGGAGAGATTACGATGCAGTAAAAGAGAACGAAACAAGTATTGCAACAGTTAAAGAAGCATTAGAAGCTGCTGTGCACAGACAGTTGATGTCCGATGTGCCTTATGGTGTTTTACTGTCTGGTGGATTGGATTCATCAGTGGTATCTGCAATCGCAAAAAAATATGCACAAAAGCGTGTGGAATCTGGCGATGAAACCGATGCTTGGTATCCGCAAACACACTCCTTTGCGGTCGGGTTAGAGGGCTCACCAGATTTAGCGGCAGCACAAGTGGTTGCGGATCATATTGGAACCGTACATCACGAAATTAAATTCACCATTCAAGAAGGATTGGATGCTATAAAAGATGTGATTTATAACATAGAAACCTATGATATCACCACCATTCGTTCTTCAACGCCGATGTATTTAATGGCACGTGTTATAAAATCGATGGGGATTAAAATGGTATTATCAGGTGAAGGAGCAGATGAGATTTTTGGAGGGTATTTGTACTTTCATAAAGCACCAAATGCACAAGAGTTTCACGAAGAAACAGTTCGTAAATTAGATAAGTTACACATGTACGATTGCTTACGAGCCAACAAAAGTTTGGCGGCTTGGGGTATTGAGGGGCGTGTGCCGTTTTTAGATAAAGAATTTATGGATGTCGCAATGCGCATCAATCCACAAGATAAAATGATCAATGGGGAGCGCATGGAAAAATGGGTCATTAGAAAAGCCTTTGAAGACATGTTACCAGAAAGTGTCGCATGGCGTCAAAAAGAACAATTTAGCGACGGCGTTGGCTATAGTTGGATCGATACTTTGAAAGAAGTGGTTGATAAAGAGATTTCTGATGAACAGTTAGCAAATGCTAAATTCAGGTTTCCAATTCAAACCCCTCAAAACAAAGAAGAGTTTTATTACCGGTCTATTTTCGAAGGTCATTTTCCAAGTGATGCCGCAGCTTTAAGTGTGCCTCAAGAAGCAAGTGTAGCGTGTAGTACGGCGACTGCTCTAGAATGGGATGAGGCCTTTAAAAACATGAACGAACCTTCCGGAAGAGCAATTCTAAATGTGCATGACCAAGCCTACGATTAAAGAATTTTAAAAACTCAAATAAAGACTTCTGAAGCCTTTTTTTATTTTTTATAATTTACTACAACACTTCAACGCCCTTAAATTTAATTTAAGGGCGTTTTTAGCGGTTTTAAGAGCATTTCTCGAAAATAGCCAATTGTTAATAATTCCACTTAAAATACGTAAAAAGACTTTAAATTCGATTAGAGATTAATTATCTTTGTTAGTGTGAGTGTAGCTCTGCTATATTTAAAATAAACTAAATAATTCAACGAACAGAATGAGCGAAGAAGTCAATAAAAACAGTTATTCCGCAGATAGTATTCAGGCATTAGAAGGAATGGAGCATGTCCGCATGCGACCATCCATGTATATTGGCGATGTTGGACTGAGAGGTTTGCATCACTTGGTGTACGAGGTGATCGATAACTCGATCGATGAAGCTTTGGCGGGTCACTGTGATAAAATCACCGTGATTATCAACGAAGATAATTCCATCACAACCGAAGATAATGGGCGTGGTATTCCGGTCGATATACACAAAAAAGAAGGCGTTTCTGCTTTAGAAGTGGTAATGACTAAAATTGGTGCTGGAGGTAAATTTGATAAAGATTCTTATAAAGTTTCTGGGGGTTTACACGGTGTTGGTGTGAGTTGTGTGAATGCCCTTTCGGAGCATTTAAAAGCCACTGTTTTCCGAGATGGAAAAGTTTACGAACAAGAATACGAACGTGGAAAAGCCATGTATCCTGTGAAGCAAATTGGTGAAACGGATAAAAGAGGAACCACAGTGACGTTTAGACCTGATCCTCAAATATTTACGCAGACTTTGGTTTATGTTTATGAAACTCTAGCGAGTCGTTTACGAGAATTAGCCTTCTTGAATAAAGGCATTACTATAGTTCTTGTTGATGAAAGAGAAAAAGACGAAAAAGGTGCGTTTTTAGGAGAAACATTTCATTCAACCGAAGGGCTTTCTGAGTTTATCAAATACTTGGACAGCAACAGAGATCCGATCATGAAAAATGTCATTGCTTTTGAAGGCGAGAAAAATGGAGTTCCTGTAGAAGTGGCTATGATTTATAACACGTCTTATGCTGAAAATTTACATTCGTATGTCAACAATATTAATACCCATGAAGGTGGAACGCACTTATCTGGGTTTCGTCGTGGATTAACACATACCTTAAAAAAATATGCCGATGAATCGGGCATGTTAGACAAACTTAAGTTTGACATTGCAGGGGATGATTTCCGTGAAGGATTGACCGCTATAATCTCGGTAAAAGTTCAAGAGCCTCAATTTGAAGGACAAACTAAAACCAAATTAGGAAACAGAGAAGTGTCTGCATCAGTAAGTCAGGCCGTTTCTGAAATGCTCACAAATTATTTAGAAGAAAATCCGGACGATGCCAAAATAATCGTTCAAAAAGTGATCCTTGCTGCGCAAGCTCGTCATGCCGCTCAAAAGGCGCGAGATATGGTACAGCGTAAATCTGTCATGAGTATTGGAGGTTTGCCTGGAAAATTGAGTGACTGTTCTGAACAAGACCCTATAAAGTGTGAAATTTACCTCGTTGAGGGAGATTCGGCAGGTGGGACTGCAAAGATGGGACGAGATAGAGCCTTTCAAGCGATTTTGCCATTAAGAGGTAAAATTTTGAATGTGGAAAAAGCAATGACGCATAAGGTTTTTGAAAATGAAGAAATCAAAAATATCTTTACAGCTTTAGGTGTAACCATAGGTACCGAAGAAGATCCGAGAGCCTTAAACCTTTCAAAATTAAGATACCATAAAATTGTGATTATGTGTGATGCCGATATTGATGGGAGCCACATTGAAACACTTATTTTAACCTTCTTTTTTAGATACATGAAAGAGTTGATTGAGAATGGACATATTTACATTGCTACTCCGCCTTTATTTTTAGTTAAAAAAGGAGCCAAAAAAGAATATGCTTGGAATGATGATGAGCGCTTAAAGTTAATGGAAGAATATGGAGATGGTGCAAAAATTCAACGTTATAAAGGTCTTGGTGAAATGAATGCTATCCAGCTTTGGGACACGACAATGAATCCTGAGTTTAGAACCTTACGTCAAATTCATATTGACAATGGAACCGAAGCCGACCGCATTTTCTCAATGTTAATGGGAGATGATGTACCGCCAAGAAGAGAGTTTATTGAAAAAAACGCAATTTACGCCAATATTGATGCCTAGAAAATTAATCCCTAAATACAACCAAAATGAAAAACCTAATGTTCATTTGCACTATATTCCTTAGTGTGAATACAACCAACGCACAAGAACTTGAAAGTGTTTTACTGGCATCTGATGATGCCAATCAACTTCTTGAAAATTATCTCAATCCTGTAATGAAAGGATTAATGACTAGTATGAATAACGGTTGGTACTCAACGGCAAAAACGCACAAAAAATTTGGATTTGACATCACGATTGGAGCCAGTGCGTCTTTTACACCCGATAAAGATCAAATGTTTCAATTTGTATCCGATCAATATAATTACATTTCAGTTACTGATGGCGGTACAAGTATTCCAACCATTTTAAGTAAAGATGAAACAGAAACCGAACTTAACGTAACGGTTCCTTATGATGGAGATAAATTTAAAGTCGGCTCCTTCAAAATGCCTGGAGGAATCGCAAAAGATTTACCAGCCAATGCCACACCAGCACCATTTGTGCAAGTTGGGCTTGGGTTGCCATTCAAAACAACGGTTAAGTTAAGGTATGTGCCTAAAACAAATTTTACTTCAGATGTTGAAGCTAATTTAATTGGAGTTGGACTTCAGCACGATTTGACACAATATCTAGGGGTTGTTGGGAAGCTTCCATTTTCAGTCTCTCTGTTGGGCGCTTACACCACCGCAAGTGTCGAATATGCGATTAAAAATGATGATTTAACAGATCAAGTATCCGTAGTCAATGGACTGGCTCAATTTAAATTAAAGACTTGGACGGTTCAAGCGTTAGGGTCTTTGGATTTTAAAATTGTGACCATTTATGGGGGTCTTGGTTATCATGGCGGAACGTCCAGTTTTGATATTAAAGGCGATTATTCATTAACTTATGATATTCAAGATGCCGGTCAAAATAAAATATCAACATTTGAAGAAACAATAAAAGATCCTATTAACTTAGATTTTAAAACAAGTGGAACTCGTGCGACGGTAGGCGCCCGATTAAATCTTGCCTTTTTCAAAATTTTTGCCGATTATACCGTACAAGAATATAATACTGCAACTGTTGGGGTTGCATTTAGTTTTAGATAAATAATTACATTAATAAATTAAAAATAACATGAAAATAACATGAAAATAACAGTAGTAGGTGCCGGAGCAGTCGGAGCAAGTTGTGCAGAATATATTGCCATTAAAAACTTTGCATCCGAAGTTGTTTTGTTAGACATCAAAGAAGGCTATGCCGAAGGAAAAGCGATGGACTTGATGCAATGTGCATCTCTTAATGGATTTGATACAAAAATCACGGGGTCTACCAATGATTACAGTAAAACTGCGAATAGCCACATTTGTGTCATTACATCGGGAATTCCTAGAAAACCAGGAATGACTCGTGAAGAATTAATTGGTATCAATGCAGGTATTGTAAAAACAGTATCAACCAACTTGGTTGAACATTCTCCAAATACGGTGCTTATTGTGGTGAGTAATCCAATGGATACCATGACGTACTTAGCGCATAAAGTCACAGGACTTCCAAAACATAAAATTATTGGAATGGGCGGTGCATTAGATTCAGCACGTTTCAAATACAGATTGGCCGAAGCTTTAAACGCACCAATTAGCGATGTCGATGGCATGGTGATCGGAGGACACAGCGATGTAGGAATGGTGCCTTTAACCTCGCATGCCACTCGAAATAGTATCAAAGTTTCAGAATTTATTTCAAGCGAACGTTTAGAGCAAGTCAAACAAGACACCAAAGTTGGTGGAGCGACACTCACCAAACTCTTGGGAACTTCCGCTTGGTATGCACCAGGCGCGGCAGTGAGTGGATTGGTTCAAGCAATTGCTTGCGATCAGAAAAAAATATTCCCGTGTTCAGTTTTATTAAACGGTGAGTATGGTTTATCTGATTTATGTATTGGAGTTCCTGTTGTATTAGGAGCAAATGGTATCGAAAAAATTGTCGAAATCAAACTAAGCGATAACGAAAAAGCACATTTACAGACAAGTGCTGAAGGCGTTAAAAAAACAAATTCATTACTAGACGTATAATTAGATTGGTGGTGAGATTTGTGTCTTTCACTACAAAGGAGCCTATTACAGGCTCTTTTTATTGAAAACAAAAGAATCTATTGTCAAATCACTTCGTAAATCATATATTTGCTCGTTTATATAAAATTAATACAGATTAAATTAACTAACAATGCAAAATAAAGGACTCGTAAAATTATTTGCCCTTCTATTTGGTTTGGTAAGTATTTACCAATTATCATTTAGTTTTAAAGCAAACCAAATAGAAGATAATGCAACGCAATTTGCTATTGAAAAAATAGCAGATACCGAGACAGACTATGACGCTAAACGTGCGCTTGAACAAAGGAAGTATTTAGATTCGTTGAAAAACGAAGAAGTATATAATATCGGAATTGCAAAATTTAATTATGATGAAGTCAAGGAAAAAGCCATGAACCTTGGTTTAGACCTTAAAGGTGGAATCAATGTAATTCTTCAAATATCTGTAAAAGATATACTAGTTGGATTGGCAAACGAAAGTAAAGACCCTGTCTTTAGAAAAGCATTAAGTGATGCCGAAGAACTTCAAAAAGACAGTCAGAACACTTATTTAGAAGACTTTTTTGTAGCGTTTGAAGCAATTGAAGGCGACACTAAATTAGCGTCTCCAGATATTTTTGCGAATCGAACGCTAAGCGAAGAGATTACATTTGATATGACAAATGATGAGGTGAAGCCTGTGTTATCTACCAAAATTGATGAGTCGATTGTATCGGCATTTGAAGTACTTCGTAAACGGATTGATAAATTTGGGGTCACCCAACCAAACATCCAACGTATGGGGGACTCTGGACGTATTCTTGTTGAATTGCCAGGTGCTAGAGAAATTGAACGTGTCAGAGGATTATTACAAAGTACGGCTCAGTTAGAGTTTTGGTATACTTTTAAAGGCGAAGAATTTGGAACGTTTATATTTCAAGCCAATGAAATTTTAAAAGAAATTGTTGATGTTACACCAGCCGAAGAAAAATCCAACGCAACTGAATCTACAGACGATGCGATTTCTGATATTATTGGCGATACCGATGCTGAAACTGGTGATGATGGTGAAGTGAATCCGTTAATCGATTTAATACGTGCTCCTGGCTACAACGGAGGGCCTGTCATTGCGTCTTTTGAACAAAAAGATAAGCAACGCGTTACAGACTATCTAAACAACCCACGAGTACGTGCGCTACTGTCGGTAGAACAACGTTATGCAAAATTTGTGTGGGGAATCCCAGAAGTACAACAAACTGTAGGAGAAGATTCCGAAAGTATTGAGCTCGTACAATTATATGCTTTAAAAGGAAATAGAGACAATAAACCACCACTTAGTGGCGCTGTCATTACAGACGCGCGTCAATCATTCCAACAAAATGGGAGTCCAAGTGTATCCATGCAAATGAACCTACAAGGTGCAAAGGTCTGGGAAGAAATGACGGGTAATGCTTTTAATACAGCAGGTCAAATTGCGGTTGTATTAGACGAAATTGTCTATTCAGCTCCTGGAGTTACAACGGGGCCGATTTCTGGAGGGAACTCTGAAATATCAGGATCTTTTACTTTAAATGAAGCGGTCGATTTAGCGAACGTTCTAAGAGCTGGTAAATTACCAGCCTCTGCAGATATTGTACAAGCAGAAGAAGTTGGACCCTCTTTAGGACAAGAAGCCATTGACAGTGGAATGAAATCATTCTTAATTGCTTTAGCGTTAGTGCTTTTATGGATGGTTTTTTATTATGGAAAAGCAGGTATCTATTCAGATATCGCTTTAGTATTAAACATCTTATTAATCTTCGGAATACTTTCTGGACTAGGCGCAGTGTTAACCTTACCTGGAATTGCGGGAATTGTATTAACCATCGGTATTGCAGTAGATGCAAACGTTCTTATTTACGAACGGATTCGAGAGGAATTGTTTAAAGGAAAAGGCCAAAAAGAATCTATTAAAGATGGATTTAATAACGCTTTATCTTCAATTTTAGATGCCAACATTACAACGGGTTTAACTGCTTTGATTTTATATACATTTGGAACAGGACCAATCAAAGGATTTGCAACAACTCTTTTAATTGGTATTTTAACCTCTTTATTTACAGCGATTTTTATTTCAAGATTATTGATCGATTGGCATTTGAGCCGAGGTGGAAAATTAGAATTCTCAACAGGAATGACCAAAGGTTTATTTCGTTCGATCAACATTGAATTTCTTAAAAAACGTAAAATTGCTTACTTAATTTCGGGATCTATCATCATTGCAGGACTTGGATCTTTGTTTACCACCGGTCTGGATCAAGGAATTGATTTTGTCGGAGGTCGAACGTACACAGTTCGTTTTGCACAAGACATGAACACTGAAGAAGTTAAATCAGCATTAAATGACGTTTTTAATAGTGCTGAGGTTAAAACAATCGGGAGTGCGAATCAATTAAAAATATCGACGAAGTATAAAGTTGATGAAAATTCTGCGGAAGTCGATCAGGAAGTACAACAAAAACTATATGAAGCCTTGATACCATTTTTACCAGATGCAACAACCTATAAGCAGTTTATTGATGCTGAAAATAATGTTGGTAAAATGTATTCAGGAAAAGTAAGTCCAACCATTGCCGATGATATTAAAAAATCATCTATCTGGGCAATTTTAGGCTCATTGATCGTTGTCTTTTTATATATTTTATTACGATTCAAAAAATGGCAATTTTCATTAGGTGCCGTCGCAGCAGTATTTCATGATGTCTTAATTGTATTAGGGATCTTTTCAATTGCTTGGAGATTCTTGCCATTTAGCATGGAAATCGATCAAGCATTTATTGCAGCAATTTTAACCGTGATCGGATATTCATTGAATGATACCGTGGTGGTCTTTGATAGAATTAGAGAATACTTAAACGAACATACAAGTTGGAAATTTGAAAAAGTGGTCAATAGTGCATTGAGTAGCACGTTGAGTCGTACTTTAAACACCTCATTAACAACTTTAGTCGTGTTATTAGCCATGTTCACCTTTGGTGCAGATTCCTTAAGAGGCTTGTTGTTTGCGCTTATTGTTGGGGTGTTAGTGGGAACTTACTCATCGTTATTTATTGCAACGCCAATCATGCACGATACATTGAAGCGTTTAGACAAAAAAGAAGATTAATAGCTAATTATTAAATATCAAAAAAGCCACTCATTGAGCGGCTTTTTTTGGTTTAAATCTGAACGTATTAATTTCTATTTGGATACGATTGGATACAGAAGGGATATTTTTGAAACTATTTTAGCAACTGGCTTGGGAAGCGGCGTTAAAGACCACAGTATAGAGGAAGAATTATAAAACAACAGATAAGGAAGGTCTTTTAAAATTAGTTCTAAAAAACCAGCTCAATTCTCTCAAAAAACAAATGAACTTACACTGTTTTAGGTTTATAAACAAATATAAAATACAAGCCACAAAGCACAAAAGGAAGACTCAGTACTTGTCCCGTATTTAAACCAAAAATCCAATCCTCACGACTGTCTATTTGTGCGATTTTAAATTGTTCTACCACAAGTCTCACCGACATTAAAAGCACTAAAAACAAACCAAACAGAAATCCCGTTTGCGTGCTTTTTTTCGTTTTCCAGTATAAGAAGAACAGGATCAAAAACACAAACACATAGCCAAAGGCTTCGTACAATTGTCCTGGGTGTCTTGGGATAGTGTCCAATTGTTTGAATATGATCGCTAAAGGAAAATCGGCTTCAGCAGGTTTACCGATCATTTCGGAATTAAAGAAATTGCCGATTCTTATAAATACAGCTCCTAACGCACAAGCAATGACTACGCGATCCAAAATCCAAAGCACTGATTTTTTCAATACTTTTTTATTGTAGAGCCACATCGAAATAATCATTCCAACTGCAGCACCATGGCTTGCCAAACCTCTAAAGCCAGTAAACTCAAACCCACCACTAAAGCGGAAGGGTAGGAAGATGCTAAAAAAATCGTCTTTAAACAATTCAGGTTGATAAAAAATAACATGACCCAAACGCGCGCCAATCATAATTCCTAAAACAGAATACATGAACAGACTGTCTAATTTATCTTCAGTTTGCCCTTCGTTTTTATAAATCCTTTTCGTCAGATACCAACCTGTGATAAACGCAACCATCCACATGAGACTGTAATAGTGAATTTTAAAATCCCCAAAAAGGGCGATGCCTTCAGAAGCAGGATCCCATACGATTTGTAGCAAATACATAGTCATTTGTTTAGGATGTAAATATAGAAAATTGATGTGAAACTTAGGCCATCCAAATTTTATTAACTGTGATCGTTAATTCTTTGGGACTGGATCCTGTCCAGAACCTCCCCAAGGATGACAGCGTAAAATACGTTTAAGACTCAGATAGCTCCCCTTTAGAAGGCCATGGGATTGTAAGGCATCTTTAGCGTAATGAGAACAGGTCGGTTGAAATCGACAAGTCGAAGGCGTTAATGGTGAAATGAGATTTTGATAGATCTTGATAATAAACAAAAAAGGCGCAATCAAAATAGATTTCATGGCTATTAATCTAATAAAAAGGTGGTGCCGTCCTTGCCGTCTTTCAACTGAATTCCAATGGCTAGTAATTCATCTCTTATTGAATCAGACAGCGCAAAGTTTTTTTGAGATCTTGCTTCGTTTCGCATTCTGATGAGTAATTCTACAGTCTCTCCCAGTTTTTGATCTTGATTGTTTGAAGTCACATTTTTAAGCCCTAAAATATCAAATACAAACTGATGCATTACTTCGGTTAAGGCTTCTAAATCTGAAGCGTTAATGTGTGCTTTTCCATCCTTAATTTGGTTGATATATTTAACAGCGCTAAACAATTCTGCAATTAGAATAGGTGTGTTAAAATCATCATTCATGGCCGTATAACAATTGGATTTCCAAGTTGCGATATCAAAGTCGTTAGCATCTGAAGTAGCCTCAATTTTATCTAAGGTAGCAACCGCTTCCATAAGTTTTAGAAATCCTTTTTCAGAGGCTAATAGGGCGTCATTGCTAAAATCTAAGATACTACGGTAGTGCGCTTGCATCATGAAAAACCGTACCACCGAAGGCGAAAAACCTTTGGTCAATTGGTTTGTATTACCGCTTAAAATCTCAGCAGGTAAAATATTGTTCCCAGTCGATTTTGCCATTTTTTGGCCATTGAGCGTCAGCATGTTGGCATGCATCCAGTAATTTACAGGCGTATGATTGTGCCAAGCTTTCGCTTGAGCAATTTCACACTCGTGATGTGGAAATTTCAGATCCATCCCACCACCATGAATATCAAAATGTTCACCTAGATATTTCGTGCTCATGGCCGTACATTCTAAGTGCCAACCAGGAAACCCATCGCTCCATGGCGAAGGCCAGCGCATAATGTGTTCTGGTTCTGCTTTTTTCCAAAGTGCAAAATCTTGAGGATTTTTTTTATCGGTTTGACCGTCTAAAACGCGAGTGTTATGTATGAGATCTTCAATTTTTCGACCACTTAAAATTCCATAATTATGGGATTCATTATATTTTAAAACATCAAAATAAATAGAACCATTGGCTTCATAAGCAAAGCCTTTTTCTAAAATGGATTTGATGATTTCTATTTGTTCAACAATATGACCGGTTGCGGTCGGTTCAATGCTTGGAGGTAAAAAATTAAAGGTATTTAATATGGTATGAAAATCAACGGTATAGCGTTGCACGACTTCCATCGGTTCAATTTGCTCGATTCGAGCTTTTTTTGCAATGCGATCTTCGCCTTGATCAGCATCGTTTTCTAAGTGTCCAGCATCGGTGATGTTACGAACATAACGCACTTTATAATCCAGGTGTTTAAAATATCTAAAAATCATATCAAAGGACATGAATGTACGGACATTTCCAAGGTGGACATTGCTGTAAACGGTTGGGCCGCAAACATACATCCCAATTGAACCTTCATTAATAGGCTTAAAAATTTCTTTTTTACCAGATAAAGTGTTGTAAATATGAAGGGTGTTTGTAGCGTGTTTGCCCATGAGTTAGAGGATTAAAATTTAGTCTCTAATTGTATGTAGTTCAAGAATTCTCTTTTGGTTTCTTTGTCTTTAAATTTACCGCCAAATTCACTTGTAACGGTACTGCTTTCAATATCTCTGATTCCTCTCGAATTGACACATAAATGCTTGGCATCTATAACACAAGCGACATCCTTTGTGTTTAAGACGTTCTGAAGTTCTTTAACAATTTGAATGGTAAGGCGTTCTTGAACTTGAGGTCGTTTAGAAAAATGATCCACAATTCGGTTCATTTTTGAAAGTCCTACGACTGTTCCATTAGAGATGTATGCAACGTGGGCTTTTCCAACAATCGGCAGGAAATGGTGCTCACATGTCGAGTAGAGGGTGATGTTTTTTTCCACCAACATTTCGCCGTACTGATATTTGTTTTCAAAAGTGGATGCTTTTGGTTTTTTTGCCGGATCTAAGCCACCAAAAATTTCATTGACAAACATTTTTGCAACTCTGTTGGGAGTTCCTTTTAGGCTGTCGTCACTCAAGTCTAAGCCTAAGGTTTCCATGATATGGTGGACATCATCTTTAATGATGTCTATTTTTTCGTCAGTATTCAACTTAAAGGCGTCGGATCGCATCGGAGTTTCAGAAGAGGTTCCGATGTGATTGTCACCAATGGTGTCAAACTTTTCATTATTGTTTTTTAGTCCCATTCGAAATTTGGAATAAAGTTTTTCAATGTTTTATGAGTACAAAGATAATTAAATTCAGTGTTAGACACTTTTAATTTTTGATTAATAATTTCTTTTTCTTAAATAGAATGTCATCTTAAATGTCTATCAAGTAGATTTGAAACTGGAGTATTTAACATAAAACAACCCATCGCAAAGCGATGGGTTGTTTTTGATATATAGATGATTTCTTACAAATTCATACTTAATGTAATGGAAACATGGGTGTTTGTGGCGTTTATTTTAGCAGCGCCTAATGTGCCAGCATTAAACAATTGGTAATCAGTTTCTCGTTTAGAGTTTTCATACGCAAGGTCTATTCTAGAGTTTCCAAAATTGTATCCTAAACCAAGAGAAAATCCTTTTAAATCGCCATAAACAGAAGTGTCTGAATACGGACTCTGTTCAATTTTATAGCCCCCTCGAAAGCTGTATTTCTGATGCCTTAATTCGCCACCAATTCTAAATGTGTCGGCTGCTTTTAGAGCATTACTAATCAATGTGTTTTGCTGTGAAAATGCAATCTCGCTTTCTGGTTTTAGTTTGGTTTTACTATAATCTTTCCTAGAATAATCAATGCTAATGAGTCCCGTTTCTCCAATAATATAGGCAGCACTCCCGGTAATTTTGGCGGGTGTTTGAATTTTATAATCCTGAAATAAATTTATAACATCAGGATTAACCACTGTGCGAGTGTTGTCAGTGTCGTTTTCAGTAGAAATAAACTGTGTAGTTTCATCTCTTAGCGTAATCCAGGTTGGACTATCATAGGTGAGGCCAACTCTAAAAGCATCACTCAGTTTAATAATGGTTCCTAGTTGTAGTGAAAATCCCTCTCCAGTTGTGAGGAGGGTGTTTTCAAAATCAACTTGATTTACGGTAGAACCTATATTGGTATTTTCCTCATTCAGGTATGTAATTCGTTCATAATCAATAAAATGAGAATTTAAAGTCATTCCAAAATAAATATTTTTGTCATACTGAAATCCAGCATTCACAGAAAATTTACCATTATAGCCGGTGGAGCTGTAATAGTATTCCTGATCGAAATTACCAGGAGCAATGTTGGAGGTGTAAGCTGAGTTGTCGTCATTTTCAGATTCGGGTTCTAAAATATAACTTTCATATCCTAAATAAGCTTGCTGAAATCGGGAACCGTAGTCGTACCCAATATTACTATATGCATCAGAAATAGACTCACCAGTTAATGCCGAAATTTCATCAAGTCTAAGCCCGTTGGCATAGTCGGTAAAATAACTCCCTATAGAATTAGAAGACACGCCCGCCGCTAAAAAATTGTCATCATAATTGTCGAGTTGCTCGTAAAAAATACTTAGCACAAATTTATTCCATAAGGAAGCGTCATTTTTGTTTTTAAAAACAAATGCGGCTCCAATTTGATTCAAATCAAAATTATCTTTATTTTCTTTGGTACTACTGCCGCTATAGCCAACGACATTAGAAATATTCCTATTCGATAAGGACAATGAACCATGACTGAGATTAAAAAGTGCGGATCCAGCTGGGTTAACACTAACTGCAGACATGTCACCGCCGAGGGCGCCAAAGGCACCACTCATGGCTTTAAAACGCGCAGTTCCATGTGTGTTTTCAGTTGAATAGCGCAACGCATCCGAAATGTTTTGACCATAGGAAGCTGTGAGGGAAATAATCCCTAGGAGTGCTAAAATTATTTTTTTCATTGTATTTTTTTTAAAGTAATTCTACTAATTTCGTCGTCGACTGCTTGAACTTCTGGAGCTACTTCTTGAGGGCGCGCTAGACCTTCTAGTGGTAGGACTTGAACTTCTGCTTCGAGTTGTGGTTGTTCTTGGTCTCGAAGTGGTAGTGCTTCTTTGTCGTGTGGTTGTTGTCGATCTAGTCGTTGTATTCGATTGTGTTGGACGCGTTGTACG
>Ga0115560_1000984_pt1 | contig 21023 bp, 24 predicted proteins | sample COGITO_mtgs_1105_5_FD_87278 | JGI IMG/M metagenome (GOLD analysis project Ga0115560, IMG submission 87278) | Pelagic marine microbial communities from North Sea - COGITO_mtgs_110509 | ecosystem: Environmental > Aquatic > Marine > Epipelagic | place: Germany:Helgoland, sampling site Kabeltonne... | reverse complement strand
TAACAACTTCCATTTCGTAAACCCATAATAAATTGTATTTTTGAGATTGTTTAAATCACTGAATTTAATGGGTAAAATAATAGCCATTGCTAATCAAAAAGGTGGTGTCGGTAAAACGACCACGTCCGTAAATTTGGCAGCTTCTTTGGGTGCGCTTGAAAAAAAAGTTCTTCTCATCGATGCAGATCCTCAAGCTAATGCATCTTCAGGTTTAGGTATTGATGTTGATAAAGTAAATATCGGCACCTATCAATTACTTGAGCATACGTATTCGGCTGAAGAATGTATCGTTGAGTCTTCTGCACCAAATGTCGACATGATTCCTGCACATATAGATTTAGTAGCTATAGAAATAGAGTTAGTTGATAAAGATAATCGTGAATACATGCTTAAAAATGCCATTACGCATTTGAAAACGTCTTACGATTATATATTAATCGATTGTGCACCCTCGCTCGGATTGCTGACATTAAATGCTTTGACTACAGCAGATGCAGTAATTATTCCAATTCAATGTGAATATTTTGCTTTAGAGGGATTGGGTAAATTACTAAACACCATTAAAAGTGTTCAAAAGATACACAACCCAGAATTAGACATTGAAGGTCTGTTACTCACTATGTATGATTCAAGATTACGCCTTTCAAATCAGGTTGTTGAGGAGGTTCAAAAACATTTCAACGACATGGTGTTTAAAACAATTATTCAGCGAAATGTTAGACTGGGAGAAGCGCCTAGTTATGGGGAAAGTATTATTAATTACGATGTGGGCAGCAAGGGTGCATCTAATTATTTAAGTTTGGCTAAAGAAATCATCTCAAAAAATAGATAATCATGGCTAAAGCAAAAGGTAAACGTGTATTAGGAAGAGGGTTGTCGGCATTGTTGAGTGATTCAAAAGATGATGGGAAATTAACTCTGGATGTCAATTCTAGTAAAATTGCTGGTCGAATTATTGAAATTTCTTTAGATGAAATCGAAGTTAATCCATTTCAGCCAAGAACAAGTTTTAATGAAGAAACCTTAACTGAACTGGCTTCATCTATAAATAAACTAGGAGTTATACAACCCATAACTGTAAGAAAACTAGGGTCAAACAAATACCAATTAGTCTCAGGTGAGCGTCGTTACAGAGCATCAAAATTGATTAATAAAGCAAGTATCCCTGCCTACATAAGAACCGCAAATGATCAAGAATCCTTGGAAATGGCTCTTGTTGAAAATATCCAAAGACAAGATTTAGACCCCATAGAAATTGCTTTATCTTATCAACGTTTAATATACGATATCAAGCTAACGCAAGAACAAATGAGTCAACGTGTTGGTAAAAAACGTTCAACAATTTCAAATTATCTGCGATTACTTAAGCTAGATCCAATCATTCAAACTGGAATTAGAGATGGCTTTATTTCAATGGGACATGGAAAGGCGATGATAAACATAGAAAATCCATCAGAACAATTAGACATCTATGAAAAAATTATCGCCAATGGTTTATCTGTTAGAGAGACTGAAAAGTTGGTGAAGGATAAAAAGTTACCATCGAAACATTCAAGAAATCGAAACAAGACATTACCATCCTTTTTAAAACAAGGTGAAAAAGAACTTACAACGTACTTAGGAAGTAAAATAATCGTTAATACATCGAAGGGAGAAAAAGGAAAAATCATAATTCCATTCAATTCAAAGGAAGATTTTAACCGAATCAAAAAATTATTGCACCGTGCAAAATAGAATTTATGTCCTACTATTAATATTTGGAATTTTACCGACTTTATTGTGGTCGCAAAAAGACAAAGCTTCCACAAAAGAAGGTAAGATTGGTATTAAAAATTCAGTTCTTATGGATTCTATAAAATCAAAAAAGATAGATCCATTAAGACCTGCAAAAGCTGCTTTTTACTCAGCTGTATTACCCGGTTTAGGACAAGCGTATAATAAAAAATATTGGAAAATTCCAATTGTATATGCCGCACTTGGAACAGGTGTTTATTTTTATTTAGATAATAAAAAAGAATATGACCGTTATCGTAATGCCTACAAAAGACGTTTGGCTGGATTTACAGATGATGAATTTTATGGAGATACCACTACCCCACAAATTTCAAATGACGGTTTAATTAGAGCTCAAAAAACATTGAGAAGAAATAAAGAAATTTCATTACTTGTTACTTTAGGTATTTATGCATTAAATGTAATTGACGCTAATGTTGATGCTCATCTGTTACAGTATAACATTGATGACAACTTAGCACTAAAGCCTCACTTTGATTTTAATGAATTTGATGCATCAACCAATCTTGGCCTTTCGTTAGGTTTTAAATTTTAAATATGAATATCGCTTTGTTTGGATATGGAAGAATGGGTAAGGCTATCGAAAAATTAGCTCAATCGAGAGGTCATGTAATTATAAGAAAAATTGATAATAACAGCGAAAATTTTTCGTTGTCAGAAGCTGATGTAGCCATTGATTTTAGTATTCCAAATGCCGCAGTAACAAATATTACACGGGCTCTTGAACAAGGTATACCTGTGATTTCAGGGACAACAGGGTGGTTAAATGAGTACGATCAAATAGTCAATCTTTGCAACAAAATAAATGGAGCGTTTCTGTACGCATCTAATTTTAGTTTAGGGGTAAACCTCTTCTTTGAATTAAACAAAAATCTAGCAAAAATAATGTCACAACGAAGCACTTATGATGCATCCATCACAGAAACACATCACAGGCAAAAATTAGATGCGCCAAGTGGAACCGCAATTTCATTGGCCGAAAGCATTATTAAGAATACAGGTTACAAAGAATGGTGTCTTGACAAAAAGAATTCTGAAACACTCCATATTTCCTCTGAGCGTTTAGATGATATTACCGGCATTCATTCAGTAACATACAATTCTAAGGAAGATAGTATTGAAATTAAACACACCTCAAAAAACAGAGAGGGCTTTGCATTAGGAGCTATCGTGGCAGCAGAGTGGATAATTAGAAGAAAAGGAGTTTTTACGATGAAGGATGTACTAACTATTACTTAATCTCTTTTCTTCATAAATAAATAAAAAGAAAAATTATGACTTGGACTGAATGGGCAATCGTTTTTTTTGTGATTCAAATAATTCACGGATTAGGAACTTGGAAACTTTATAAAAAAGCAGGATACGACAGTTGGAATGCATTTGTACCAATTTACAATGCAGTTACATTAATGAAGATTATCAATCGTTCTCCTTACTGGACTATTTTACTATTTCTTCCCATGATTAATGTGATAATGTTTCCTATAATTTGGGTTGAAACTTCAAGGAGTTTTGGGAAAAACAGTTATTTAGATACTTTTTTAGCAGTAATAAGTCTTGGTTTTTATAATTATTACCTAAACTACTTTGCTGAAATTAACCATATTAAAAACAAAGATAGAATTCCAAAATCTTCCTCAGGTGAATGGGTAAACTCAATTTTGTTTGCCATTGTTGCTGCTACATTAGTTCACACCTATTTCATTCAGCCTTATGTGATACCATCTTCGTCTTTAGAAAAATCATTGTTAGTTGGAGATTTTCTACTTGTAAGTAAGTATAATTTTGGCGCTAGAGCTCCAATGACTGCAGTAGCTGCACCGATGGTTCATGATACCATTCCAATCATTAAAAAGAAATCATATTTATTTAATGATGAAGATGCTCATCAAAAAACCTCATGGCTTAATAAATTACAATTTCCTTATTTTCGATTACCTGGCTTTGATACTATAGATCGTAATGAGATTGTTGTATTCAACAGTCCTGCCGATTCAACCGATAACATTAATATTTTTTCATCTGACAGAAACTATAACAAGCCCATAGATAAAAAAATAAATTTAGTCAAACGCTGTGTTGGTACCCCGGGTGACACCCTAGAAATTAAAAATGGTTTTGTTTATATCAATGGAGAAAAGAATATATTACCTGACCGAGCCGCACTTCAGTTTAGTTATTTTGTTCAACCTAAAACAAACCAATTTAATGCAAAATTAATAAAAGAGCGATACGATATTACCGATCCCTTTCAAATTATAAACAATCAAAATACTTATTATTTTTCAGCAATATCAGACGAGGCATTGAATAAGTTTCAAAATCACCCTAATGTTTCAAGTATCACGCCAAACAAAGAAGAAGATGGTGCAAGAAACCCAAATATTTTCCCACATCATCCTGACTACCAATGGAATAATGACTTTTTCGGACCTTTATATATTCCGAAAAAAGGACAAACCATTGACTTAAATTTAAAAGTATTACCTCTTTACAAGCGGCTCATATCCGTTTATGAAAAAAATGATTTAGAAATAATTGGTGATGATATTTATATTAACGGGAACCTTGTTACCACTTATACTTTTAAGCAAAACTATTATTGGATGATGGGAGATAATCGTCATAATTCTTTGGATGCACGTGCTTGGGGCTTTGTACCCTTTGATCACGTTGTTGGAAAACCTATTTTTATATGGATGAGTTGGGATGGCATAAAAAATCCTCGTTGGAAAAGATTCTTTACCACTGTCCATGGCTCAGGAGAACCAATTTCATTCCTTATTCCATTCCTAATTGTTTTATCAATTTGGTATGGTTTTAACAAATGGCGTCGTAGGAATAAAAAAATAAATTAATATGTTGAGATACGGTGATATTCAATTGACGAAAACCTGTATCCAATTACCAATAATTGATGAATATCTTACTCAATCCCACATATTTTGCTAATATTTTGCACTGGTGTGCCCTCGTAAAAAGCAATCAGGTAAGCTTTGAGGTATGTGATTCTTACCAAAAACAAACCTATCGAAATAGAACTCATATTTACAGTGCAAACGGCACCTTGGCCTTGTCAATCCCTGTTGTTTATTCTCAAAATAATCGTCAAATGTACAGAGATATTGAAATCTACAACAATGATAAGTGGCAAAACGTGCACTGGAAGTCATTAATTAGTGCATACGGTGCATCACCTTTTTTTGAATTTTATAAAGATGACCTCGCACCACTCTTTCACACAAAACAAAAGTTTTTGATGGATTTTAATTTTAAATGTTTTGAAACTCTACTACATTGTTTAGACATAGAAATTGATTATCTCAAGACCACAAGCTTTGAGAGAGAAATAACGCAAAATAAAGATATGCGTGATTGCACTAATGTTCGAAAAGAAAAACAATACAATTTTGTGAATTACACACAAGTATTCGAAAAGAAACATGGTTTTATTAGTAATTTAAGTATTCTTGATTTACTTTTTAATGAAGGCCCAAACACAGTCATGTATCTCAATAATCAATCAATTTCTTGACGCTTCAAACAACCATACATTACGGGATTCATTGCTTAGTGCCTTTGTTGGTAGCGCTCCTTTTTTTTAAGTCAAAATGGCCATTAGCCTACGTCATAATGATCGGGGCATTTATCATAGACCTAGATCATTTATTGGCAGATCCTATTTTTGACCTAATGAGGTGTAGCATTAATTTTCATCCACTCCATACTTATTTTGCCATACTAATTTATATTGTACTTGTATTGATAAGAAGAACAAGGATTATCGGTCTTGGCCTTTGTATTCATATAATTGCAGACTTTGCTGATTGTTTATTGTCCTAAGCTCATTTTTGAAATAATAGGAAAATGATCCGAATAATTCTGATTAAATACCTCAAAAGTATTTACTTTAAAAGAATTATCAACTAATATGAAATCTATTCTAATAGGAAAATATTTAAAATTCCAAGTTCGACCAAAACCGTGACCAGCTTCATTAAAGCTATCTTTTAGGTTTTCTGTTATTTTTTTATACACATAAGAATAAGCGGTATTATTGAAATCTCCACAAACGACTAGTTTGTAAGGGGATAATTTTTTATGATTTAAAAACAATTCAGTTTGTGTTTCTTGCATTTTAAATGTTTCTCCAAATCTTTTTAGTAAACGACTAGAATTATCTTTTGTAAACTCCTCCTTTTCGGTGTCCAAGCGCAGTGATTGTAAATGTATGTTATAAACCCTGATGGTGTCAAAAGATGTAACAATATCAGCATAGATAGCATTATTTGCCGTATTGGTAAACTCAACAGAACCTGAATTGATTATTGGATATTTTGAGAAAATAGCTTGTCCATATTTAACACGATTTCCAGATAATTTTTCATATTTAAATTTGTAAAAGGATAAATCTACGTTCAGATGAGGATGATATTCTTGAAAACTGATAACATCAGGAGCTTGGCTTTCAATGAATTTCATGATGTCAACTTCGATATTATGGTCATCGATCCAACTGTAAAGGTTAAACAAACGGACATTGTAATTCATCACTGAAAATTGATTTTGGTCATTTAATGTCGTTGTATCAGGAAATTTAAATAATGAATTAACATGATTAAATCCGATAAGAAGAACCAAAAATGAGAGCAATAATTGCCTTTTCATTTTAAGAAACCAAAACAAAAAAAACAAAAGATTACTCAAAATTAAAAAAGGCACTACTAAACTTAAAACAGCAAGCAAAGGTGATATATGTGGCGGAATAAATGGTAAGAAATAAGACAATATTAATAGAGCTGCAAATATAGAATTTACAACAAAAAGTAATTTGTCAACGAAATTTAATTTCTTCAATATGGTATCAATTATTTAACAAAAATTGCTACTTCCCTGCTCTAAAGAGAAATTCCTTCTCGTCCTTGGTTAAACTTTCATAACCGCTCTTACTAATCTTATCTAAAATAATATCAATTTTTTTTTGATTATTAAATTGATTAAACTCACCTCTTTCATAACCTCCTACTTTAGACTTGTCTTTGTACACAGTCTTTAGTTTAGCTTTTTTAGTAAATGAAAATAGACTAAAGAAAGCATCCATTAATTTTTCAAATCTTTTTCCAATATCAATCCCTTGACGTAAACGAATAGCATAAAAATAACCCAATAAATCTCCCCCAAGATGTGCTACATTACCCCCAGAATTAGCTCCAAAAAGACCAAATAAATCTAGAGCTACCATTATGAAGCCAACATACATTAGCTTAAAACGTAGTGAACCCAAGCGCACCTCATGATTTGGCATGTATGCGCACAAAAAGATCAGTGTTGCTCTTACTCCTGCTGATGCTCCCACTAATGAACCTCCGTAGTTGAAAAAAGAAGGAAATAATGCATAACTTACTATGTAAAGTAGACCCCCTGAAATAATACCCAAGAAATATATATTTAATGAAATTTTAATATTGAATAAATTAGAAAAGGAACGTCCAACAAAGTACAGCACGAACATATTCATGAACAAGTGCCAAAACTCAATATGTGTAAAACCATATGTAACAAGACTCCAGGGCTTCAAGAGGAATGATGAAAACTCATTTGGTAATTCGAGCCAATTTAAACTTGAGCTTCTCGAAATATCAAAAACAACGGTAATACACCAACCAATAAAAAAAACAACAATATTTATCGCTATTATTTTTTCATAAGCTGTTAGTTGCTTTAACTTATCTTGTATATCTTGAGTTAGCGATGTCATTAGTCCCACCTATTTTTATTAAACTGAGTCTTTTTCCAATACCACATAATTAAAAAACCAGTTAAAGCCCCTCCAACGTGTGCCATATATGCTGTGTTACTTGGACTAAAAAATGATTGACCTGTCAAAGCTGAAATAACATCTAAAACAATTATTCCTGGAATGAAATATTTTGCCTTTATGGGAATTGGAAGAAATATGAGCATTAACTTCGCTTCCGGATTCATCATTCCAAAAGCCGCTAATATTCCCATGATACATCCTGAGGCACCGACCATTGATGCATTGTAAATAGGAAATATGTTTTTGAGCTTTGTAAATTGATTTTCATCAATGCTATTAATAGCCTCATTAGAGGTAAGCATTTGTATTATTTCTGAACTTGTAAGTCCAGAACCAATGAGTTCTGCATATAATGGTAAATAATTTATGTAATAATAACCTAATTGAAACAAAACAGCGCCCAAACCTGCCGAAATATAAATAAACAAGAAGTTTTTATTTCCTAATTGTTGCTCTACAGCCGTCCCGAACATCCAAAGAGCAAACATGTTAAATAAAAGATGGGTAAAACCTCCGTGCATAAACATATGGGTCACTATTTGCCATGGTTGAAACAACTCATTCTTTGGGAAATAAAGAGCAAACCATTTGTAAAACAACTCTCCGTTACCTATGGCCATAGTACCAATAAACATTAGCACATTAATTATCAGTAAATGTTTTACCGATTCTGTAAGTCCTCTCATCATAGTTTACATAAATTTTTTATCCAAATCTTCCACATTAATTGTAATAAAGGTTGGTTGATTGGTTGGTGTAGTTGTAGGATCTTTGCAAGCAAATAACTTGTTTACTAAATGATCTCTCTCATCACTGCTCAAATACTGCCCAGACTTTATTGCTAATGATTTTGCCAATGATTTTGATAACATGTCTGTTTGACTAAAATGCGTGTCAGGTAACTCATTTTGAGCATCATATACGACTTGTTCCAAAACCAACAGAGCTTGCTCATTATTCACAGTTGCCGGAATACCACATAATTCCATAGACTCCTTAGCAACCATTGAAAACATGAATCCCGTTTGTTCAAGTTGGGGTCTTAGTGTTTCTAGAATATTTATTTCATCCATTCCAAACTCTAACTTTAAGGGGAACAACAATTGCTGACTAATCGCTTCTTTAATAGTGATTTGTTCTAAAAACTCCTCATATAAGACTCTCTGGTGAGCCCGATGTTGATCAATTACTAACATTCCAGACTTAATTGTGTGAATAATGTATTTATTTTTGAGCTGAAATGTCTTTTGTATTTCTTTTATTTCATCAGTAAACATGGAATTTTGATTCTCATCACTTTCAAAATACACTTCTTTAAAATTATCTGATGTGACATTGCTTTTTGATTCCAAACCTACATATAAGCTTTCCCATTCATTAATATGGTTTCCTCGTGAAGACTGTTTGGAACCAATAAGAGATGATTGCCCTTTAAATGGATTGAAAGCTTTATCAAAATCGACCATTGGGTTTTGAACTATTTTTTCATCGAAACCGTAAGGTGTGTCTAAATTTTTATCTCGATTAAAGTCTAAAATTGGAGCAATATTAAATTGTCCCAAAGCATGTTTCACAGAGGCTCTAAGAATGGCATAAAGCGTCTGTTCATCATCAAATTTTATCTCAGTTTTTGTCGGATGAATATTGATATCAATACTTTGAGGATCTACAACAAGAAAAAGTAAATAAGAAGCGTGAGTTTTTGGTCTTAATAATCCTTCAAAAGCAGTATTCACTGCATGATTTAAGTAAGAACTCCTAATAAATCTATTGTTTACGAAAAAAAACTGTTCTCCTCGGGTCTTTTTGGCAAACTCAGGTTTAAAAACAAATCCTGAAATTTTCAACACCTCTGTTTCCTCTTGAACTGGAACTAGTTTTTCATTTGTTTTTGATCCAAAGATATTTACAATTCTCTGTCGAACATTACTTACAGGCAAATTAAATAATTCTGCGCCATTGTTATAAAATGAAAATGTAATATCGGGATGCGTCAATGCGACTCTGTGAAATTCATCGATAATATGTCGTGTTTCTACGATATTTGATTTTAGAAAATTTCGTCTAGCTGGAACATTAAAAAATAAATTTTTTACTAAAACTGTGGTCCCTTTTGGAGACGCAATATCTTTTTGAAAATTAACATAGCTTCCTTCAATTTTGATATGTGTTCCAACTTCATCGATGGGGCGTTTTGTTTTCAAATCAACATGGGAAATGGCGGCAATACTTGCGAGTGCCTCACCTCTAAAACCTTTCGTGCTTAATTTAAATAAGTCATCCGCATTCTTAATTTTTGACGTTGCATGGCGTTCAAAACTTAAACGGGCGTCTGAAACACTCATACCAGTCCCATTATCGCTAACTTGTATTAAAGTTTTACCTGCATCTTTAACAATGAGTTTTATTAGGGTAGCTTTTGCATCAATGGCATTTTCAAGTAACTCTTTGACAACAGAGGCCGGACGCTGAACAACTTCTCCAGCAGCAATCTGATTGGCTACATGATCAGGTAATAATTGAATAACGTCTTCCATCTAAAGTTTAAGAAAAGAAAATTGATAAATCAAAATCAATAAAAAACAAAAATAAAACAACCAAAATAATCAGAATAACCAAAATTCTTTTATTAACTTCTTGATCTGGTTCGTTTTTTAACTCATCAAATGCATTTGTAAATTTAGATTTTAAATTTGTAGAATTTATTGTTTTTCTGTAATCATCAAACTTATGTTTAATTTCAAATGGACTTTGACCGTCTTCATTAGATTTGTAATATCTCGGCGTATAGCTAAACTTTTTATTTTTACGTAATTTAAACATCCCCATGATATTTGATTTTATTTTACAAGAATTTTACCTCTAAAAAATACATACCACTCAATAGTAATGCCAAAATTAAAATTAAGATGGGCAGCGAAGTTTTTAGAAAATATTTTCGTTTTGATGTCTTACGAAACTGATTCCACTTGAACTTATATCCTGTAAACTGACCATTCTCATGTCCATTTGACACACTTTTGGGCTTTTTTGAATGATTAGGTTTATAATTAAATCGTTTATGCTTTCGCTGACTAAACAAAATACATTTTTTCGTTACAAATCAAATGTACTACAAATAGGAGAAATCTATAGATTGTTAAAGACAAAAATTATTAACAAAAAAAGAAATGATTGGTCTATAAGTTATTTCGACGAAGTGTTGCCATTTTAATGGCAGTAATTGCAGCTTCTATTCCCTTGTTACCATGTTTCCCGCCAGATCGTGCTATTGATTGTTCGATATTATTATCAGTAAGAACACAAAAGACAACAGGCGTATCATTTAAAACATTTAGATCTTTAATTCCTTGAGTCACTCCCTCACATACAAAATCAAAGTGCTTAGTTTCACCTTGAATAACACAGCCAATTGCAATAACAACATCAACGTCACAATTTTGCATTTTTTTACTTCCATAGATTAACTCAAAACTACCTGGCACATTGCATCGAACAATATCTGACAATGCTACACCACAATCAATTAAAGTGTCATGAGCGCCTTGAAACAATCCTTCTGTGATAACGGCGTTCCATTCAGAAACAACAATCCCAAATCGAATATTTTTCACACTTGGGATTGTTGCTTTATCGTAATTTGATAAATTTTTATTTTTGGTTATCATGTATTAGTTAAGAACGGCCTCAGCTCTTCCTATAAAAACATCAATATTAGAAGCTTCTGTGGACGATGTAAATTCGTCTTTAATTCTTTTGAAGTATTTTAGAGCGTCAGCATTTTTTCCAATTTGAAGTGCAACTGTTCCGGCCTTATATAAATAAGTTGGTGTTGTAAAATCATTTACTTTCATCGCTGCTGCATCAACATAATAGTCAAGAGCATCTTCTAATTGGTTTAACTGCACAAAGGCATCTCCGATGCCGCCTTTTGCAATGGGACCAAGTATTTCGTCAGCACCCTCAAAATTTCCAAGATAGGCAATCGCATTTTGATAGTCTTTTAGATTAAGGTAGGCCATTCCCGCATAATAATTGGCTAAATTCCCCGCATCAGTACCACTATATTTTTCAGCCACATCAATCATCCCATACTTACCGTTACCTCCATTTAAAGACATGGTATACAAAGAATCCTTGTCAGCTCCCTTTGTAGCTTCGTCAAAATACATTTGAGCTTGGAACATTTCGTTCATTGCTTCACTTTGTCTTGGTGATAGAATTAACTTCGTATATCCTAAATAACCAAGAACAAGAAACGCTGCAAGACCAACAATAACGAATATATATTTTTGTTTCGCTATTACCCATTCTTCTGTTTTGGAAGCACCTTCATCAAGGGTATTAAACACACCAGCAGTAGTTGATTGGTCTTCAATCTTGTTTGCTTTGTCGTCCTTTGTTTTCGGTTTATATCCTCTTTTTTTATAAGTTGCCATATGTCATCAAATTGTGCCCGCAAAAATAAAATTTTTATTGGTAAAAAAAAGGTAAATTATTTGTTATTTTTGAATATTCTGTAGCAGCGAACAGCAAAGCAGTCCCTTTTCAGAAACATTCAACTTGCATTTATTTATGATATTGAATTCTTTATCTCTTATTAATTACAAGAACTTTGACAACAAAACATTTGACTTTGACTCAAAGATTAATTGTTTAGTTGGACAAAATGGTGTTGGAAAAACTAATATTCTTGATGCTATTTATCATTTATCATTCGGCAAAAGTTATTTTAATCCAATCGCATCACAAAATATCAAGCACAATTCAGATTTTTTTGTTCTCAATGGACTTTACGAAAAGCTACACAAAACCGAAAAAATAATCATATCACTTAAAAAGGGTCAAAAAAAAATCATTAAACGCAATGGTAAAGCCTACGAAAAATTTAGTGATCATATAGGATTCTTACCACTTGTTATTATTTCACCTGCTGATCGTAATTTAATTGCTGAGGGTAGTGACATAAGACGAAAATTTATTGATAGTGTAATTTCACAGAGCGATAAAATTTATCTGACAGATTTAATTAAATATCAAAAATTAATATCACAAAGAAATGCTCTTTTAAAATACTTTGCACTTAACAGTACATTCAATAAGGATTCTTTGGAGGTATATGACGATCAACTAATCAGCTTATCAAATAACATTTATAAAAAACGTTCAGATTTCCTAAAAGTTTTCATACCAATTTTTAAGTCCCGATATGAATGGATAAGTAACAACAACGAAACTGTCAGTATCGCATATAAAAGTCAACTCTGTGACAGTAATTTAAAAGAACTGCTAAAACGTAACATAAAAAAAGATAGATTACTGCAATACACAAGCGTTGGTGTTCATAAAGATGATTTAAATTTTGATATTAATGGACACACTATTAAAAAATATGGTAGTCAAGGACAACAGAAATCTTTTTTAATAGCGTTAAAACTAGCACAATTTGATTTTATTAAAGAACAAAGCTGCGATGACCCGATTTTATTGCTTGATGATATTTTTGATAAACTAGATGATTCTCGTGTGTCACAGATAATTAGCTTGGTTGATGAAGAAAGTTTTGGACAACTATTTATTAGTGACACACATCCTGAGCGCACCGAGGCAGCAGTGAAACGGGTACATCATTCATACAAACTATTTAAATTGTGAACAAAAATATTTTATTAAGTGTCATCTTCTTAGTCGGGCTTTCCTGTGAAACATCTCCTGAAAATTTTATTCCATATCTTGAAGGTTATTGGGAAATAAAAGAAGTTTCAAGAAACAACAAACCTATTAAATCTTACAAAATTAGTGCCTCAGTTGATTATTTTAAAGTTAATTCAGATTTTACTGGATTTAGAAAAAAAGTAAAACCGTCATTAGATGGCACATATACGATAACACAGCATGAATCTTCGTTTAGGTTAGTTGTGAAAGATAACCAACTTAATATCTCATATGATGTGAATAATGTTATCTTTAATGAAATAATTGAGAAAGCGTCAGAGCGTGAATTAATAATTTCAAACTCAGATGGGTTTAAATACACTTACAAGCCTTTCGAACCTTTTAATTTTAAAGAATGAAACGTCATAACGAACAGTTAAAACTAAGCGACGCCATAAAGGAATTTGTAGATGAAAATCGACTGCAAGATGGTCTTGACAAAGTAGATGTCAAAAAGGCTTGGAAAACGTTGATGGGACAAGGTGTAAATCATTACACAAAAAATGTCATCCTAAAAAAAAATACACTCCATGTAGAGTTGAGTTCATCAGTCCTTCGAGAGGAATTAAGTTATGGAAAAAAGAAAATAATAGCAATGCTGAATGAGCATCTTGAAAAAGAGCTCATTGAAAATATAATTTTAAGATAAAATTCATTCAAAGAGTCATTGTTAAAACGCTGTTTTCCAAATTGCAGGAATAACTAGCTAATAAGTCACATACTGCTTGTCCACATTCATTACAGAAAAATGCTATTTATCAAGCAACTTCTATGAATTTTAATGAGCTAATTTTGATAAATTATTAGTATTTTTCCTGTATAAATTAACGGTTAGCATGAAGTACATAAAATTTACGATAACCTTAGTTATCACATTGACAATCTTTTACTCGTTAAATAATAAACTAGGAAGCCTTCCTCCTTTGGGTAAATTTTTAAATCCCAGTCATGGCGTGTGGCAAAATGAGCTAACCGAATCTCAAAATAATCGCAATGTTTCTCTCCAGTATTTATCTGATAAGGTCATTGTTAAATATGACGACAACTTAATCCCACACATTTTTGCAAACAATGATTTGGATTTGTATCGAGCTCAGGGCTTTGTGACTGCACAACACCGATTATGGCAAATGGAATTTCAAACACATGCAGCTGCAGGAAGATTAAGTGAAATTATTGGAGAACCTGCATTAAGTTATGATCGTAGTGAAAGACGTCGTGGTATGGTTTATGGTGCAGAACAACAATTAAAAAGTTGGGAAAATGACACTGTAAATTTAGCATTTATTGATGCCTACACGGATGGTATAAATCAATACATTCATGGATTAACCTCGCAGAACTATCCTGTCGAATACAAATTATTGGACTATGCCCCTGAAAAATGGTCGAGAAAAAAAACTGCTTTATTAATGATGTATATGACAAAAATGCTTGCAGGTGGTGACAGTGATTTAGAGTATACGAATTTTTTAAAAAAATATGGTAAAGAACGATTTGATTTACTGTATCCTGACTTTTTTGACATCAATGATCCTGTAATCCCAAAAGAAACTGATTGGAGCAATTTTTTAAATGTAGAACAAACTTCTGCGCCAAATACTAAAACGGTGTTGGACTACACAAAAGAAACCATCTCTAAACCACATCCAGATAACGGGAGTAATAATTGGGCCATTAGCCCTAATAAATCTTATTCTGGGAATGCTATTTTAGCGAATGATCCGCATCTTGGATTAAATTTACCTTCCATATGGTTTGCTATTCAACTTTCCAGTCCAAATCAAAATACTTATGGCGTTTCACTACCAGGTTCTCCCGGGGTCGTAATTGGATTTAATGAGAAAATTGCCTGGGGTATGACTAATGCCACAAGAGACGTCATTGATTGGTACAAAATTAAATTTGAAGACAGTACACAGTCAAGATATCAGTATGACAATGATTTCAAAATGGCCACTAAAAGAATTGAAAAAATAGCAATTAGAGATAAAAAAACATTTATTGATACGGTCACATACACACATCATGGTCCCGTAACTTATGATTCAAATTTTAAAGGAAATAGTGATAAAATTGGCTATGCCATGGGTTGGACAGGACATCTCGGAGGTCAAAATTTACGAACTCTTCTTGAGTTAAACACATCTCAAAATTACGAGGACTACAAAAATGCTATTAAACATTATGTTGCTCCTGCTCAGAATGTTATTTTCGCTTCAAATGAAGGAGACATTGCCTTATGGATTCAAGGAAAATTCCCAAATAAATGGGAAGGGCAGGGTAAATTTCTATTAGACGGCAGCAATCCAAAACATGATTGGCAAGGATATATACCTCAGCATCACAATGCACATACAAAAAACCCTAATCGGGGGTTTGTTAGCTCTGCGAACCAACATCCTGTAGATTCGACCTATCCCTATTATGTTTTCAATGATGGCTATGAGACTTACAGAAATAGAGTTATCAATGATTTTTTTCGTTCGAAAGACACCTTTAATATTCAAGATTTTAAAAATCTTCATAATAATAATTTTAACCTACAAGCCTCAGAGTTGTTGCCAATAATGATCCCCGTAATCGAAGAATCAAATTTATTAAGTGACGAAAAAGACATTTTATCAAAAATCAAATCTTGGAAATACAACAATGATATCAATGAAGTTGGTCCAACCATATGGCAAACATGGTTTGATAAACTTACTGAAATCACTTGGGATGAAATATCTCAAGACACAATTGCATTGGAATATCCGTTTAAATATCAAACAATTTACATGATGAAAGAGTATCCAAATGATAAGTTTATGGATATCATGGCTACACCTGAAATTGAAACTGCTCATGATTTATTTATAAAATCATTCAAATACACTGTCACCATAATGAAAGATATAGAAAATAACAATGGAAATCTAAATTGGGGTGATAGAAAAGCGACTTATGTTGGACACCTGTTACAAGGTTTACCAGCTTTTTCAAAATTTAATATACCAATAGGTGGTTATTCAGGTATCGTAAATGCAACGAGTCAAAACCACGGTCCCTCATGGCGAATGATTGTTGAAATGTCCTCACCTCCGAAAGCTCTTGGTATATATCCTGGTGGCCAATCAGGCAACCCTGGTAGTAAATATTACGACAACTTGATTAGTGACTGGGCCTCTGGAAATTATTTAGAACTTAATTTTATGAAGGATCAAAAAGATGACGCTGACATTATTTTTTCACAAATTTTAAATCCTCAAAATGACTAGACTTGTTTCAAACTTCGCGATTACTTTAATTCTTGTATATGTCCTATCATTTTTTTTACCTTGGTGGTCATTAATGTTGGTGGCTTTTACAACAGGATGGTTGATACCTTTGGGTAAATTCACTCAATTTTTTATACCTTTTTTGAGTGTCACTTTATTGTGGATGCTCCAAGCGTATGCTTTAAGCAGTGCAAATGATTTTATTTTATCAAAAAAAATAGCGACACTTTTAATGTTGGACGGTCAAATTAGTTTATTAATTTTTATAACAGGTCTTATTGGAGGTTTAAGTGCAGGAATTTCAGGAACATTGGGTTATCAATGTCGTACTCTTTTTCATAAAAAATGACTAAAAGTTACAATATTAGTTTTTTAGCACTATCTTTGCGCTTTATTAATAAACAAATTAAAACAATGAGTAACGGAACAGTAAAGTTCTTCAACGAACAAAAAGGATTCGGCTTCATAATTGAAGAAGGAAACAACAACGAACACTTTGTACACTACACTGGATTAGTCGACGAAATTAGAGAAGGAGATAATGTAGAATTCGATTTAACAGAAGGTAAAAAAGGAATGAATGCAGTAAATGTAAAAGTAGTATAGTAATATATTGTGAACAACGTTTATGAAAAAGCCTATCTGTTGATAGGCTTTTTTGGTTTTATAATTATTGCGTATTTCTAATGAATTTTAACGTTTCTAAGCTCGATATTAAAAACACAGAGATTTCCCTTAAAAAACTTCGAATGTATCAACGAAACATAAAAAAACCTGAAAGATATTTCAGGTTTTAGTTTTCTTAAAGAGCTACTTCAATTAAAACATCTCTCTACCTGAAAAATGAAAAGCTCCCTCTATGCTAGCATTATCATCACTGTCACTTCCATGAACCGCATTTTCACCAATAGAAGCAGCGTATAGTTTTCTAATAGTCCCTTCAGCAGCTTCAGCTGGATTAGTTGCACCAATTAAAGTTCTAAAATCTTCAACTGCGTTGTCTTTTTCTAAGATAGCAGCAACGATTGGACCACGAGTCATATATTCCACCAACTCCACGAAAAATGGACGCTCACTATGCACAGCATAAAATTCTTTTGCATCTGCTTTAGTCATTTGAGTTAATTTCATCGCTACAATTCTAAATCCTGAAGCTGTAATTTTTTCTAATATTGCACCCACATTCCCTTTTTCAACAGAATCTGGCTTAAGCATTGTAAATGTTCTATTTGTTGCCATTGTGTTTTTTAAATTTTTGGCAAAAATAATGTTTTTGAATCAATTAACAACTATTAATAAGTTTGAATTAATTCTTGCTGTAAATTATCGTGATCCCCTCTCATTTGCATGGTAATGGTATTTTTCTTAAAATCAAACTTCATCAATCCAAAACTTAATGATGACACGACGTAACCAACCCTATTGACATTCAATTCGCTGTCAAAGTCACTGTATGAATGTGTGAGACCTGATGAAGTAAAATCGATTATTGGATATGCCAATTCCTCAAGATGGACTTTGGAGAATTCTGATATATGTCTATCTCCAGACAGAAAAACCACCCCTTTCGGTCTTGTTTTGATAATTATTTTATGAAGTTTTTTCACTTCATGAGGCATATTTGCCCATTTTTCATATCCGTGGCTTTTTGATACAACTTGTATGCTACTGACAATAACATTAAAATTTGCATTTGATGTTGCTAATTCATTTTCTAACCAATCCCATTGTTCATTTCCCAACAAAGTTCCTTCTCCTTCTTTATTGGGTTGATATCTCATATTAGGCACATTGGACGGCGATAATGCAGATCTAAAAAATCGTGTGTCTAATATTATAATCTTGATTTTACCTTTCATTGTTTCGATCATTTCAGTATGATAAATCCCATCTCTTGATCGTCTGATATCCCTATCAGGAACATTTAAAAAATCTAAAAAAAGTTGTTGGCTCTCTTGCTTTGCTTCAAATTCTACTCCACCGTCATTTAATCCATAATCATGATCATCCCAAGTTCCAAGAATTTTCAAATCACGTCTTAAATTTTGATATAAAGGATCATTTAGTAACTCATCATAGTGAGACCTCATTAAATCCATATCGTCAGTGTCTGAGTAAATGTTATCTCCACCCCAAATCCAATAGGATGGTTTATTGGCTAAAATATCATCCCACAGAGGGTTGGCAAGATTTTGATCATTACAAGAACCAAAAGCAATGATAACATCATCAATTTTACTTTTTTTAAAATCTGTTACTTTTTGATGTTTACAGCACACTAATAATGCGAATAGTATAATGACTAATAATAATTTTTTCATGAAATATTTTTGCGTTTAATTTGTTTAAAAGTAACACAATCAATTTAACCTTTTTGTGATTAAATTGTATCTTCGCAACTTATGACAAAAAGTGATGTATCTAAAATAAAACATTTGCTTTCGAAACCAAAGCAAATCGTCATCATACCGCATAAAAACCCGGATGGTGATGCCTTAGGGTCAACTCTGGCTCTTTATCATTATTTAAATCTCAGCAATCATAATGTTATCGTGATTTCACCAAATGACTATCCAGTGTTTTTAAAATGGTTACCTGGAGAAAATAAAATCATCAATCATGAAATCGAAACCGTCAGAGCAAACGATCTCATTACCAGTGCTGATATTGTTTTCACCTTAGATTTCAATGCTTTACACAGGGCCGGGGATATAGGACCAATTATCAGAAAAGCGAACGGTTTAAAAATTTTAATTGATCATCATCAGCAACCTGATGATTTTGCTCATTATTTATATTCAGATGTTACAATGAGTTCAACCTGTGAAATGGTTTATAATTTCATAGAAATGTTGGAGGATATATCGTTAATAACAGCACATATAGCCACCTGTTTATACACAGGAATCATGACAGATACAGGTTCATTTCGTTTCGCATCAACCACATCAACAACTCATAGAATTATTGCCAACTTAATTGATAAAGGCGCGTCAAATGCCTTCATTCATAATAACGTCTATGACAACAATTCATTTGACAAGCTGCAATTACTTGGAGTTTCATTAAAAAACTTGAAGGTCATAAGCATTTTAAATACAGCCTATATAAGCCTATCTCAAAAAGAATTAAATGCCTCAAATTTCAGAAAAGGTGATACTGAAGGTATTGTAAATTATGCGTTATCAATCAAAGGAGTGAAATTTGCTGCCATATTTATTGAGCATAAATCAGAAGGTATTATAAAAATATCATTTCGATCTAAAGGAAACTTTGATGTTAATGACTTTGCTCGAAAAAACTTTAATGGAGGTGGTCATGTTAATGCGGCAGGTGGAAGAAGTGATTTGAATTTATCAGAGACTATTGATAAATTTCTCCAATTAACACAGGACAACTCAACGCTGTTAAAAGAATGAAAGGGTTACACTATTTTATGGTTATAATTTTTGTATTAACTTCCTGTAAATCACCTGAAGCAAGGCGTCCAATCTCACAAACAACAAGTTCTTTTATCAGCAAATCTGTGAGTAAAAATAAAAACTTAATAAAATTTGAAGAAAAACTTATTCAGGGTTACATGATAAATAATCCTGAAAATAATTACATCGCCTCTGAATATGGCTTTTGGTATTATTACGTGACAAAATCTTCATTGGAAGGTGAGCGTCCAATATTTGGTGATATTCTAAATTTCAAATATGCGATTTCTGATTTTAACAACCAAAAAATCTACACAGAAGAAGAGCTTGGAAACCGCAAATACAACATGGACAAACAAGAACTTTTTACTGGTTTAAGAGAAGGTTTAAAACTGTTAAAAGCTGGTGAAACAATAGTATGTTTGTTTCCATCCCAAAAAGCTTTTGGCTTTTATGGTGATGATAATAAAATTGGTCCGAACACACCATTAATTTGTTCAATAACATTAAATTTAATCACAAAGAATAAATAGATAAACATGAAAATTATTAAAAGTTTTATAGCGTTTTTTGCACTGACCTTGATGTTTAGTGCAACATCTTGTAATGACAATGGCAAATACTCACATTTAGATAATGGCTTATACGCTGAGATTATCACAAGCAAAGATACCATGGTTGCGAAATTATTTTTCGATAAAGTTCCATTGACGGTCGCTAATTTTGTTGCTTTAGCTGAAGGCACCCATCCTATGGTCAGTGATCAGTATAAAGGAAAAAAGTTTTACAACGGATTAATTTTTCATCGCGTCATGGATAACTTCATGATTCAAGGAGGTGATCCAGACGGAAATGGTCGTGGTGGTCCAGGGTACAAATTTGGAAGTGAATTCGATAATACCTTGAAGCATGATAAACCCGGTGTCTTATCAATGGCTAATTCTGGGGGTCTAAATACTAATGGAAGTCAGTTTTTTATCACTGATGCCCCTACACCTTGGTTAGATGGGT
>Ga0115560_1000976_pt1 | contig 21250 bp, 15 predicted proteins | sample COGITO_mtgs_1105_5_FD_87278 | JGI IMG/M metagenome (GOLD analysis project Ga0115560, IMG submission 87278) | Pelagic marine microbial communities from North Sea - COGITO_mtgs_110509 | ecosystem: Environmental > Aquatic > Marine > Epipelagic | place: Germany:Helgoland, sampling site Kabeltonne... | reverse complement strand
TCTTCAGGGCCTGAATCAGAATACCCATACCTTTGCCGGTATTCTGATCAAAATCACCAGCGAAGTTTGATGTCTCGCTAGTAAGGTTGACTCCAACCCCGCCCGTGTAAAAGCTCTGTAGTTCACCACCTGTTACATTAAAGGTAAGTGTATAGGTGTCGTTAGTTGTAGCTGCACTTCCAGCAGCCTCAAAGCTCGCGATTTCTCCCGTTAACAAAATACCGTCGTACGTTGTCGGCAAGGGCGATAACACAGTCACCTTGCCTTCAAGAACGAGGTCATCGCCAGCCACACCACCTGACAACAAACCCGCGCTGTCAAGCTCAATGCTAACTGTAACGCCTTCTGATCCTGAACCTGAAGCTGCACCAATAAAAGCTAACGGCGGCCCACCTAAAGTAGGATCAAACCAGGTCGACGGCGGCCCGGAAAAAGTGAACGAGCCGGTCGACGCCGTGTACATTGTCACGCCTGTATCGAAACCGATTAGAGGTGTTCCTAGCGTTAACGGCGAGGCCACTGCGGCGTTGGAAACTGAAACTGCCGCTATCAGAAGAGCACTTGCGTAGCCACTGCTTCGCAGTTTTTTACTGTTGGTAAGTTTCATAGTACACGCCTCAACTTTTGTATTTCAAAGTTTTTAATATTATTCAATTAGTAGCAATCTCAACTTAAAATCGCTTGACGCGGGCTAACCCGAACATCCCCATCAGCGCCGAGCCGAATAACCAAAGAGCGGCAGGCACTGGAATTGGCGCAAGGTCCCCAAAGGTTCCGAAGGCAGTCCCCGAAAAGTTTGAATTGAAATCATTATCGTCATAACCCGTTGCAGACAGGATCAAGCCACCCACACCGGCGACACCAGCGGGAGTTTGATCATAACCAACATACAAAGGCGCGAGGTCTCCACCGGTTGGCGTAAAAATAAATTCTAGAATTTCTTGGGCATCATTGCTAAAACCAAAAGCTGTGAGGGTGCCCGTTAGCAGTGTTCCCGACGATGCATTGATAATATCACCAGACGTTGTACCCAGAACGGAGATTGTTCCACTCACCAATATTCCGCCTGCAGAAATTTCAGCAGTCAGCGAGACCGACCCAGCGACGTTTTGAGATGTTTCTCCATCTGACGACAGGGTAGAAGTGAAGGCCTCGAGGCTGAAAATATCTGTTGCAGCATCGTAAGTTGCGCTACCAAAATTAAAACTCAAATCAGGATCAAACTCAGTAAGATCAAGATTGAGAGGCGCGGCATGCGACCACGAGCTAGCCAACGTTATAACGGCAACAACGGCACTAAAACCTAATTTCTTATACGACATAAATAGGACTCCGAAAAACTATTTCGATGAGTTAGATCGAGCTGGCTTCGTTTTTTATTGAAGTCATCAACTCAAGCAGACTTTTTTAACAGACTGATTTTTATTTAAAAATACTATTATTTATATTCGTTATCTTTACGCTGATCACTTCCTTATGAAGTGGCTAGGCTTTCACGTTTATTGTCATTATTGATCGCTTTTTAAACGAATCATTACCTTCGACCAAATAGGTTACTCCTACCTGTTCACTTTTGCAACGATATTCCGCACCGTTTTCGTGCGGGAAGCACAAGCTCTATGCTACTTAACTTAACCTAGCCTGGCCTGGCCTGCTTTATACTGCCCTAAGCTGCTCGGCCCAGCACCATAGTCACGCAAACCAACCCTATAAAACCCTCAAAATTCAGGAGCTTATGCCTCGAAGGAAGTGTTGGTCTATCATCGACCCCACCACATTAGATTGAACTAAATGCGCCGCATAATAAGTATGGAAACACCGAATACGGGTGAAATCACTGATGCCGCCAATACCCTTCTTTTGCAATGCCGCGAGGTAATTTAGCTCTGTGAGCTGCTTGCGTATGCCGGCAGACATGTAATTGTCTCGTGCGGCAATATAACTGGCATGATCACTCGCCAGTTGAGACTTCAAGTCTGCGCAGGTATCAATTTGATGCTGTAACACAGAAATATTGCCTGCCGCTTCCAAGCCATCTAGCCAATAATTAAGTTCTTTATCGATTAGCCAAAATAAGGTGGGAAATGGTTTTTGATCAACCAAACTTTCTACTCTGATAACACTTGGCTCTCCTTTGGCGTTGCGAACTTGCACAGCGGCCAAACCGCGCGGCTCTCGCCCTAATAGCTCAGTGATCAATAGCCTGTCATCGCTAGACACACCCTCACCCATAATTACCCCACTACTCGCTTCTAATATGATTACAACGGCATCACGATTGTTAGAGCCATAAAAAAAGCCCGACACAAGCCGGGCTTTTTTAACTGAGAACCGCTAAAGCTTTTCGGCTAGCTCGGGAAGCACAGTGAACAGATCGGCCACTAGGCCGTAATCAGCAACCTGAAAGATAGGGGCATCTTCATCCTTGTTAATGGCAACAATCACTTTACTATCTTTCATGCCTGCCAGATGCTGAATGGCGCCCGAAATACCCACAGCAATATAGAGATCGGGGGCTACGATTTTTCCAGTCTGCCCTACCTGCATATCATTAGGCACGAAACCCGCATCAACTGCCGCGCGCGACGCACCCATAGCTGCATTGAGCTTATCTGCAACGGCTTCTATTAACTTGAAGTTTTCGCCATTTTGCATGCCTCGACCACCTGAAACAACAACGCTCGCCGAAGTCAATTCAGGACGATCTGACTTAACAATTTCTTCACTGACAAATGCTGATATTCCTGCGTCATGGACCGATGCAAGAGCCTCAACTACCGCCGAGCCCCCTGCTGCCGCCACTGCGTCGAAGGCGGTGGTGCGCACTGAGATTACCTTTTTCGCATCGCTCGATTGGACAGTGGCAATAATATTGCCTGCATATATAGGCCGTTCAAAAGTGTCTCCACTAATCACCGCAGATATTTCCGAAATCATTTGTACATCTAACAAGGCTGCAACACGCGGTAAGAAATTTTTACCCCCGGTAGTTGCCGGTGCCAGAACGTAGTCGTAATCAGCAGCCACTTCAGCCACTAAGCCGCCTATATTTTCGGCCAACTGGTGCCCATAAGCTGCGTTATCCGCACTTAAGACTTTTGCCACGCCTGCCACTGCACTCGCTTGCTGCGCTGCACCGTCACAGTCTTGACCGGCTACCAAAACGGTTATGTCGCCGCCAATCGCTGCCGCTGCAGCAACCGTGCTTAACGTGGCTTCTTTTAACTGGGCATTATCGTGTTCAGCTACAACAAGAATACTCATCAAATCACCTTCGCTTCATTTTTCAGTTTATCGACCAATTCATCGACACTCTCTACTTTTATACCCGCTTGGCGCTGGGGCGGAGGAGATACTTTGACCAGCGTTACACGCGGAGAAATATCCACACCCAATTCGTCAGGCGTTAGTGTGTCGAGCGGTTTCTTTTTTGCCTTCATAATATTTGGCAAAGATGCATAGCGCGGCTCATTAAGACGCAAGTCTGTGGTGACAATGGCCGGCAAAGTCAAACTCACAGTTTGTAAGCCACCATCGATTTCACGCGTTACATTGACGTTCGAACCGTCGAGTTTAACAACCGAAGCAAACGTACCCTGCGGCATGCCAGTGAGCGCACCGAGCATTTGCCCAGTTTGATTGTTATCGCCGTCAATGGCTTGCTTACCCAAAATGACAAGCTCAGGCGATTCTTTTTCAATCACTGCCTTGAGTAGCTTAGCTACAGCCAATGGCTCAGGGGATACGTCAGTCTCAACTAAAATAGCTCGGTCTGCGCCTAACGCCAGCGATGTGCGCAATTGCTCTTGGCAGACTTTAGGCCCGATTGAAACTGAGACGATTTCAGTGACGGTGCCGGCCTCTTTAAGGCGCACAGCCTCTTCAATTGCTATTTCGCAAAATGGGTTGAGTGCCATTTTGACATTGGCGAGATCGACATCAGAGCCGTCGGCTTTTGGCCTAGCTTTAACGTTGTAGTCGATAACGCGCTTGACTGCTACCAAAACTTTCATAGAGTCTCCGCTTATTAATCAAATGTGAATGTAGGTGCTAACTAAGTGTGCAGTAAAGACGTCTCGCCAACCAACGTGCTATGGAGATAAACGCCGAGGAAGTAACGGTAAAAAAGAGCGCGATATGATGTCTATATTCTTGCCTTAGGTCAACCGTCTAGACGATTTAATCATAAACTGTTTGGCTGCAGCAGCCCCTAATTAGCCAGTTCTACAGCATATACGCAAGATGCTACGCTGCAGATTAGATATTTAACAAAAATTTAGTTTGCGGACTCTAAATTGAAGTGAGGTTTCACTTTATTCGACATTTTCATGGTTGGGCGACAACAATTTGCATATAATAACCGCTCGGATAGAGACGCAGTGACAAGCCGTTTAATCGTGGCTTTAGGCGGATCAAGCCTTGCACCCGTTCACGCGAATTACCCTTATGTAATCAACCAGCAAGTCTTAATATGATGCGATCGGTGCGTACGAGTAATGCAAATATGCAAAGCATTGTATTTTTCCAGATTTCATAACGACTATTACAGACTGCTATAGCTCAAGCATAGTTTGATAGGATTTTACGCAACACAAAACAACCATTCTTGCGAGTCAAACTTGACTTGCCTTACGATAGAAAAAATTTTAGCCGAGGTGAAAATCATGACGAGAGAGTCGATGGAGTTTGATGTGGTAATTGTTGGCGCTGGACCGGCCGGCCTCTCCACTGCCTGCAAGCTCGCACAGCTTGCTCAAACTAACGAGCAAGAAATCACTATATGCGTTGTAGAAAAAGGCTCCGAGGTTGGCGCGCATATTTTATCGGGCGCCGTCCTAGATCCCCGCTCCATGAACGAACTCTTCCCCAACTGGAAGGAATTAGGCGCGCCACTTAACGTACCTGTTAGTGACGATAAAGTGTTATTCCTACCGAATGAAAAGTCAGCTTTTTCTGTCCCCACTTTGTTTAGCCCCGGCCTGAAAAACCATGGTAACTATGTCATCAGTTTGGGCAATGTATGTCGCTGGCTAGCCGAGCAAGCCGAATCACTAGGCGTAGAGGTCTATCCCGGCTTTGCTGCTGCAGAAGTGCTCTACCACGAAGATGGTAGTGTTAAAGGAATCGCAACGGGCGACATGGGACTTAGCGCGACGGGTGAGCATAAAGACAGCTACATGCCCGGCATGGAGCTTCATGCAAAGTACACCGTTTTCTCTGAGGGCTGCCGAGGTAATCTTGGCAAGGAAATCATAGCCCGCTTTGAATTAGATAAAGATTCGGAGCCACAGCATTATGGCATTGGCTTTAAAGAGATTTGGGAAATTGATCCTGAAAAGCATCAGGCTGGATTAGTAGTGCATACCATGGGCTGGCCCGCAGCAAAGAGCACCGTTTCGGGCTCCTACCTCTATCACGGGGAAGGCAATCAAGTTGCGGTAGGCTACGTGGTACCTCTTAGCTACGAAAATCCTCACCTCTCACCTTTTGATGAATTTCAACAGTGGAAACAGCATGCCAAAATAAAAGCCTTTTTAGAGGGCGGTAAACGCATAAGCTATGGTGCGCGTGCGATTATTAAGGGGGGCCCACAATCGCGACCTAAAATGTCCTTCCCTGGCGGATTGTTAATTGGAGACGACGCAGGCACGCTAAACTTTGCTCGCATAAAAGGCAGTCATACGGCGATGAAATCAGGAATGATCGCAGCCGAAACTCTTTTCAATACGCTCAGTGCCGAAACACAAGAGCGCGACATTACGGCCTATAAAACCAATTTCGACAACTCTTGGCTAAATGAAGAGCTGAACAAATGGCGCAACTTCGGCCCACTTCTGCACAAGTTTGGCGGCATTATTGGAGGCGCGGCAGCCTTTATTGACCAAGGGATACTGCAAGGCAAATTACCTATCACCCTATCGGATCCGACACCCGATCATGCACTTCTAAAGCCTGCCGCTGATATGCCGAAAATCGAATACCCCAAACCGGATAATGTGATTAGTTTTGACAAGCTATCTTCTGTCTTTTTATCTAACACCAATCATGAAGAAGACCAACCTTGTCATCTGCACTTAAAAGATAGCAGCATCCCGATAGCGCATAACCTCCCGTTATACGATGAGCCTGCACAGCGTTACTGCCCTGCCGGCGTCTATGAAATTGTTGAAAAAGATGGCGAACCGGCATTTCAAATCAATGCCCAAAACTGCGTTCATTGTAAAACCTGCGATATTAAAGATCCGTCGCAAAACATTGTTTGGGTGACGCCCGAAGGCAGTGGCGGGCCAAACTACCCGAACATGTAATGGTGATTTTTTATTCAGGCTGGAATTGGTGCTGCTTATTCGTCATACCAGCACGCTGAATAACCAAAGGCATTGAATATGATCAAGGAAGATCTCAATCCGGCGGCCTACAGGCTGCCTAGCGTGTAATTAAAGCCGGACGACTGCAGCAGCAATATGCCTTGGCTTTCGTCAGGCTCACCCCATTCAACCAACTGATAATAACAACTGCGAGAGACTCGCGCGTATAAACTGTCACGAACATGTACTTTGGGCACTGCGGTCATCTGACCCGGCGGCAGAGATAAGTTTATGCAATGGCCGTCACCAATGATGAATTCATCGCCGCAATTAGTCTTCGCAATAATTTGTTGTGCCGCACCAAGATCATGACGCTCAACCTCAACAATCACGAAGGGTAAATCGTCGACCTCTATCTTCAGCATCTGCTCTGGTGCTTGGATGTAGTAATCGTTATCGATTGTCATTAGCTGTTTCGCAAACAAACGCACCATAGCATCACGTTCAATTAGCGAATCGTTGTAAAACCATCGCCCATCGCTTCGGATCCTTATTGAAATTTTACCTTTACGCAGCTTGCCCGCAATCATGCTCAGAACACTTTTTAATATTTAAGGGATAACATAAGTTTTTATTGTAGCAACTGGCTTAAAGCAATTACATAAAGATAGATCGCGCAGCAAAACACTACAGCTATTACTTAGTTGTTCTCTGCCCTGCCCTCATCAAAAAAAAGCATAAAAGAGACCGGCCAGCAGCTACCCCGCATGCCCAGCCAATAAAGCTGCCGTATGCTCGAATGCACGCGTAAATTTATTTTGCCCACGCGTCGAGCTCAATGCTTGCGACGACAAGAAGCTGATAGTTATCTGATCAAACGATCGATTACTATGCAGGTCAGTTATATTAATTTCAAGCCTTCTCGCATGTGTTGGATTAACCGTTTCACCATCAAGCTTTGAAATAGCGTTTTCACCAACAACCTCAGACGATATAACCAATCCGCTGGCGGCTGATAAAGGCTGACTTCTAAGCGTTAAATAAAAACCTTGTTCGCCAGGCTCCTGATCACCACTAACCACAGCCACCGAATTAAAGTAAGCCTTTAGCTGATGACCCAACTCATCGACTAACTGTTGATTATCACCAGCAACATAAATATCGGCCTGGCTGGATAGAGGGTACCGCAGCTCGCGATCCAGTTTATATGAAGGCACATAAGGCACGGTAGATAAAGCGGCTCCTGCCAAGCGATTCAGTACGCCAGCATCGGGATCAGTGAAAGTACAGGCCTGCATCAGCCCACCGGCCAGAATGACAAGCCCCGCTCGTATCAATCGCTCTACACGAGGCCTCAGCCTTACTCCCAATGCATACACACCCATACACTCACCACCAATGACAAAAGATCGACGAGCCTGACTCAGTACCCGCATAGTCAAAGCTACCTAGACCCTATAAATATTCGAGTCGCCGGCAAGGCAACACCTGAAGAACCTCTATTGATAGTGTAGAAGCTAGCAGGGGAAAGTTCTTGGTGAGATGAACAAAAAAAGCCCAGCAATGCTGGGCTTTTTTTAGAGATATAGAAACGAAAGATTTAGGTGGCCTCTCAGCGCATAAAAACCGGCTTATGGGCCAATGCGCCTAAATGTGGCCTCAGCCGCAAACTCTCATAAAAATTTCGAAATCGCAACATCGACTACAACAAACGAACAGCCGTGACGCCTTCAATGGCCGTCAGTGCCGTAACTACGGATTCCGTGGGCTGTTGCTCAACATCAATGATGTTATAGGCCATATCGCCGCGACTCTTATTTAACAAGTCGATAACATTTATCTCATTCTCTGCCAGCACAGCGGTGATACTACCCAACATGCTCGGCACGTTGATATTGCAGACCGTCAAGCGATATCCGGAAGTTCTATCTAATGACAAAGGAGGAAAATTGACCGAATTGAGAACATTACCATTCTCTAGATAATCTTGTAATTCTTTTGCCGCCATCACTGCGCAGTTAACCTCGGCTTCTTCAGTGCTAGCGCCAATGTGCGGCATAAGCAGAACGTCTTCTCGCCCTATCATTCCCGGCTTAGGAAAATCGGCAATGTAGCCCGCTATTATTCCGGCATCAAGCGCTTTGATTATTGCTTCACCACTTACAATCTCGGCACGCGCGAAGTTTAGAATTTTGCAATTTGGCTTAGCCACTTTTAATAGCTTTTCATTAACCAAGTCACGCGTTGCATCAAGCACAGGTAAATGCAAAGAAATGAAGTCAGCCTTGCCAAACAAAGCCTCAATAGAATTCATTTTTTCTACTTTACTCGACAACCTCCAAGCTGCCTCAATAGAAATAGCCGGATCGTAACCGATCACATTCATGCCCATGCTCAAAGCCATATTCGCCACCTGCGACCCAATAGCTCCTAAGCCAACCACACCTAGCGTTTTGCCCTGGATTTCGCCGCCTTTAAATCGTTTTTTCTCTTGCTCTAACAATTTATTCATGGCGTCATTATCTTCAAGCGAAGCTAACTCATCGACGTACTTAATGCCTGGGATAATACCGCGCGAACCCAGCAGCAAACCTGCCATAACCAGCTCTTTTACAGCATTTGCATTGGCCCCAGGAGCGTTAAATACTGGAATACCACGAGCAGTGCAACTGTCAACCGGCACATTATTAACCCCAGCACCTGCACGCCCAATAGCTTTTACCGATGCGTCTATTTCGGCCTCTTGCAGTTTATGGCTACGCAATAAAATCGCATCAGGCCCTGCTTGCTCTGGGCCAACGCTATAATCCTTCTTATCGAATACAGCGATACCTTCGGGGGCGATATTGTTGAACGTTTTAACACTAAACACTGTGATTTTTTCTCCGTACTTAAATGGGCCGGCATACGTTAAAGGCGTGTATGCCAATCGAATGAATAAATTATGGGGTATCGTGGTAGCAGCTGCGTGCTTAATATCTCGTAATGACAGCCGACTGCTTGAGATTTTCTATGTAAGCACCGAGCTCTTGACGAGCAACGGCATCGGCAGATTGCTGCTCAAGCAAAGCCTGCTGATTCGCATCAAGCGCGCCCTTGCCATCAGAGACTGAATTGATTTTGAATAAAAGCCGCGTACCGTTCGATGAAGTAACGGTCTCAACCGTTTTTCCCTCGTTAGAGCGCGATGCTGCAAAAATAGCTTCAAGTAACTCGCGAGGAAGCGTTCGAGTTTGACGGGTAACGTCACTGGCTGTAGGAGCAAGGCCAGAAGCGACCATGACCTTAGTAAATTCGCCGCCATCGGCAACCTGCTGGACTAACTCTGCAGCTAACTCACTCAGTGCCAGCTCAGCTTTTTGCTGCAAAAGACGAATCTCAATTTGACTGCGCACTTCATCAAAATCGAGCTGCCGCGGTTCGTAAGCCTCTTTAACTCTGACTACAACTCCTTGGCCGTCATTCAACTCAATAACTTCACTATTCATTCTGTCGTCGAGCACATCGGTACTAAAAAGGGCGTCTAGCACTCTTGAATCTGAGAATAGTTGTTGCTGTTGCGATGTCAGCTGAGTACCTTGACTTGATGACGATGAACCGCCCGTTCGCGTGATACCGCTAACCGACTCAATCGTGCCGTCGATTGCCGAAGCGGGCTCTGCTAGATCAGCGGCATTGAATGCCACATCCGCAACTTGCGCCATTACTCTGACATATTCTTTGGTGGCCGAGCGGCGCTGAATTTGCATTTCTATATCGCGCTTAATGTCGTCAAATGCGGGCATGCTAGTCTTAGCGATGTCAGTAACGGTTATCAAGTGTATGCCTGCATCCGTGGTGACCGGAGCAGAGAGCGCGCCCTCGGACAATGCAAACACAGCCTCTTCAAATTCTTCAGGAAAGGTACCATCTTTTTCCGCATAGCCTAAATCACCACCCTCTCTTGCCGAACCCACATCTTGCGAATACTCAACAGCCAATACTTCGAACGATGTACCCGCATTATATTTTTCTGCGATTTCTGCCATTTTTTGCAGTGCATCGCTCTCAGACTGATCACTGTTAATCTCTAACAATATGTGCGCAATCTCCCTACGCTCAGTCTCAATGAACTCATTTTTTTGGCTGTTATATTCAGCCACCACTAACGATTCTTCAACAGACTCTGACAACGCCTCACGGTCTATCAATAAGTACTCTACATCGACGTTCAAAGCTGTAAGAAATTCAGTTTTACTCGCTTCGTAGTAATCGGTCAGTTCAACTTCGCTAACATCAGTGGATTGAGTGATATCTCCAATTGTAAGTTCGACCCAATCAACAGCGCGCGTTTCGTTAACGATGTCTAGTATCAAGCGAGTATTCTGCTCAGTAACAAATCCGCTCTGTAAAATGCCCGCCCTAAGCTGACCCAAACGAATGTCTTCTGCCAAACGGCCTTTGAGAGTATTCAAATTAAAACCCGTATCGGCAAGCACCCTGGTCATTTGTTCGCTAGAAAATTTGCCATCCACTTGAAACGCCGTTGTCTGCATAATCGTTTGCTGTAATAACGCTTCGGGAATCGTCAGAGACAACTCTCCAAATAATTGGCGAATTAACGTCGACTCAGTTAGCCTTTGTATTGCCGCAGGAGTAAGTTTCTCTTGACTTAACTGCTCAAAATCTACGTCCTCACCCATGCGAGAGGCCATCTCATTACGCAACAACACCACTTCCTGAGCAACTTGCTGCGCATCAATCTCCTCTCCATTCACTTCAAGCACGGTAGCGGCCCCGCCACCGCCGGTGAGAAGTGACTCAGCTCCAAACAAAACAAATGGCACTATGATAATCGCAAGCAATACCTTACCCATGCGACCTTTGATATTTTCACGAAAAGTTCTAAGCATTAATTATTAAACTCGAAGACATTAATTATTAAAGGAGAAAGTATTCCGGTCATGATGCTTGCCGAAAATGTTCACTGAGGACTGGCTAACTAAAACACTGCGCGGCTTCACTCCAGCCTTTACATCATAAAAACGGCAGTTATTGGTCTCATTCAAAAGCCTAAAACGGGGTGATAGTGACAACTGACGCCGCGCACTAAACTTGAAAGCGACTCACTGCCTCCAAAAAGACAGCTGGTTCATTATCAATTAGCGAGCCCACCGATCGACTATATTAAAACTATCGGTTTGAACTGAACTCAATAAACTTAATTTACTGCGTCTTTAAGTGCCTTGCCCGCTTTAAAACCCGGTACTCGACATGCCTTAATTTGAATAGTCTCACCGGTTTGAGGATTTCGACCTGCACGAGCGGCACGGTCTTTAACCTGAAAAACACCAAAACCAACCAAGCTTATTGGATCACCGTCTCGGAGAGTTTCTCCAATAGTGTCTAGGGTTGCATCTAAGGCTCTTCCCGCCGCCGCTTTTGATATGTCTGCAGATAATGCAATGGCGTCGATTAATTCTGACTTATTCATGAATAACTCTCCAAGGTTCTTTAAAAGCTGTATTCGATTAAATTAAAAATGGTGTGGCCTGCTTGTAAAGCTCGAACAGGCCGACAAATGGAACTCCAGGCGTCAAAGATGCTTATTAAGGACTTTTCGCCCTAAAATGGCCAGCCCCGCTTAAAAAACCGAAGGCAACCTGACACAAAAACAGACGCGGGACTTTATACCAAACAGCCGAACAGGGTCAAGGTTAGATCGAATCGGTTCCATTATTTGTGGGGTTTTGGCGGATATCCATTTTTTTTCGCCCTTGTGCTACCTCATTATTGACTAAATAGTCGCCTAGGGCCTTGGTGATCCCGGTTTGAGCTGAATTACCCCTACCAATGGTTAGTGCGTTTTAATCCTAGTATCGGGCTCACCGTCATGCTCCGAGCGCTGCCGATCACTGGAAGGCGCGGTAACATTATATTCCTCATCACTCAAAGGGTCCGGCATTTTTTCTAGCGCAATCTCTAAAACCTCATCAATCCACTTAACAGGTTTTATCTCGAGCGCCTGCTTAATATTTTCTGGAATTTCTTTTAAGTCACGCTCATTTTCATCAGGAATAATAACCGTCTTAATGCCGCCTCGATGAGCTGCCAATAACTTTTCCTTGAGCCCACCAATGGGCAACAACTGGCCCCGCAATGTAATCTCACCCGTCATAGCTACCTCGGAGCGCACAGGGATTTGCGTCAGCGAAGAGACTAAAGCTGTGCACATTGCTATGCCAGCACTAGGCCCGTCTTTTGGTGTGGCGCCTTCGGGTACATGAAAATGAATGTCGTTCTTCTCATTGAAATTAGCCGCGACCCCCAAAACTTGTGCGCGAGAGCGCACTACCGTAGTGGCTGCCAATATCGACTCCTGCATAATATCACCCAGCGAGCCTGTTTTTACCTGTCTTCCTTTACCAGGCACTGTGGCGACTTCGATAGTGAGCAATTCACCGCCAACCTGCGTCCACGCCAAACCGGTAACTTGACCAATTCTATTTTCGGCATCCGCCTCGCCATACTTAAACTTTTGAACGCCGCAGTAATCGGCCAAATTATCTGCATTTACCACCACTGGAGCCTCTGTATCTTTGGTGGTAATAGCCTTGATAACCTTGCGCACTACTTTTGAAATATTCCGCTCCAACGCCCGCACGCCGGCTTCACGGGTGTAGTGTCGAACCAGTGACATCAAAGCCGATGTTTCCATTTCAAGCTCACCGGGCTTCACACCGTTTAGCTCAATTTGTTTTGGAAGCAGGTAGCGCTCAGCAATATTTAATTTCTCATCTTCCGTGTAACCAGGAATCCTTATAACTTCCATGCGATCTAATAACGGCGCCGGAATATTCATGGAGTTTGAAGTACACACAAACATCACATCCGACAAGTCATAATCGACCTCTAAGTAATGATCGTTAAACGTGTGGTTTTGCTCAGGATCGAGCACTTCCAAAAGTGCAGAGGCAGGATCGCCACGATGATCCATCCCCATTTTATCAATTTCATCTAACAAAAATAATGGATTCTTAACCCCTACCTTCGATAATTTTTGCAAAATCTTGCCTGGCATTGATCCTATGTAGGTACGACGGTGGCCCCTGATCTCAGCTTCATCACGCACGCCTCCCAAAGCCATACGCACAAACTTTCGATTTGTCGCACGGGCGATAGATTCACCTAGCGACGTTTTACCAACCCCTGGTGGTCCTACCAAGCACAATACAGGGCCCTTTAACTTTTTTACACGACGCTGTACGGCAAGATATTCAATAATGCGATCTTTAACTTCCTCAAGACCATAATGGTCCTTATCGAGAATTTTCTGAGCCTTAATCAGGTCATATCTGACCTTGCTCTTTTTCTTCCAAGGAATACCTGCCATCCAGTCAATATAGCTACGAACTACTGATGCCTCAGCCGACATTGGTGACATCATTTTCAACTTATTCATCTCAGCAGTAATTTTCTTTTCTGCCTCCTGCGGCATTCCAGCTTTGTCAATTTTCTCTTGCAACTCATCAAACTCGTTAGTCACATCATCCATATCGCCTAATTCTTTCTGAATCGCCTTCATCTGCTCATTGAGATAGTATTCGCGCTGCGACTTCTCCATCTGCTTTTTGACACGGCCACGTATTTTCTTTTCAACTCTAGACAACTCTAACTCGGCATCCATAAAGCCCATTAATAGCTCGGCACGCTCCGCTACTGAGGGCTCTGACAATACAGATTGCTTCTGCTTCACTTCTAAAGCTAAATGCGTAGCCACTGTATCGACAAATCGCGATGCAGAATCTATACCCGCCAGTGAACTGAGCACCTCCGCCGGCACTTTTTTACTCACTTTGACATACTGCTCAAATTGCGCTGTAAGAAGTGCCATCAATTCAGCGCCGGCTTTAGCTTCAACTAATTCTTCTTCACAAATTTCATAATTAACACGCAAAAAAGGACCTGCAGCTAACGGATCGCCGTCATCATCTGATACCGCATCATCCGAAACGTCCTCACCTTCGGCTACACCGAGAATTTTTGCACGGTGCCCACCTTCAACAAGTACTTTCACGGTGCCATCAGGCAATCGTAGTAATTGTAAAATTGTTGAAACAGTGCCTAATGAATACAAGCTTTCAATACCTGGGTCATCTGTATCAGGTTCGGTTTGTGCCACTAGTAATATTTGCTTATCTTCAGCCATTGCGGCCTCAAGCGATTGAATAGACTTTTCCCTACCCACAAACAAGGGAACAACCATTTGCGGATAAACAACAACATCTCTTAGTGGCAGGACGGGTAAAGATAAACTCATAGATGACCTCTATCTGGAAAGACAGGCTAAAGCGCTAAGGTTAACTAACTTGGCTATTGCCTACCTTAACATTAAACGGAATACGTGCCCTGTATAATGGGCACAGAAATAATCTGACGCGCATAAACAAAGCCATGAACTTTACTCAAACGCTACTATTGGAATATGGGGATGAAAAAGGCAATTGCAACTCATCGGTGCCGCAGTTAGTTCCGCCGCAGGCTGACGCTCAGCGTCTTGAGCCAGCTCGCTAAATAAGCGGCTTGTAGAGCCAATCTAACCGAAGGTAGTGCCCTAGAGACCGCCATAGAGATCTTACTAAGCCAGCCTAAGCTGCCAAAATAGCCTGCTACAACGAGCCTAAATCAGGCGTCGTCGGCTGCTGCTGTTTTGGGTTCGGTAGTTTGGCCATAAACGATAAGAGGCTCAGAATCGCCAGAAATGACCGAAGCATCGATGACCACTTTTGCCACATTTTCCTGCGATGGAATCTTATACATGGTGTCGAGTAAAACCGACTCCAAAATTGAACGCAACCCGCGCGCACCAGTCTTTCGCTTCATGGCTCTCAAAGCAATGGCTTGGAGTGCATCGCGCCTAAAATCAACCTCAACACCTTCCATTTCAAACAGCTTGCCATATTGCTTGGTTAGGGCATTTTTAGGCTCTGTTAATATTCGAACGAGAGCGTCCTGATCAAGCTCTTCCAACGTTGCTATAACCGGCAAGCGGCCCACAAACTCAGGGATCAAACCGTAGCGCACAAGATCCTCTGGTTCAAGATCATTGAGCGTTTCGCCAAAGTTTTTCGACTCGTCTTTACTCTTAACTTCTGCATTGAAGCCAATGCCACTCTTCTCGGAACGGTCTCGAATGACTTTGTCTAGGCCAGCAAAAGCCCCACCACAGATGAACAGAATATTGGATGTGTCGACCTGAAGAAACTCTTGCTGCGGATGTTTTCGCCCGCCCTGAGGAGGCACAGAGGCAACGGTTCCTTCAATTAGTTTTAACAGTGCCTGCTGCACGCCTTCACCAGACACATCGCGGGTGATGGAGGGGTTATCCGATTTGCGCGAAATCTTATCAATTTCATCAATGTAAACAATTCCTACCTGGGCCTTCTCGACATCATAATCGCATTTTTGCAGCAATTTTTGAATAATGTTTTCTACGTCTTCACCCACGTAACCAGCTTCTGTTAACGTAGTAGCATCGGCTATTGTGAAGGGCACATCGAGTAAACGAGCGAGCGTTTCGGCCAACAATGTCTTACCACTGCCTGTCGGGCCAACCAGCAAAATATTACTTTTGCCAAGTTCTACCTCATCGCGCCCAGGCTCGCTTTGGCGCAGACGCTTGTAGTGGTTATAAACCGCAACCGACAGCACTCTTTTAGCTTTGGCCTGGCCAATTACATACTCATCCAGCGTTTCGTTCAGTTCGGCTGGCGTAGGCAGTTTGTCACCTTTAAGATCTGAACCGCTCTCTTGAACCTCTTCACGAATGATATCGTTGCACAGGTCTACGCATTCGTCGCAAATAAACACCGAAGGCCCCGCAATAAGCTTGCGCACCTCATGCTGGCTTTTGCCGCAAAACGAGCAGTAAAGGAGCTTTCCGTTATCGCCTTCTTTGCTGTCATCACTCATTTACAATCAACTCCGCCAACTTATCTATAATCGCTAGTTACAACGATCTCTGATTTTTTCTGCACTGCTCTGCCCCCAACACTTGGAACCAGACAATCTACATAGTAACTCTGAGCTCACTTTATACGCAAAACAAATCTAAATTAAAAGACTTGAAATGCTAATAAAGCAACCCATGCTATTTCTCGTGGGTGGGCCTAGAGTCCAATACTTGATCAACCAACCCATAGGCTTGTGCCTGCTCAGCGTTCATGAAATTGTCACGCTCAGTGTCATTTTGAATCGTTTCAAGATCTTGCCCTGTGTGCTCAGCCATTAAGCGATTCAATTTCTCGCGAATAATGAGAATCTCTTTAGCTTGAATATCGATGTCTGTAGCTTGGCCCTGCGCCCCACCACTTGGCTGGTGAATCATCACGCGACTATTTGGCAGACAGTAACGCTTGCCTTTTGCTCCACCGCCCAACAAAAAAGCCCCCATACTGGCAGCCTGCCCTAGACAAATAGTACTTACATCGGGTTTGATGAATTTAATCGTATCGTAGATTGCCAATCCTGCCGTCACGGCACCGCCTGGCGAATTAATATACAAGCTAATATCTTTATCGGGATTCTCTGACTCTAAAAACAACAGTTGAGCGACGATCAGATTGGCCATGTTATCTTCGACTGGACCCACCGCAAAAATAACGCGTTCCTTAAGAAGCCTTGAATAAATGTCGAATGAGCGCTCGCCCCTTGCCGTTTGCTCGACTACCATCGGCACAAGACCCAAATTTTGGACGTTCATGGCGTCTTGAGAATAAAAAGTCAAAGTTTCTCTCCTAACATGTGGCCACGACTAGCATTATTGCTTTGGTCGTAGTTTGACTTCTGGGGTCGCTACCCCGCTCGTCAGAATTAAGCGCTAATACCTATTTGTCGTCGGCGCTCGAAAATCATAAGACGCATGATAACAATACGCTGTCAGCAGCTAATAGTTTAGTCTCAGGCTAAAAGTTTTGCGCGGACAAAGGGGCATTTTTCGCAATAATTGTCGCAAAGAAACGACGCGCTGAGAATGAGGTATGGAGGACGTTGCGCGCAGCGCGCGCAACAGGTGTTTCAATGTATTCAGCCTGGAGCAGAACTACCCGCAGCGATGACCGCGTCATAGCTAGCATTTTTATCTGTGACACCGGCAAGCTCCGCTATTTTTTCTACCACGAGCTTTTCAACAACGAGCAGATTAATTTGTTGTAGGCGTGACTCATCGGAGAGATACAAATTCCTCACCTCGTCCGGATCTTCATATGATGAGGCAATATCATCAATAAATTCAATGAGTTGCTCTCTAGATGGCTTGATTTCGTAACTGGTCACAATGTGATTTAAAATAACGCCCAAGCTAACACGCCTCTGCGCCTGATCTTGAAACATCTCGTCAGGTAACAATGAGCTATCGAAGCCTTGCGCATCGCCGCCAAACCGCTGAACTGCTTGCTCTCGCATCGCACCCACTTCCTGAGCGATCATAACTGCTGGGAGTTCCACTTCATTTGCTTCGCATAGCCCGTCCATCACCTGCTGCTTGAGATGATTATCAATGGCATCCTCGAGCTGATTTTTCATATTACCCTGAACTTTCTCGCGAAACTCTTGATAATCGCCATCGACCTCAAACGCTTTAAAAAATTCAGCATCTAGTTCGGGGAGTGTTTTCTCATTCACTGAGTTAACCGTGACAGCAAATTCAACCGCAGCGCCCGCTAATTCTTTAGCATGTTAATCTTCAGGGAAGGACAGTTTTAAGGTTCGCTCATCCTTTGCTTCAGCGCCAATTAGTCCTGCTTCGAAGCCCTCAATCATTTGCCCGGACCCTAAAACCAAATCAGAACCTTGTGCCGTACCGCCTTCAAATGCTTCACCGTCGCGCGTGCCAAGATAATCAATATTAAGTTGATCCTTCTCCTGCGCAGCCCGCTCAACCAACTGCCACTCGCCGCGCTGATCACGCAGTTTTTCGATCATGGCATCGACATCACTTTCGCCGACTTCAGCCACAAACTTTTCAAGCTTAAGATTGGCCGGGTCCGCTAAATCGATTTCAGGAAACACTTCAAACGTGGCCACAATCTCTAGGTCGTGGCCGGCTTCGTTTTTAGTAAAATCTATGGCTGGAGTCCCCACAGGCGTCAATGACTCTTGGCTAACTGCCTGTTGAAATGATTGATTCGCAACCTCGCCAACCACTTCGTCTCTCAATGCTGCCCCAAAACGCTGCTGTACGACTTTACGCGGCACCTTACCTGGACGAAAACCGTCTAGACGGATCTTTTTAGCCGCATCGGCGAGGCGCTTTTGCACTTCAGTATCAATTTGCTCAGCGGGAATAGCCAGCGTAAGTTTGCGCTCTAGCCCTGACGTGGATTCAACAGAAACTTGCATTACCCTCTACCTCGGTATGGAATTTATAAATAAGCATAGATGACCCTGAGTTAGCCGATTGTTTTGGATCTAATGGTCTAACAACTCAAGTGCCAATAAATATGGTGCGGACGGAGAGACTCGAACTCTCACGGGTTGCCCCACTGGAACCTAAATCCAGCGCGTATACCAATTTCGCCACGTCCGCATACTTTCTTTCTAAAACTGCCCGCCCTCTGCCTAAATCCCGAGAGGCTCTATAACCGGCGAGACACTTTTCGTGCCACTCAACTTCTCCAGCACACCATGCCAAGAAGCGATATACGACTCGCCCGAAAACGGATGCGGATTTTCACACATGTAAGCATTCTTTATCAACCACTTAGCCACCTTCATTTGCAGATAAACGGGCAGAATCGCCAATACTTATCATTTGTTGGCCTTATTTGCTCAGTTTGGCGCCCAACGGCTGAGCCGCTAGCAAAAAATTCTGCCTTATACACCCTACCTTTAATTCACTGTCTCGCAATTAAGAGCACCACCTACACTCCTCAACAAATACACTCACAGTGACACTTTGACCCTAGCTTCAAACTTGCGCTGGCGCGTAATCTCTTGCATCCTCACTCTCAGCGTTACCTCACCCATCTAAAAATGCTCACGCAAAACCCTTTGAAGAACCATTCGATGGCAAAAATATCCATTCAAAAGAAACACTCCAAACCTGAGCAAGAGATTGAAGCGCTCGTAAGCAGCTTGCAGTCTGAGCTAGCCCAAGGCTACGGATGCCGCTGCAAGCGCAGCGGCAATGAGCTCGAAATTAAACGCAGCGGTGTCACCGGCACACTGCGACTCTACGAGCGGCAGATTGATGTGGACATCGTACTTGGAGCCCTAATGGCCATGCTCGCCCCTAAGATAGAGTCATTCATCAAAACTAAACTCGACGAACACCTCGACTAAACCTCTCTGCAGCAACTAGTTGGTGAGGCAGGCCGGATCAAATACATACTCACCTCGCAACCAAGCAACTATTTCTTGTGCCAAGGGAGAATCAATAGCCACGTAGCTTTCAATCAGTGCTGCACATTCTTGCTCAGTGAAATTTTCCAACCCTTTGGTTTGAAAGTGCGGCGCATCCCTCACTAAATTCTCGCTAAGCGCCGGGCATTGACGCGACAAAAAATCACACCAATTTGCATCAAGGGATGCACCGTCAACATTGGCCTGCTCAACATTAGCTTGGGCCGTATCTAGCGCGTCAACATTTTCATCCAGTTCAGAACGAGCAGCATCGGTGTAAACAGCGGGTAGAGTTGACAGCGGCAACAAAGACAAGTGCGCTTGATTCATGCCGTTTGCAAAATGATGTGCGGTGTAATCTTGTAACCAAGACGCGCGCCCAGCAAACGGCAAGAGATGCAAAAATTGACTCATTTTTTCGCCATCATTCACTGGGTAGTTATCCCACAGAGACGGCTTGCGCCGAAACTTAGAGGCTATAAAATCAAGGTTATCCTGATTAAAACTAGCGCTACACACCCTTTCTCCTGTCCAAAAAATATTTAGCGAAGCGTCGAGACCACATCCAAGATCGGCCCAATAGTTTTCGGGCCTTGGCCCAAATATTTTTTCCAACACGGGGTCTGTGGTGTAGTAAGAAGGACAAACAATAATATTTTTTACTTCGCAGCGCTCGCTGAGATAATCAATAATATGTAACTGATTGCGCGCCATTGATTTACCGCTCTCACGCATATCATCAAACAAAATGCATAATGTCTCGCAACCAATCAGGCGAATCTGCTCAATCTTACTGGCCAAAAATGCACGATCTTTTGCACCTGTAATTCCACCCAAACCCAGCGGCGAGAACCCCACACCAAAGCCGACCGACTCTGCTCGACATGTTGCACAAAGCGTTTGAAGCTGCTGCAACTCATAATCAGACCATGCAACCTGCCAATCGCGACGCAGCTTATTGTCACTTTTTGGCGCATAGATGTAATTGCCGTAACCGAGATTGGCAAACTCAGGTATGACAGCAGCCCGATCTCGCGCAGACCAGGCCCGACCATAAAAGCCCTCTATTACACCAAGCCTTTGATTTTTTGTTACTTCCATCTTTACCTTACGTGTTTTCGTTAGCGAGTCGCACCCGCATCTCTCGAAGTACTCAGCGGAAAGCGTGATAAAAAGCCCACCCAACTATAAACAGCGCCCATCAATATAAAATATTTGTACGTTTATTGGACAATTCCTGAAAAGCGGCTTTAATCAATATTAAGGATGTTACTTTCCCCAGTATCATCTGGAGACGAAAGTCTCATATGTTCCACTCCTATGGTCTTTAGCCCCGCGAGTTTCTCAAGGGGCTATTTTTTTTACCTGCAACATTATGCGCTACACGCCAGAATTATGCAGTTTCCAAGGCTGATCTTTTATAATAAACCCGCTGTCGCTTCAATTAACAGCGCAGCCAAAATGTGATCTAACCGCCAAAATTTTGTCCCCGACGATGGATAACCGCAAAGCGTTGTGGCACGCAGGCGGATCAACAGCTCAATGATTCAATGATTCAATGA
>Ga0115560_1000969_pt1 | contig 21352 bp, 16 predicted proteins | sample COGITO_mtgs_1105_5_FD_87278 | JGI IMG/M metagenome (GOLD analysis project Ga0115560, IMG submission 87278) | Pelagic marine microbial communities from North Sea - COGITO_mtgs_110509 | ecosystem: Environmental > Aquatic > Marine > Epipelagic | place: Germany:Helgoland, sampling site Kabeltonne... | reverse complement strand
TTCTAAATTTTTTTTTGTATTTGTATTTGTTTCTAATATATTAGCCTGTTCTAATATAATACTTTTATATTTATTTAATTCAGCTTTAAGACTGGTTAATTCATCTTTTATCGTAATCGTTGAACCTGGTGTTATTTCATTTCCTGTATTTAATGACATGTTTTTAACAATATTACTTATAATTTCATCATTATTTAAACTGTTTTTTAAATTTTGGGCCGATGGGAAAGACATTATAATATATAATTATAATAATTAAATTAATGAATAATTTAAAGAATTGGAAAAACATAATTCTTTTGAGTCATCAGCAACCACGTCGTTAATATTACTAAATGATTCCTCTTGGTTTGCTGTATTTTGCGCCAATTGCTGCAAATCAACATCACATTTACCATATCCTAACATTTTCCTTAAAGATAAAGTATTTTTATTTTCTTCTACAACTGATTCCGTTTTTCTTTTTGGAAACGAAAATTTACTATAATCTATATTATTTCTTCTTGAATTCCAATACAATCTTTGTATTACCAATAAAAATGTGATGGAACTAATAATAACCACTACTATTTTAGTTAAAAAATCTGGAATCATATTTTTTGAATTCATAAAAAAGACAATTAAAACGAAAAATGAACCATAAACAATTGTTTTTAAAATACTTCTATGCTCTCTATTTTTTTCAAATTCATATTCGCCTATTTGTGCTAATCTTGTTTTATTATTTTTTTCTGCTTTTAATTTTTTTAACACTTCCCTAGCTTTGTCTAATTCTAATTTTAACTGTCCGGACATATCTCTTTGATTACTCAAATGCTGACTATTATAATTCAAATCATTATTGGCATTTGTATATAAATTTTTTAAATTTTCCATTAATGTTGTTCTTACATTTTTTAAGTTTTCAATATAGCTTGTAATTTGCTCTTGCTGGTCTGTTCTGGTAGAATCACCTTGATTTACTTTCGATAATTCATCAAATAAATATGTCTCGACAACTTGCAATTCTTTTAAATCATCTTGGATTTTTTTATGTTTTATATTTAAAGCGCCGTTATATTCTTCATTAGAATCACCCATTTATATATATATATTTTTAAAAAAATTAAAATCTTCGAATTTTATTAAGCGCTGCAAATCCTAAACCTAATGCCAAAATTAACCAAATATATATTCTTAAATCATATGCTTTTTTTTTTAATTGTCCATCACTAACCTTCATATCTAAAGTATATTTACTTCTTTTTGTAAATCGATCAATTTCGTTTTGTATAGATTTATATGTTTCCGCATCTTCTTGATGACCAGTTAATAATGTTACTTTATCATTTACCAAATTAATATTATAAGTTTTTAAAGATTTAACAATTTCTAATATTTCATCTGCCAAATCAAGTAATTCTTGATTTGTTGTTGATAAACCAGCATAATTATTGACTACACTTTGCTGGTCTTCATCAGTAGGTGCGCCAGTCGCACCTTCACATGCAGCAATGAAATCACCAGTTTGAGTACAATTTTGAATATATGCACCCAATGCGGTAACATGTTTGGGTCTACCAAATCTACCACCTCCGCACACATGACAACCTTTTAATATAGAAGTTCCTTTTGAATCAAGATTTACAGCACTACATGCGACTTCCGATTGTAATGCCGGGCAAGTATAATTATCAGTAGTATCGTTCTCTATAAATGTATTTTCTGCTTCTTTAATATATGGTCCTTTAAAAGAACAACCAGCTGAACAAGCATCTTGCTCACCTCTTTCAGTATTTGAGTCATGTTTGGTTTCACATTCGGTTTTGCATGTTTTCACCTTTGCTTTTAAGTCTTTAAATTTTTCAATAAATGCAGTATAATCAGTTTCATATTGTGTTAGTTTCGTATTATATATGCTTTTTTTTTCATTAAAGTCTGCTATTTTTCCTTCGATTAATGCAGCATCATCAGCCGTAAATCCAGATAAATCAGGATTAGTAATTCCTTCTTTAAAACCTTCAACTATATTTCTATTATAATGAATTAAATTATATTCTAAATTATTCAAAAACTTTCTTCTGTTTTTTAATAATGCATTTCCCTGTTTCAAACTATTTTCTATTTCAGGAGATTCATCAGGAAACATTTTTTTATTTTTAATATGTTTGTCATAATTGATAAAATAATTATATATCTTTTTCATATATAAATATTATTTATATTTTTATTTTTTCATAGTATACAACCCTAAAACCAGGACTGTTATTAAACTTACTCCCCAACCAATATATTGCATATTACTGGCATCTACTAAATATTTATTATCTCTAACATTTCCATTCAAGGAAAAAATTTCTTTTTTTAAATTTTTTATTATTTCTCTCTCTGTTGTTAAATCTTTTATTATTTCATCCAAACTTTTTGACTGTATTGTTATTTTCTCGTCATCTGCATTTGATTCAACTTGAACACCATTTATAAGTGCTTTCATATCACTTGCTATTTTTATCAATTCACTATTTAACTTGTGTAATTCTCCTTGTTTTGTCAATGTTTGTCTAACACATTCATCAGTTGGCGCCAGATTATCACCTGTTTTAATCATGTCAAAAAGGGTATCAGGGACCTCTTGTTCTATACCGTTCGGACATGAAGAATGTCTGGCGTCACCTTGTATAAATTTATATTTTGTTCCAAAGTCATCCAACCACGCTGTATCCCCTCTGACTGCAGCTTGTATAACTTTTCCTGTTTTATCAATATGTGCATCCCCACATTTTTCATAAAATGTTTGCGAACCAACACTTCTTTTCTTTAATGGGATGCCAACTTTTAATTTAAGTTTTTGATTTTCCGTTATATTTAATTCTGGTTTGTTACATACATGCAAGCCGTGTCCATGTGTTAATTCTCTCATTACACCTTTTCTAGAAATGTAATATTCTTTGCCCCCATAATTTGCTGTTTTCCCCAATAATGATGAAATATCTATATCACGATTTAATTTTTCTTTTATATATTCATCGTAAATAACACCATATTGACTTAATTTGCCTCTAAACTTGGATTCTAATTCTTGCATTTTTTGGTCATTAGCAGTAGTATTTCCCTCTATAAATCCTTCTTTATTATTAAATAATTCTAAAAATTTAAATTTATTAAATTTAAATTTTTCTCCCTGTATATTACAAAGGCTATTCATCTTTACATTAAATATAGAAAATTACTTTAATAATTTATAAATGAATAAACCTAAAATACCATATGATAAAAAATAGTAAATTAAAAATAAATTATCTTCTATATTTCTATCATATATGTCCAACTTATAAACACTCGAAGAATTTGATTTGCCTTTATTAATAATATATTCACCTATTTTTTTGTCTAAATCTAATTTTTTATCTGCAAAACTTGCATTTTTTCTATTTATTTTTTTTTGTTCGCTTAAATTGTCAGCCATAGTTTTTTGATATAAAACAGTCATTTCACTCCTTATCTTTGATATTGTTTCTTGTAAATTTGGGTCGGTTGATAAAAAACTAGTACTGGTTGGTGCTTCTGTTTTTTCTTGATAATATTTCTCTAAATATTTGATGTCTTTATCTATATTGCTTAATTTTTTAATTATTTCAGTATCCATTCGATTTTTAGCGTCATTTGCTGTTATTTCTCCTAATCCATAATCTTTTCTTTTTGCTGTTAATTCTTCTGATATTGATGACCATTCATCTCCCAATTCTGCGTGTTTCTCAATTAAATTATAATCATCTGTCCAAGTCCAGTTGACCATATATATATATATAATTAAGAACATAATCTATAATATTTTGATGTTATAGAAGTTTTACTTGACCTTGTGATTTCACATACTTCCCCCGGTTTTAATCCCAAAGCTTTTGCAACGGGGTCGAATCTTGAAATTTCAGGTAATTCGCTATCTTGCATAATTTTATATTTTTCATAAATTGTTTCTTTTTCTTTTTCATTTAAAATCTTATGTTCTGGAACCATACAATGGTCAAGAATATTAAATAAAAGCTCACTAATTTTTAATATATTTATATAATGATTATCTTTTATAAAAATGAATTCCATATATTCTTCTAAAGTTTTGTTGATATTTTGGTCTTTTACAATAATTAATAATTCATCATTTTTATCTAAAATTTCCTCTAAATTAAAAAGGTCATCAATATAATCATTTATATGCGAATCTCTTAATTTTGGGAAAGTAGAATTTCCATTTTTACTCGTTACATGATATTTTACATAAATTTTTTTATTTTCATTTTTTTCTGTTAATAACATATCTAATTGTTTATTTGCATACATTGCTTGAATTTCATTAATGCCAAAATTATTGTAATCTGAAATATCAAACCCCCGTTTTTCTAAAATATTTAAAAGATTTTTTCTAGATTTATATATTTTCGATACAGTAAAACTAGTTTGTTTTTGATTATTCATTTAATTAATTATATTATTATTTTTTAAATATTTTAATAATTCAATTTAAATATTTTTATTATTTTTGCCATTTTTTTTGCCATTTTTATTATTTTTATTATATTTTTTTTCCATTTTTGCCATTTTTCTTTTCATATCTTTTTATACATTAACTTCTGTTCTGACAGATTTTTATTTTGTTCATCTGTATATTCTTCCTTTGATTCATCCGGTATAGATAAAAAGTTTAATTCTTCATTTGTTTTGTCTTTACTAATAACCTTTCTTGTTTTTTCCTCTTTATCATCGTCCATAGTGGGTTCAAAATCATCAATCATCCCTTCCATCATTTCAGCTGTGTTATCTTCGTCATAGTCTTCCACGATTAGTTCTTCTACAGGTTCATCATATAAAGGCGGTCCATAATCGGGAGATATGATAATTGAACTTTCATCGCCGTCCTCATATATTGTATCAAGTTTCAATTCGGCTTTATCACCTATTTTTAGATTTCGCGGGTCATCTAATGAAGATATACCTGTTAATATGTCATCTTTTTCTTTCATAAGAACTTCACCAGTTTTTGGATTTCTTATTAAATATTCATTATCTCGTTTATTAAATCCCATTATTGTAAAATTATCTTTTGAAAATAGTTTACCCCTTTGTCGTAATTTAACAATTGAACCAACCTCCAAATTATCCGATAATTCATCCTGTAAATTGTTTTCTAAAATATCTTTTACACCAATTGTTTCCAAGTTATCATCATCTTCTTCCAGATTTTTTCGCTGTTTCTTTATCTCATCTTCATCAATTATACTATATTCCTCCTTAATACCAGAAGATTTATCATCCACAACTATTGTTCCATAATCTATACCTTTATCTTTCATTTTTAATGTATCAAAATCTTTAATCCTTTGTTTTGTTTCGGGTGACATTTTTTTATTATCGGGGAATTTCCAATAATCCAAACCATTTTCAGTTTTATATTTTACAGGTGCATTATTATTTTTTTTATAACCAAATGTTTTTCTAAAATCATTTCCTTCTTTTTTATTTTCTCGTGATATAAAACCATTATCGATTAACTTGTGTCCATAATATAAAGTTGTTAATTTATCGACACTATCTTCGGTTATTATTCTCATTTGCACATTCATTGTTTTTAATTCTTGCATTAATAATTTAAAAGCATAAGGCACTTTTACAATACTAAAATCCTTACCATATATTGATTTTTGAACAATATTTTTTTCATTATCTAAATTACCAACAAATTTCAATGGACCATCGGCGACCGGACTTAAAAAAAGGTTCTTACTCTCGTTATATATCGCAATCGTTCCTGTTTTATTACAAACAGCCATATAAAATTGGTCGCCTCTAACCATCATTGACTCCATTACGAAATTACTTAAACCATGTGCGATTAAACAGTCTCTATCCATTTCACCTATTCTTAATCCACCGTCATTTGCTCTACCACCCACTGTTTGCCTTGTTAATACAGACCTGGGTCCACGAGCTCTATAATTTATTTTATCTTTTGGCATATGTTTCAATCTTAAATAATAAGTTGGTCCAAGGTAAATATCGCATTCTAATTGCTCACCTGTCATACCATTATACATGATTTCATTACCACTACTGTGATATCCATTTGCTGTTAATATGTCACCTAAAATTTTATCTTTTGGACCTTTGTTTGTAAATGCTGTACAATCTCCAAATGCTCCCAAAATGGCACCTGTTTTACTAAATAATGTTTCAACGAGGTGTCCTATTGTCATTCTGCTTGGCATTGCATGTGGATTTACAATAATATCGGGTTTAATTCCATCGGCTGTTGTTGGCATATCTTCTTCTTTTAAAATCATACCAATTGTTCCTTTTTGTCCTGCTCTTGAACAAAATTTATCACCTATTTTTGGTATCCTGGAAGCTCTAATTCTAACTTTGGCAATTCGTTGTCCTTCATCACCTTCTGTTAAAAATGCTTTATCAACAATACCCGTTTGTGCTTTTTTACATTTTATAGAAGCATCAATAAAGAAGTTAGGGTCATCTATGTTATTCATGGCTTTTCCAATAATAATAGTTTTATCTTTTAAAACAGTATTTTCTTTTATAATTCCGGTTTCTTTATCTAATTTACTATAATCATAACCTTCTTTAATATTCATAACGTTATTATCCTCAATATTCATAAAAATTTTATCAACATTGTTATTTCCTATTTTACTAGTTTCTTCATAATCTTCATACATATTATAATAAGTTGTTCCAAACAGACCACGTTTTAAAGAACCCTCGTTAATAATGACAGCATCTTCCACATTGTAGCCTGAATAGCACATAACAGCTACAATTGCATTTTCACCATTGGGGTGTTCCTCGTTCGTGAAATAATTTAAATATCTACTTTTTGTTAATGGTAACTGTCCAGAATTTAATACAAAGGCACTTTTATCTATTCTATTTTGATAATTTGAACTGTATAGTGATACTCCTTGTTTTGCTTGACCACATGAAAAAGCGTTTCTTGGATAAGGATTATTTTCTGGAAAAATAATTTGATTTGCCATAAAACCAAGAATTAAAGAAGGATGTATCTCACAGTGTGTTTCATTTTTTATGTTTTCAGTAGTAGATTTCATTAATATCATACTTTCGCCCTCGGAAGAATCAATATATTCAATGAAACCTTGTGTTTCTCTTAATTCATCATTTTTATTAAAAATGTTATCAAAAATATCATATTTATTTAAAGAATTATATTTCTCATTAAAACCACAAACAGCTTCTTTCCATAATAAACTTTTATTATTTATTTTTTTTATTATATCTTTTTCTAAAAAACTGAATTTGCCATTTTCAATAAACATTAAAGGTCTGCAAAGCCTACCAGCGTCGACCCATACTTGTATTTCATTTCTTTTTATATCAAATAAAATACTCGTATATAAGTATATTAAATTATTCCTTCTATGCAACTTCATTGTTTCCACTATGATTAATGGTTCATTAGTGCAACCAATCCAGCCGCCATTTAAAAAAATTTTTGTATAATTACTCATCATTTCAAAAGAACATTCTTCGAGTAAATTTATATTTAATTTTCTTAAATATTTAATATATGGTTTTGAACTAACGCCGTTTGTTATATGCACGGAACTTGCCATATGTTTATGTAATCCACAATTACCACCATCGGGTGAATGAATCGGACATAACAATCCATATTGTGTTCCATTTATTAATCTTGGTTCAATCATCTTTGTTGCATCTCCAATATTTAAGTTGGTTTTTCTTAATTGACACATAAAAGAAAAAAAAGAAAGTCTATTTAAAGATTGAACAATACCCGGTCTTTTTGTATGTGTTTCGCCACCCCAGTTACCTTTAAAAGCTTTTTTAAAGCCTTCATCGACAATTCTATCTGAAAAAATAGTATTTTGGTTATTTAAAAATAATGACATAAAGTCTTCGTTTTGATATGAAATACCGGTTGCTTTGAAGGTATATATTTCATCAACTTTTAATATAATATTATTTAATTGTTTTGCATAAAATTCTCGAAATAGTTGATTTAATAAAATACCAGTATGTTCTATTCTTTTTGCACTATATTTATCTCTATTTGTGGGTGGTTCCGCTTTGATATAAACAAAAAGTAATCGCCTAACAATATATCCCAAATACAATGCTTTATGTTTTAAATTTAATTCACCTATATGTGGTAAAAATAAATTCATAAAAATATCCAAAACATGATTTACCGTGTTTCCTTTAGTTAATTCTTTCATATATTTTAAGGCTGCTTGTTGGGTAAAAATATTACCTGCATCGTGAACAGATGGTATAAATAATTCAATTAATTCTTCGTTTTTTTTTAAATCTAATAAACAATGCTGTATAATTTCTTTATCTGAAATAACTCCCAAAGCTCTCATCAAAATAAATAAAGGAACTGGTTTTCTCACATTAGGAACAATAACAACAATATTACCATAATCTTTTGATGCCTGTGGTGCCAGAATTCTTACAGATAATGTTCTTATTTTTTTAGAAGCATCTTCGGATGCAGACCTAATTTCAGCAGAATGGCTATATAATTCATTAACATTGTCTTTTATATATAAAATATTATTGGCCCGTTCTTCTTGTGAAACAATTGCTTTTTCTTTACCATCAACAATAAAATAACCTCCTTTGTCATTTCTACATTCACCGAAATTAAAACATGCTTCTTTATTTAAACCATTTAATAAGCATAAATATGATTTTACCATTATTGGAAATCTTCCTAAAAGAATTTTTTCTATCACAATTGTTTGCTTAAAAGCGTCGAATTTGTCTTTCCCACTCTTTCCTTCATTATTTTCTTTCAATATTGTAAATTCAATTTCTAAATCGTAATGAATGGAAAAAAAATAAGACATATTTCGCAGTCTAGCTTCATTTGGAAACATCATATGCGTTCTTTCTATTCCATCAACATTATCGTAAATTAAAGGTTTTCCGTAATATATTCTTTCACCGCTTTTTCCACCAATATATAAATCAGCGGTATATTTATATAAATTAGTTTCATCATCCATTTCGGTCATATATTTTTTTGGGTTGTTATCTTTTATTATAGTATGTAAGTCTTTATCAAAGAATTTATTATAAGAATCTAAATGATGTTTAACAGTTATATCTGGATTATCTCTAAAAAATATATCTAGTAATTTAAATGTATTTTCAAAATTCATTTATATATTAATAATTGTATTTTTTTTTAAAATATTATAAACATAATATTATTTATGATATTTTAAAATATTATTTATGATATTTTAAAATATTATTTATGATATTATGTTTATAATATTTTAAAAATATAAAATTATAATTGTTTATTTTTTTTCATCAATACTATTAGAATTAATCCTATTAAAATAAACATAGCCAATATTGGTAATAAAACCAATATCCATGAAATGGTTGAATATCCCTTTGAACATAATTTTTGGAGAATAAATAACCAAAACGCAATATACATAAGCTTAAATAAAAAATAAAATCTATTATTGCAATCACTTTTAGTTTCAAAAATACCAACGCAGTATTTTTTTGGGTTGCTATAATTTTGATAAAATAATGCTATTAAACTTAATAAAGAAATAATTAAATATAACTTTGCTGGGCTACATAAATTAAAAAAATCGAACGGCAATAGACTTTTTGATTTCATATATATATAATTTTTATATTATTTTTATAAAAATATTATTTTTATAAAAATATTATTTTAATTATGTTTCATCATATCGCTAGCAACGGTGACATCGCTATCTTGAACATGATGGTCTCCATATACCGTTCTCATCGTGTTTTTTATGCCATTTCCAATGCTATTTATAACATCAATTCCTTTTCCTAAACCAGCATTAATTGCAAATCCACCACCTGTAAACCCAGAAACTTTGTTTTGTGTGCTTTGGGCTCTTGTTATATCTCTTGTCATAAGATTTAATTTGTTACCACCGTATATCTCTCCCATATTTGTAGCTTCATTGCAGTTATATCCACCTTTTTGTTTTGAACAACCACTTTGTTTGTATCTTCTAATATTTTTGTATGCTTTTTTATATTTTCTTTTCTTTCTGCTCTTGCCCCTGCTGCTCTTCCTGCTGCTCTTGCTCCTGCTGCTCTTGCTCCTGCTGCTCTTGCTTTTAACGCAGCATTTATAACTTTTCTTTATACATCTTTTACAATGTTTTTTCCCTTTAACTGTTTTTTTACATTTTACGCATTTACATAAGCATTTTCTTTTTTTTAATTTTTTTTTTGTTTTTGCCATATATATATATTAAAATAAAAAATTTATTATTTTATATTTTAAACAATATCAACGTGTGTTAACATATGTCTCCTACAACATATTTTATTTAATTGTAATTTATCTAAAATTTTACCTTCTGGTGTTTTTTCAGTTGTTGTTTCTGATAAATATATAACTTCATCTTTATTTATATTTAAAGCTACTTTTGCTTTTTTAACATTGCTAATATAGTAAAGGTATTTGTCTCCTAAAACTTTTCCACAGGTAAAACATTTAATTGGAATAATCATTTTATTATATTAATTTAATATAATAAAATTTATAAATCAATTTTTATTTATAATATTTATGCTTTATATTTTTTATTTATAATATTTATGCTTTATATTTTTTATTTATAATATTTATGCTTTATATTTTTTATTTTTATAATAATAATGGTCATAGCCTAATTTCCCATCTTTGTCATATTTAAATGTTTCTGGTCCAGTAGCGCTTCCTGGCTCACATTTTGCACCTTTTTTATGATTTACCCACACACAACAATGAAAATCACCACAATCTTCCATTTCTTTATTTTTTGCACATAACTTTTCCTTATCTTCTTTTTTACAACTTTCTTCCACATAATGTTTCTTTGCTAATTCTCTTGGTGGCTCTGGAATTTCTGGTTCAGCTGGTATATTTTTTGGTTCTTTTACCATTCCTTCTAATATATAAGCTTTGTCCTTCACTAATGTTTTTTCTTTAAAAGATATATTAAAAACTGAAATAAAAATAGTTGAAATAAGCAATACGAAAAATATTACTAAAATTATTGTAATATTCTGCATTAAAGTATTTTTTAGATTTGATACAGTTTTCGATGCGTTTTTTATAACATTTTCTGTATTCGACATACTTTTCGGCATACTTTTCGGCATACTTTTCGGCATATTATTTGAAATACTATTTGTTAAATTTTTAAAGCTGTTCAACGACATATTAATATATAAATAGATATTAATTAATTTGAATTAATACTGTTCCATTTGTTGTTTTTTTTCGTTCATGTTTAATATTATTTTTTGTAAAAATTTTGTGACATTTTTTACATACATTTGCTAAATTAAATTTTTGATTTTTATTAAAATGTTCTATCATACCTCTTTCATCCGCATCTTTTTGCGGTATTAAATGATGTATCTCTTCACCCTTTCCACCACAAAATTCACAACTATCCTTTAATTTTCTATTATTATATCTGGATGATTTATTTTCTAATATATGATTATCTTCTGGAAAAATATTTCTTCTCGTATTATAAATTGTTTCCATAACATCACTAGGCAAACCCATGCTTTTGCATACTTCTATCCCATACATATTTCTACCCGGTCCATCCATTAACTTTCTATTATAAATCATAGAATCATCAAAATCATTATAAGTAACGGATAAATGCTTCATTTTTAATGTATCGATATTTGTTATAATTTCTTCTTCGTATAATTGGTGAAAATGAGTTGCAAAAATATAACTTGATTTTGATTCGTATAATTTTAATAAACTAGCAATAAAAATACATATCGCGCTCTTATTTTCTGTTCCGGAGCATAATTCATCACCTAGAATGAGTGAATTTTTATTTGATAATTTTAATATTGTTTTTAATTCGCTCATTTCAACTTGAAAGGAACTTAACTTTTTGAAAATATTATCATTTCCCAAAATTCTGGTGCATATAGTTTTGTATGGGTAATAGTTAAATTCTTTACAAGATACATAAAATCCACTTTGCGCCATAATTGTATTAATACCCATTGCTTTTATTAAACTTGACTTCCCAACAGCATTTGTTCCATATAACAAAATACCATCTGTATTATCTTTCCCTAAAAATATATCGTTTGTTTGATACATTTCTTCGTCATTTTCATTTATTCTTTCAATTAACGGATGCCTAATAGATTTAATATCTAAAAAGGATTCATTATTTTTTTCAATTATTTTTGGCTTACAATAATTGTAATTTCTGGCTAAATATGCTTTTGTTATAACAAAATCAAGCATACTAGCAAATTTAACAATGATGTTAATATCGTCGTATAATTTTGTAAAATCATTTATAAATTCTTTATAACACTGTATGATAATTTCATATAATATTGATGAATTTTGAAAATCACTATCGTATAAATCATTTAATGTTATAGACATAATTTTTTTATTATTCTGTGTAGTTTTAACAAATTTTAAATTTTCACTCGAAAATATAAAATCTTTTTCTTTTCCATCATAGTTTGATTTATATTTTAAATTATATTTTTTCACTTTATGTTTTTCAAATGCAATCTTTAATAATTGGCATCTTTTTGATGTTCCTTGTAACCATTTACCACTTTTAAGAGTTGAATGAATTTTAACAAAATCATATTTTTTCTTTTTTTCTTTTTGTCCTATAACATCGCAAAAAAATTCTTGTATTTGTTTTAATTTTTGTTGATTTTCAATATCTCTCATATCAAAATCGTCTAGTTCTTTAAAAATATTTTTATTGAAAAAATTATTTGATTCAGTAATTTTATTTATATTTTTCGCTTTTTCAAAATTAATAAATTTTTCTATAAAATTAATAACATTATCACAATTTTTTTCAAGATTTTCACCAATTTTTTCATTTAAATATTCATTAATATCTAATTCTTTAATTTCATTATAAATTTCTTTTAATATCACGAAATTGTAATATATTTGTGTTATTTCCGCTGGTTGAATTTTTTTTAAAATCATTTTTCTCTCCAATCTCTCAATATCTTTCAACGAATTAATCTTCTTTCTTATTAATAAAAATTTATCATAATTATTTAATATAAATTCTGTTAATTTATATTCTTTATTTAAATGTTCAACGTTATAAACAGGATTCAATAATTTTTCTCTTAACAATCTAGAACCCATTCTGGTAACACATTTATCTAATAGTTTCGAAACGCTTGAATAACATGATTTATTTTCATTAGTTTCTATAATATTTAATTGTTTTAAAGAATGTGTTGCTAATAAAACATTTTTAGAATTTTTATCATAAATGGGTTCTTCAATTTTTAAAACCAAGTTTTCATTATGTTTATTAAGAAAATATAATAAATAAATGAAACTTTGCGTAGAAAATATATTTTCAGAAAATCCCAATGTGTTATAGAAACTATGAAAATCAGAAAATTTATATGTTTTTGATAATACTTCTTTATGATATTTTTGTTTTTCACAATTTTCAGCAATTTGGGTATTTTTATTTAATTTATTGTTTAAATTAATAGTATGCAATTTTACATTATGCAATCCAATAAATTGCATTATGTCCGAAATAATTTCATTTTTTTCATAATTATGAATAATTATAAGTTCCTTTGGTTTATATATTGAAATAAATCTTTCAAAATCATCAAAAACACATGGTTCATGTATTTTATTTGATTCAAAGCAATATTGATATAAATTTACCTTTCCTGTAAATATATCAATACTCGATAACCCGAAATAAATTTTTGGTTTTTTAGATATTAAACTTGTTTTAAAAGTTTCAATCCACACACATACTATATTATTTGACATATTATCAGTATTTATATCAAAATTTGTCCCTACCGAAAATATACCCATTTCTTTTCTTAATTTACCTTTACCACTAATATCATCACCACATTCAACCCAAACACCAACCGTATATCCAGCGTTATTTAATTTGTCCAGGTATTTTTCTAGTGGTTTACAAGTACCATACCCAGCCAATAAAAGTTTATGATTTTTATATTTACCCCATGAAATATTTTGCATTTTTTCACTGACATGCAAATCAAGTATTTTCTCATATTGTTCTATTGTTCCATAAATTTTACCTGTTTCTTTGTTTTTTAATCCATAGACCTCATAAAATGAACCACTCTGCCATAATAATATAAATTTTTCTCCATATTTTTCTACATATTTTGCAAAATTGTCAAAATAACTGCATATCATATTTGCAGGCATAACACTAATATAATTCCTTGTTTTTGCTTTAATACTGTTAAGAAAACAAATAAAACAAAAAACAAAAAAACAAAATATTTTAATTATTCCAATTATGCATTAAAATTTCTTCTGCATTTTTTCCACCACTATTTTGCAATTCGCCAGATAAATAACAGTTTAAATACATTTCTCTTAAAACGCTTTCGGGGGCAGAAGTTCCGACTTTTATAAGTGCTTTATCAACTAAAAACTTTTTAATTGTTTTTAGTTTTTTTTTTTCTAATTTTTTACAATCTTTATTAATTAATTTCCTTGTTTTTTTATTTTTAATTAAAATACCAACTTTTTTTGTTTTATCATTTTTACCTAATAAAAATTTTCTTATGAGTTTTTTATTTTTTATTTTAAATTTCTCTTTTCTCTCATCTAAATTATTATTTTTAAGAAATTTATTTTTTAGATTTTCTAATTTTTCTTTTCTATTTTCTGATAAAAAATTATTATTTTTAATATTTACCATTTCTTTATTAATATCCATTTCTTTACCAAAATTATCTGAATCAGTAAATGCTAAAGTATTATTTTTTAAACTTTTTCTATATTTTGAATAAAGTTGTTTTTTTCCCTTTTTTAAAATACCATACGGTGGGTCAGGTTTTATCAACTCATTTTTTATATTATTTAAATCATTTTTTATATTATTTAAATCATTTTTTACTTCGGTTTGTATATTATTTAAATCATTTTTTACTTCGGTTTGTATATTTATTATATTCGATTGGTTGTTTTTCGACTGGTTGTTTTTCGACTGGTTGTTTTGCGATTGGTTTATTTCTTTGTTAAATTTATTAAAATTTTCATGCAATATTAATTGATTATTTTTTTTTTCTTTATTTAAATTTTCATGCAGTTGATTATTTCCTTGTAATTTTTTTTCTTTCTTCTTCTTTTTCTTTGTTTTTCTTTTTTTTACAACATCTTCCATAAAATCTATTGCTTCGGTATAATTGTCGCTAAAATCATTTTTATTATTTTCATTATTTTTCATTTTATTTTTTTTTTTAAAATCTTTAATTTTATCAATCATTTTCTCTTTCAAAAAATTTTTTTGTAATTTATTAAAATTAGTTCTTAAACTATGTTTTAATTTTTTCTTTTTTGTTTTTTTCTTTGCATTTCCAAAAAATTCTGGATTTACGGATATTGTTTTGGTAGCCATAATATATTAATAAAGATAAATGTAATGAAATTTTAATTCAAATACTTGAATTCGTAATTTAAATTGAAAAAAAATATTTAATTTAATTTTTTATTAAATAAATATGCTAAAAGAAGATAAAAAATTCAAAAACATATCATGGAAAATAATCGAATCATATTTTAAAGATAAATATTTAACTAGATTAGTTAGACACCAACTTGAATCTTATAATTACTTCGTAGAAAAACAATTGTTTGATACTATTAAAATGTTTAATCCTGTTAAGATACACTCTGAAAAAGAAAAAGAAGAAACAGGACAATACTTAATTGAAATTATTATTAATTTTTCAAACTTAAAAATCTTGAGACCTCAAATACATGAAAATAATGGTGCTACTAAAATAATGTTTCCACATGAGGCAAGATTAAGAAATTTTACATATTCTAGTCAAGTAGTAGTAGACCTTAATATTAAAATACTACGTAAATCTGGAAAAGATTTTAAAAAAATAGAAACAATTTTTAAAAATATCCCGTCAATTCATATTGGGAAGTTACCAATTATGTTAAAATCCAATATATGTGTTTTAAAACAATTTTCACATTATAATTCGGATGTTACAAAAGAATGCGACCATGACCCTGGTGGATATTTCATAATTAGTGGTTCTGAAAAAACAATTCTGGCACAAGAAAGAGCCGCAGAAAACAATGTCATGTGTTTTAATATAAAAAAAAATAATAATAAATGGTCTTGGTTGGCAGAAATCAAGTCAATTCCTCGTGATAAATGTATTTCCCCGAAACAAATTAATGTTACTATTTCAACAAGAAATTATGGAAATGGACATAATATAGATATTTCAATTCCAAGAATTAAGCAACCAATTCCAATTTTCATCCTTTTTAGAGCTCTGGGTGTTATTTCGGATAAAGACATTACAAATTACATATTGTTAGACAATTCATCCAATGAATTAAAACAGATGTTATTTGGTTTAAAAGCTTCAATTATTTGTGCGAGTAAATATACAACACAAGAAGAGTGTTTTGATTATATCGTAAACTATGTTATGTATACACCAATTAAGATGACAAAGGAGATGGGTGAATTAAAAAAAAGAGAATTCACTAAAAGTGTTTTGGATAATGATTTATTTCCTCATTGTCCAAATAAAACGGAGAAAATTTATTTCTTGGGATATATGATTAATAAATTATTAAGAACAAGCTTTGGATGGAGAAAACCAGATGACAGAGATTCTTATTCTAATAAAAGATTGGATTTGGCTGGAAGTTTAATAAACAATCTTTTTAGAAATTATTTCAATAAATTAGTGAAAGATATGCAAAAACAAATTATTCGCGAAATTAATAATGGTTCTTGGCAATCAACAGATAACGTAAAAAACATTATTAACCAAACAAATATTTATAAAATTATTAAATCAACGACGATTGAGAACGGTATTAAAAGAGCATTGGCTACTGGTGATTTTGGTATAAAAAATACTAACTCTCAAAAAGTAGGTGTTGCACAAGTATTAAATAGACTTACATACATTTCTACATTAAGTCATTTAAGAAGAATTAATACACCCATTGATAAGAGTGGGAAATTAATTCCGCCGAGAAAACTACATAATACTCAATGGGGATTTATTTGTCCTGCCGAAACACCGGAAGGTCAAAGTGTTGGTGTTGTAAAAAACATTAGTTATCTTGCCCATATTACAATCAAATCAGAAATTGAACCAATTTTAAATATATTAAAAGATAAAATTATCAAATTAGATGAAAATATAAAGTTCGAACAATTATTTGATAAAGTGAAAGTTTTTGTAAATGGTTGTTGGATTGGAATAGCAAAAAAACCAACACAATTATATAAAAAGTTAAAATATTATAAATATACTGGAATTTTCAATATTTATACCAGCATTATATTTAATATTAAAGACAAAGAAATTTTCATTTGCAACGATGCAGGTCGTTTATGTAGGCCACTATTTAAAGTAAAAAATAATAAATTATTAATTAATAAAAAAACAGAAAAATATATTAATAGTAATTGCGATTGGGATGAATTATGCGTTAATCATACAATGAAAGAATCTATTATTGAATATGTTGATTCTGCTGAACAAAATAATAGTTTAATTGCAATAAAACCATCAAAATTAAAGAGCGACGAAAAAATTTATTATAATTTTACACACTGCGAAATTCATCCAAGCACAATTTTCGGTATTCTGGGTAGTTGTATTCCATTCCCTGAACATAACCAGTCACCAAGGAACACATATCAATGTGCGATGGGAAAGCAGGCGATGGGAACTTATACAACAAATTTCCAAGAAAGGATGGATAAGACGGCATATGTTCAAACTTATACAATGAGACCATTGGTTGATACACGATTAATGAATATTATTAAATTAAATCAAATACCAAGTGGAAGTATGGTAATTGTTGCTATCATGACTTATACGGGATATAATCAAGAAGATTCTATTATATTTAATAGAGGTTCTATAGAAAGGGGTTTATTTTCGGCAACTATTTATAAAACAGAAAAAGATGAGGATAAAAACATACATGGAGATGAAGAAATTAGATGTAAAGCGGATAAAACGAGAACAAAAGGTATAAAATTTGCAAATTATGATAAGTTGAATGAAAACGGTATTATCCCAGAAAATACATTAATAGAAAATCGTGATATTATTATTGGAAAAGTTGTTCCTATTAAAGAAAATAGAAATGACCCAACAAAATTAATGAAATATAAAGATTATAGTAAAATTTACAGAACAAGTGAGTCTTGTTTTGTTGATAAAAATTATATTAATAGAAATGGTGATGGATATACATTTGCTAAAATTCGCACCAGGACATATCGAATTCCCAACATCGGGGATAAATTTTGTCTGAAATTGACATCATATGTTCTTACTAATATAGGATGGATTCAGTTAAAAGATATCGATATAAAAAAGCATAAAGTTGCAACATTAAATAATGGAACTGACTTGGATTATGTTTATCCAGTCAAAAAATATGAATTTGATTGTGTTGATGATGAACTATATCATATTAAATCACAACAAATCAATATGTTATGTACTAAAAATCATAAGGTATATATTCAAAAGAGAGGCAGAAAGAAATTTGAATTTGTTAAAGCTAAAGATGTTTTTGGTAAGCGTGTTCGTTATAAAAAAAATGCTAATAATATTCAAAAAGATATTGAGTTTATGGAATTTAGAGATAAAAAATATAAAATGGACAATTTTTTGGAATTATTAGGGTCATTCATTGCAGATGGTTGGGTTGATGAAGGAAAAAAACATAAAAGAATTGCTATTTCTATGGTAAAAAAAAGGAAACAAGAATTTATTAAGAACACACTTGATAATCTGAAAATACATTATAATATGAAAAATGACCGTGTTTTAATTGGAAATACATATAAAGAGTTGGTTGGCTATTTTAAGATACTATCTGTAGGTGCTTCTAATAAATATTTACCCCATTTCGTATGGAATTTATCACAAAGACAATCTATTATTCTTATGAACTCACTTATCCAAGGCGATGGAAGTTATAATAATAATGGTTCTGCTGGATATTTTACTTCCAGTTATAAATTAGCTAATGATATTCAAAAATTATCACTTCATTGTGGTTGGTCTTCTACAATTAAATTATATAATGGTAGAGAAAATGGTAGAGAAAAGGGTAGAGAAAGTATTATTAATGGTAGAACCGTAATATCTAAATATGATAATTTATCTATACGAATAATTAAAAGTAAAAATACACCACAAGTAAATCACGGACACGTTAATCAGCAAAATATACAAGTGGAAGAATATATAAAATATACTGGTAAGGTTGGGTGTATCGAAGTTCCAGATACACACCTGTTTTATTATAAAGAAGATGAGTTTTCCCCTCCATGTTGGACGGGAAACAGTTCAAGACACGGTCAAAAAGGTACGATAGGTTTAATTTTACCAGAAAAAGATATTCCATTTACAGCGCAGGGATTAAAACCAGATATTATTATTAACCCACATTGTATTCCAAGTAGAATGACAATGGCGCAATTAAAAGAAACATTATTGGGTAAAGTATTGCTGGAGTTGGGATTATTCGGTGATGGGACAAGTTTTGGTGAATATCCAATAAAAGATATTTGTGAAAATCTTCAAAAATTAAATTATGAAAAACATGGTGAAGAAATTTTATATAATGGTATGACTGGCGAACAACTTGAAACCAGTATATTTATTGGCCCTGTGTTTTATCAAAGATTAAAACACATGACCGCCGATAAAGTTCATTCAAGAAATATTGGTCCAATGGTTGTTTTAACAAGACAACCGCAAGAAGGAAGAAGTAGAGATGGTGGTCTTCGTTTCGGTGAAATGGAAAGAGATTGTATGATTTCACATGGCGCCGCCGGTATGGTATATGATAGAACTTATGAATGTAGTGATAAATTTGAAGTTCATATATGCGACTATTGTGGATTGATTGCTATTTACAATGATAAAAAAAATATTTATCATTGCAAAACATGTGATAATTTTGTGTCGTTTAGTAGAGTTAAAATACCATACGCTTGTAAATTATTGTTTCAGGAATTAACAACCATGAATGCTGTTCCAAGAATTATCACAAACAATTCTTTTAAATAAAATATAAAAATAAATAAAATATAAAAAATTTTTACATTCAAATTTTTATATTTTTTTAAATATAATATACAAAACTTATGGATGAATATTTTAATTTATTAGAATGCGATGAAAGAACTCCATTAAAAGAAATAGATAAAAAATATAAAAACTTAATGAGAAAAACACACCCAGATAGAGGAAATGATGATAAATTATGCAAATCTATAAATGAGGCTTATCAATATATTTTAGACTATAAATTAAATACTTTAATTGATATAACTGATAGTCTTATACCGGCTACATTTAGAGAAATGGGTTTTAAAAATATACCAACTACTGGACAATATATAAGAAAACGAATAGAAATGTCAAAAATAAATGAAAAATCAAATGGATTAACATATGAAAAAAAAAAATTATTATTAAATAAAAAAAAATATTTGTTAAAAAATAAACAAGAAGAATCAAAGGAAAATGACAGTGACGGGGACAGTGACAGGGACAGTGACAGGGACAGTGACAGTGACAGGGACAGTGAAAAGTTTGGAGACAATGATATAGAGAGCACATTTAGAAAAAATTTATTAACCAGTAAATTTATACATGATTATGAAGAAAAAAAAGAAAAAGGGATGTTAGAAAATTTATTAAATTATTTTTTTTGAAGAAATTTCATTTCCAAGATTTCTTTAAAGTTCTGTTTTCTTTTGAAATTGTCCAGGAAAGTTCTGTTTTTGTAATTTTTCTAATTTTTTTATCTTCTATAAAATTATTTATAACCATATCTTGAAAGTTTTTCTTTACAACATTATTTACTTTTTTGGAATTTTTTGCGGCATAATAAATTCCTTTCATTATGTTTTATTAATAATTTTTTTATCACCAAAAATATTATTAATCAATTTAAAATATTTTTATGAATTCTTTTACACCTTTGGAAATTTAAAACGCCGACTTTAAGTAAATTATATTTTAGCATAATTTAACTCTTTTAGTTAAAATTGAGTTAAAAATAAAATATTTAGTAATAGTATAGAATGCCGAAATATACTTGCGAACGCTGTTTGAAAGAGTTTTCTCAAAAATCCCACTATACTAAACATCAAAATAAAAAATTACCTTGTCAAGACAATAAGGGAAAAATAGAAGAGGTTGTTGAGAATATTATTATAAATAAAAAATTGATTTCAAATAA